>Ga0209727_1001987_pt1 | contig 15403 bp, 13 predicted proteins | sample RifGroC1_FD_183995 | JGI IMG/M metagenome (GOLD analysis project Ga0209727, IMG submission 183995) | Groundwater microbial communities from Rifle, Colorado, USA - Groundwater C1 (SPAdes) (version 2) | ecosystem: Environmental > Aquatic > Deep subsurface > Groundwater | place: Rifle, Colorado...
CGCCGTCCTCAGAAGTCTTTTTCATCTTCCGCGCTTTCGCTCACGCCTGCGGAGGCGAAGGAAGCCATCTCGCCGGCCGCCTTCGCGGCCAGTTCGATCAGGAATCCGCCCGTCACCGCGCCCGTGCCCTCGCCGAGGCGCATGTCCAGCGAGAGTATGGGATCCAGACCGAGGGCCTCGAGCACGGGGGCGTGCCCTTTCACCCTGGACCTGTGCCCGGCGAAGAGCCAGTCGACCACCGAAGGCTTCATCCTGAAGGCGACGTACGCTGCCGCTCCTACCGGGAAGCCGTCCAGCACGCAAGCTATCCCCTTGCTCTCCAAGCCCAGGATGAAACCCGTCATCATCGCAAGATCGAACCCGCCGACAGACCGCAATACGTGCTCCGCATCCGAAAAGGGACCCCGATTGCGAACCGATTCCAGGATCACTTCCCGTTTGCGCGCCAGGGCGGTGTCGTCTATTCCCGTCCCCCGGTCGATGACGAGGGAAGCGTCCATGCCCAAAGCGACGAGAAGCGCGGCGGCCGTCGTCGTATTCCCTATGCCCATGTCGCCTATCGCCACCAGATCGTAGCCCGCGGCCGCCGCGTTGTCCGCAAGGGCGTGCCCCGTATCAAGGGCCTTTTTGGCCTCGGCCGCGCTCATCGCGTCCTGGACCAGGAAATTTTTCGTTCCCTTGCCGATTTTCCGGTCCAGGAAACGGGCGGCGGCCGGCAGGGCCGCGGCGGGAGGAAAATCGGCGGCGACGCCCGCATCCACCGCGATGACCTCCCAACCCGTTCCCCGGGCCAGCGCATTGATAGCGGCTCCCCCGGCCAGGAAGTTGAGCACCATCTGGTAGGTAACCTCGCTCGGGTAAAGGGAAACGCCTTCGGCGACGATGCCGTGGTCGCCGGCGAATACGTAGACGGCCTTCTTCCGCACGAGGGGCGGAACGCGGCCCTGTATCTTCGCGAGCTTAACCGCATAGTCCTCGAGCTTGCCGAGGCTGCCCTTGGGCTTGGTCAGGGAATCCAGGTGGGCGATCATCGCTTTTTCGACGGCAAGGACATTCATTCGTTGTTCCTCCGGGGGACGAGGCCCCGCTCCTGCAGGACGCGCCGGCTTTCGCGCGCTTCTTCCCAGGAAAAAACTTCAAGTTCCAGGATACCCCGGAACGAGGTTATGAAAGGCGAGAGCTCATCCAGCCAGCGGAGGTCGCCGCCCAAGGCGCGGTGGTCGCGCAGGCGACCGTCCACGGCGGCGGCAACCTCATCCACCGCATGAAGGTGTATCTGTCCGATACGCTCTCCGCGGGAGCCGGCGAAGGCGGCGGGACTCCCGTCATGCAGCAGCAGGTGTCCGGAATCCAGGCAGACGGGAATTTCCGGCAGAAGGCGCTCCAAGGCCTCGAAGCGTCCGTCCTGCGTGTTCTCCAACAGGAAACGGTCCCCGAACCGGCCTTGCCAGCGGACAAGCAGCTCCGCCATGTCGTCCGCCTCTCCGGCCGGTCCCGGATGGACGACGAAGCTCCGGACGAGGGGAGAAAGCAGGTCGACCAGTTCCTCGTGGGAGGACTGCAGCCCGTCGGGCAGATGGGCGGTGAAGGCGAAGCGGTTTCGGAAGGATTCGATAAGGGACAGCTCGGACCGGAATTCCCTCAGGACCGATTCGTCGTACATGAAAAAAAGGAGTTCGACCCCTTCGATGCCTTCCTTTCCGGAAATAAAGGCGAGGTTTTCGGCATAGGTGCCGGGTATCACCCAGGAGGGTACGGAAAGGACCACGGCTACTTGATCCGCAAGGGAATGCCCGAGACCATGAGGATCACGCGGTCGGCCGCGTTCGCGAAGCGGATGTTCGCCGCGGCGAGCAGGCGGTTGTAGCGCCGCGTATATTCGTCGAAGGGAATGTTGCCCAGGCCCGTCTCGTTCGTGACCGCGACGCAGTCCGGCGGCCAGGACGCGAGGAAGGCATCCAGGATAGTATCGAACTCGTCCTCACGGCCGTAGTGCATAAGATTGTTGACCCACATCGGCAGGCAGTCGATGAGCAGGCCGCGCGAGGCGTCGGAAACGCTTTCGAAGACCCGGTCGATACGGACGGGCTCCTCGATGGTCTCGAACTCGTCGGTGCCGTCGCCGAGGCGGCGCTCCGAGCGGTGCCTGGCGACCCGCTCGGCCATCTCGTCGTCGCAAATCTCCGCGGTGGCGAGAAAAATCTTCCTTCCGGCGAATTCGGCGCGGGCGAGCGCGAGGGCATGGGAGCTTTTCCCCGATTTGACTCCGCCGGTGATGAGGGTCCTCATCCTTTCCCGTCCGAGCAGGAAGCGATCACCCGCATCCGGGACATGGTTTCTTCCGAGAGCACGTGCTCCATGCGGCAGGCGTCCTTCTCGGCGATTTCCTGGCTCACGCCCACCACGTCGCGCAGGAAGGCGGTCAGGAATTCGTGGCGGTCGCGGATGGCCGCGGCTTCGACCGCGCCGATTTCCGTCAGGACCACGCCCCGGTAGCGCTCGTGCTCCAGGAGGCCTCGCTCCTCCAGGGAGCGGAGCGCAACGAGCACCGAAGGCTTGGAGACGCCGAGTCGCGAGGCTATATCGGTCACGCGGACCGCGCCGGAGTCGGCGAGGAAGCTCACCGCTTCCAGGTAGTCTTCCAAGGATTGGGTCATGCGTTTCTGATTAAGAACGAACGGCGGCTGGATGTCAACATTGATTACAGCAAGCTCACCGGATCCACGTCCACCTCCACGTAGGCGTTGCGATCCTTATCCGCCTCGTATGCCGCCAAGGCGCGGCGGGCGGCTCCGTGCACGGAACCCATGTCGGGACCCCGGAGGATGAGCTGGCGGCGTGCGTTGGAGGCGATGACGGCGATGGGGCACTCGGCGGGGCCGAGCAGCTCAGCGGAAGGCGGCAAGGATTCCCGGCACAGGGAGGCCAGCCGCCTTATGACGCGGTCGGCCGTAGGCGCGTCCCTGGAGCGTACCACGAAACGTACGAGGCGGCTGTACGGCGGGAAGCCGAGCGCCTCCCGCTGCTTCAGTTCGGCCGCCCAGAAGCCCTCCACGTCCAGGGCGCAGGCGCGCATGATGGATTCTTCGTTGGGCCGGTAAGTCTGAACGATCACCCTTCCGTCCGGAAAATAGCGGCCGGCACGGCCTGCAACCTGCACGATCAGGGAAAAGGTCCGTTCCGCGGCCCGGAAGTCGGGAAGGTGCAGGCCCGTATCGGCCAGGACCACGCCCACCAAGCGCACGCCGGGAAAATTGAGGCCTTTGGCTACCATCTGGGTGCCCAGGAGTATGTCGATCGCGCCGGTGCGGAAAATGTCGAGCGTTTCTTTCAGCGCCCCCTTCCTGGAAGTGGCGTCAGCGTCGGCCCTGCGGATACGGAGGTCCGGAAAGGTGCGCGCGACTTCTTCTTCGATCATCTCCGTCCCGAAGCCCGCGAATCCGGCCTCCAGTGAGCCGCATTCGGGGCAGGAAGAGGGGACGACGGTCGAATAGCCGCAATAGTGGCAGAGGGCGCGGCCGCGGCTCTTGTGGTAGGTAAGTGAGACGGAACAGTGCTTGCAGGCAAGCTCGAAACCGCAGGCCTTGCAGCGGTAGAAATACGCGAAGCCGCGCCGGTTGAGAAAGAGTATTGTCTGCCTGCCCACCTGCGCCGTCGCGCGGATTTCCCGCTTGAGCTCATCGGTGAGACAGCCGTTCGTCCCCTCAAGGCTCACCGCCCTGATCGCGGGAGGGGCGCCGCCTGAAAGTCGGGAAGTCAGGTCCAGGCGGCGTATCGCGCCGTCGCGCATTAGCTTCCAGGCTTCGGCGGAGGGTGTCGCCGAACCCATCACAAGGCGCGCGCCCGCGATAGCGCAGCGTTTCAGGGCTACCTGGCGCGCGTGGTAGCGCGGCGAGTTGCCCGATTTATAGGAGCCGTCATGTTCCTCGTCGATGATCACCAGTCCCAGCTCCCGCGCCGGTGCGAATACGGCGCTCCGCGCCCCTACGATCACCCGGGCCTCGCCGGCCAGGATCCTATTCCATTCGGAAAGCCGCGCGCTCGGTGTCATCGAAGAGTGGAGGGTGGCGGCAACGGGTCCGAAGCGGGCGGCGACAGCTTCCACCACCTGGTGGGTGAGCGAAATCTCGGGAACGAGATAGATGACCGACTTCCCCGCCGCCAGCGCGCGCTCGGCGGCCCTGAGGAACACTTCGGTCTTACCCGAACCGGTTATGCCGTACAGGTAGGACATGGAAACCGGCGCGGGAGTCGCGCTTGGGGGCGGCATCGGCGCAACAAGCGACGCGCCGGCGCTGTCCGTACCTGCGGTATCCGAGGACCAGATTGAGTCCAGCGCCTTCGATTGTTCCTCTGAAAGGGAGTGGTCGGCCCTGCCGGTATCCAGCTCCTCCTCGGCGAAAGCGGGCGCCGAAACTTCCCGCCGCCCGGAGGGAATCATCGCGGCGACGGCTTCGCCAAGACCGCAGAGATAATAGGAGGAAATCCAGCGAGCCAATTCGATCTCGTCCTTCCCGAAGACAGGGAGAGCGTCCACCACTCGCCGGATCGCCTTGATCGCCTCCATAGGCACGCCTTCAGGCGGAGCCTCGCTTTCGGCGACCACGAAACCGAGGACCTCCCGCCTGCCGAACGGGGCCATGACCCGCTTGCCGACCGCCGCGGCGCCCTTCTCGTCGCCCCGGTAGCTGTAGGAGCGGTTCAGGGGAAGGTCGAAGACAAGCTCGAAGTAGGGCGGGGCCACTGCCTACCTTCCGGCCATGGAACGCGCATAGTCCTCGTCTCCGGACTCAAGCCGGGAACGCAGCAGCTTCATATCCTCCCAGGCGGGTCGCTTGAGTTCCTCGTCGCGCAGCAGGGCGCTCGGGTGGTAGGTGGGGAGCAGGGGTATTCCCCGGTACGGGACGAAACGGCCGCGAAGCCTGCCGATACCCTCGGTAGTCCCCAGCAGAGCTTGGGTCGGAACCCTGCCGACCGACAGGATCAGGCGCGGGGCGAGCAGGGCGATCTGGCGGTCCAGATAGGGCGCGCAGGCCAGCCGCTCCCCTTCCTCCGGATCGCGGTTTTTTGGAGGCCTGCATTTCACGAGGTTCGCGATGAAGCAGTTGGTTTCGCGGGAAAGCCCGACCGCTTGAAGCATCCGGTCCAGGAGCTGGCCGGCGGGACCGACGAAGGGCCTCCCGGAGGCGTCCTCGTCCGCGCCCGGGCCTTCCCCGATCACGAGCACGAGAGGCTGCCCGACGCCCTCTCCGGGCACGGCGTACTTCCGGGTGGAGGCGAGGGGACAAGCCGTACATACCCGTACTTCCCCGGCGATGGCGTCCATTGAATCGGCCGCCGGCGTTACGGCCGCCGGCGTCGCAGCGACGGCAACGTCGTCCGAAAATTCCCGCTCCGGCCGTTCGGTTCGATAGCCGTCGCCGGCCACGTCCTCGGCCAGATCGAGTAAGTCGGAAAACGCTCGCTTTTCTTCTGCGGTCATGGGCGTATTGAACCCGATGCGAAGCGATCGGGCAAGGGGGCGAGGACCATGGTGCCGGCAGCCGCGAAGCGGTCGGCCAGCACCGCCAGGACGCCCCTCGGCGCGAGGTCGGGGTCGGAGGTGCGGGAAGCCAGTACGCCGGCTACCGCTCCCTCGAGGTCGTCGTGGTACCTGATCCGGTTGCCCAGCGCGGTCGCCCAGGCGTCCGCGGCCGCGGCGGAGCGGGCCGTCACGATAGCCGCGTCGGCTTTCCCGAAGCTTAGCGATGGACCGACGGTGCCGGAGGAGCATGCCAGGCCGCAGGGACTGAGCTCGGGTGGCAGGACCACGGCGAAGGTACCGGATAGCGAGGAGAGGCCTGCGTAAACGCCGATGGTCAGGGGTTCTTGGACGTCGATCCAGAGATCACCGCCATTCTCGACGACAAGCTCGTCGAAGCCTAATTCTCCGGAAAGCGCCCCGCCGACCGCCTGCGCGATGGCCCCGGCGACAGCCGCCATAGGTCCCACGCCCGCCGCCGCCGCCGCTTCCAGCATCGCGCGCACCACCGGAGGGGCCGAGCCGTCAAGGGGCAGGGGAGAGAAGCTTGAAAGGAAGGCCGGTTCGGCCGCGATCCGCGCCTCCAGTTCCGTGCGGACTGAACGGAGCAGACGCTCGGCCAGCTCCTCCACGCGCCCTGGGCTACCGCGGCCGCCGGCCCAGCCGAGCCAGAGATCGGACTCGCCGACCGTGACCCTGACCGACGAGAAGCGGCCTTCGCCCATGAGTTCCCGGTAGAAGCGCTCGTCGTACAGGCTATTCCCCGAAATCCAGTGCGAAACAGCGGAAAGGACAGGCGACGACGCATAGGCCGCAGGCCGTGCATTTGTCCCTGTCCACCGCGAGTTTCCAGTCGGAACGGTTCAGGGTCAGGGCCCCGGACAGGCAGACGCCCGAGCAGGCGCCGCAATCGACGCAGAGGACTTCGTTCCAGGAAAGGCGCTTCGCGACGTTCACGCAGCCGACGCCGATGGATTCGATCCATTCGATCGCTGTCGCGAGTTTCCGCTCGTCCTCCACGTCGAATTCTACCAGGAGGTTGCCTTCCTGCCCCGGGGATATCTCGGCGCGCAGAATATTGACGCGGATATCGTATTCTTTGACGAGTTTCCAGAGTATGGGTTCGCTGACCGTTTCGGCTGCGTAGCTGAGGACGTACTTGCCTTTCATGCCTTCCTCCCGCGCGCGTCCACGATCTCAAGGCCCCGGACCGACGAATGTTCGGGCAAAGCCCTGGCGGGAGGGCTCAAGGGGAAGGAGCCGGCGATCACCCGGCGTTTGAGTTCCTGCGCCAGTTCGCGAGCCTTCCTGAGGCTGGACAAGGGCGCTGTCCTCACCTTCTTTCCGCGCAATTCGATCGATCCCGACATTAGTTCGGCGTAGTTTGCAATTCTCAGGGCCGGGTGGCCGTCGATCCCGTAATCGCAGACGGTCGTCTCGATGTTTTCGTTCCGGATCGAAACGCGGTAAGCCAGGTCTTCATCCAGCACCGGAATCGCGAATCCGACACCGAGGTACAGGGTGGTACCGTACAGCTCGAAATAAGCCGCCCGCAGCCATTCCGCGCTCATTTCCTTCGCGTTTCCGACCAGCATGAGGGTCGCCGCGTTGGAGAGCGGCACGCCCCGGTCATTGCGCGGCTTGGAGGTGTTGAACTGGGTGCCGTTCCAGGCCACCGATCCAGTCGCGCCTGCCAGGAATACCGGTGAGCCGACGCCGATGGTACGCAGGTAGGGATCGTTCAGCAGGGGGGAAAGGCAGCCCGATGTCGAATAGTTGACGTTCAGGCAGGTCGGAAGCAAGGTACCCATATAAGTGTGCAGGGTCTTGTGGGTTGAATTGGTGGCCGCCGGGTAGTTTTGGTACGCGTTCCGCGGATTGCAAAGGATCAGCTCGTTGACGCGGTCCTTGCGGATCAGGGTTTCGATCTCCTTGCGCGGGTAGCAGTCGGTGCCCTTCGCGCTCGCGCGCAGGAGCACTTCCTGTCCGTCGATGAGCCGCTCGATCACCTGGGCGCCGCCGAAACGGGGATCGTCGGGATGGACCTCCGTCGCCCCGAGGTAGGCGTCCACCGCCGCTATGCCGCCGTAGGCGTTCACGCCGTCCAGGGTCAGGCGCTCCATCCGGATGGCCGGCTCCGGATGGCCGAAATTTATGAACAAGCCCGAAGAGCACATCGCGCCGAAAGTGCCGGTGGTCACGACGTCCACCTTTCCGGCTATTTCGGAGGTCGAAAGCTCCTTCCCCATTTCGGCCACTTCTTCGGCCGTCGCGACCACCGCGGAACCAGCGGCTATCCTGGCGTTGATCTCGTCCCAGCTTTTTTTCGTTTGGCCCATGTCAGGCTCCTTATATGGCGTCGTGGATGGCGCGAACCGCCCGTTCCCGCTCGTCGCTCCGCACGATGAGATAAATGGCCACCGGACTCGCCCCCGCCTGCGAAAGGACCACGTTGATGCCCGCGTCGGCGACCGCGCCGAGCACGCTCGCGGCCGCTCCACGGCTATCCCGTATGCCGTCCCCCACGGCGGCGACGATGGCCAGGTCCTCCAGAGCCTCGGTCGAAAGGACTCCGGGCACGGTCTCGGCCTTCAAGGCGGCCAAAGCGCGGGCCACGTCTGCGCGGCGGAACAGCAGATTGATGCAGGTCTGCGCGGTGATGACGCTCAGGATGTTGACGCCCGCCGCGTCGAGCCTCCCAGTGGCCCGGGCGAGTATGCCGGGCCGCGAACCGACTCCCGGCCCTTCCAGCCTGACTATCGCCGCATCGTCCGAGGAGGCGATGCTTTTCACCGCGTGCGCGTTCGATCCCTTGCGCGCGGAGGAACCGGGGGAAAACGTTTCCCCGGGGACCGTCGGACCGACGATGGAAAAGGGTTCGATCGTGCCGCCGAAACGCTCCACGTTCATCACCCGTATCGGTATGCCGTCGTCCTCCAGGGGTTCCACGGTACGCGGATGCAGGACCTTCGCTCCGAAATAGGAGAGTTCGGCGGCTTCCGCATAACTCAGCCGCGGGATGGTGCGGGAATCGGGGGCCACCCGGGGATCGCAGGACAGGAATCCGTCCACGTCTTTCCAGAGGTCCAGGCTTTCGGCGTCCAGGCAGCGCGCGAGCACGGCGGCCGTATAGTCCGACCCCCCTCGTCCGAAGACCGTGGTTTTACCGTCGTCTCCGATGCCGTAGAAGCCCGGAACGACGAAGCTCCGTTCGGCGCCCAAGGCCGCGGCGATAAGGGGCCTGCATCTGCCGAGATCGGCGCTCGCGTTTCCGAACCGTCCGTCGGTGACGAGACCGATGTCCTCGGGAAGGGCTTCCGCGACGTCCAGCCCCGCGTCGCGCAGCACTGCCGCGACGACCGGGGAAGATAGGCGCTCGCCGTAGGAAAGCACCGCGTCCCGCACGAAGTCGGGCACGGCCCCTATGTAGTGGACGCCCCGAAGGAGCTTGTCCAGTGAGACCAGCCGAAAAGAGAGCAGGGCGGAAACCTGGTTCCGTTCCGTTCCGGCGGCCACGTGTGAGTACAGGACTTCCTCGTGCATCGCGCGCAGGCGGGCGATGCACTCGTCGATGGCTTCAAGGGAAGAAATCGCGTCCTCGAGGGAACGCACGAGGGAATCGGTGACTCCCGAAAAGGCGGAGACGACGATGGCCAGGGGACGGCCGTAGGCCGCCGCGACCGCGGCCGAACGGCGGACATCCGCGGCGGTCTTGAGATTGGAGCCGCCGAACTTCACCACGATCTTGCGCATGGACAAGGGTATACCTCGGCTCGCCGCCCTTCTTCAACTGCAGGACATGCTTATTGTACGCCCGGCGCTCCCATGCTAGGATGAAATAAAATGAGCTCCCTTCGTCAAACAATGAACCGAATAGGCATCCGCGTCTTCGCGGTGTTTTCCCTTTCCCTCTACATCTCTTTTCCACTCGGCGCGGCTCCCTTCAGGATTATCGATGTCGGCGATCCCCTGATCGAGGACATCCGCTTCCTGTCCCGCGAAGCGGGGGCGAGCCTCCTCTCCCTTACTCCCCCGTTTTCGGCCGACGAGGCGCTGAACGCGCTGGAAAGCGTGGATGCGGGAACTCTCCGTTCCGCAGCGCGCGAGGCCTATGACAGGATCGTAGTATCCCTCCGGGCGACTCCCTCCTTCCGGGACGGCCTTATCGGCATCTCGGCCGCAGCCGTCGCCGCGACCGAATTCCGATGGCGGACTGACGGCGCCCTTCCCTGGAGCGCAGGCGATTCCTCCTCGTCCTCCCTTGTCCGCGTCCCCCTGGAATTTTTCTTCGGCGATTCGGTCTACGCCGCCGGCGACCTGGAAATACGGACTGATCCCTACTATTACGATATTCCGGGGGAACCGGCCGGCACCAACATCCCCATCGCTTCCGATCGCCTGGACATGAACCAGCCCCTGCGTTCGTTCCTCTCGGCCGGCGGCAAATTCTGGAGCTTCCAGATCGGCCGGGGAAAGCTCTCCTTCGGTACTGCCCTCACCGACAACCTCTCGATTTCCGACGGCCCCGACTTCCACGACTTCGCCCGCCTCAGCCTCTTTTCGCCTAACTTCAAGTATTCCCTGTTGGTGTCGCAGTTGCCGCTGGACACGTCGGATTTATATCCCGAAAGTTTTTCGCCTGCCGCCGACGACGCACTGGCGGAAACGACGCACCGCTACCTCTACTTCCACCGCTGGGATTTCCGCCTATTCCATCGGCTATCGGTCGGCCTGAGCGAAGGCGCCCTCGTCGGCAACTCCCCGCTTGAGCTCCGTTTTCTCAACCCCATGACGATGTACCACGGCCTGTTCTCGTGGAAGGATTACCCGAAATGGGAAGGCATAACGGATGGTCCCGGCGACATGGTCGGGTCCCTGTTCGGCGTAGACCTCGATTTCGCGGTAGCGCCCGGACTCGCGGCCTATGGCCAGTTCCTGATGAACCAGTACGCCACCGACTACGAGCAGAAGAACTATCCGGACTCCACGCTTCCGAACGGCCTCGGCTGGCTCGCAGGCGCCGAATACGCCCGGTCCTTCGACACCGCGCTGACTGACTTCCGGCTCGAATTCGTCTATGCCGATCCCTATCTGTATACGCTCGCAAGCCCCTTCGCCAGCTACATCTGGATGCGCCGGCTCTCGGCGCTTTCCGCAAAACCGCTGCGCTACGCCTGGCTCGGCCACGGAGAGGGTAGGGATTTCGCTCTCCTGGCCTTCGCGGCGAAGATAGGGAAAGGCGCCTTCGAGTTCAATTCGGAACTGTCCTTGAAGCTGCAGGGCGAACATGGGCTCGAATGGGATTGGGAAAACACGCCCGACACGCTCGCCGAACGCGCGCCGAGCGGAATCGTAGAACGGAGGCTCCGCGCGGGGTTCGGCATGAATTGGAGCGTCCGTCCTTGGCTGGAACTGGGCGCGACGGCCGCCGCGACAAGCTACGAGAATTTCGGAAATATTGATGGAATATTCAAGATGGGCGGAGATTTTTCCTTATCCGCCGAGCTGACCCTTCGATGAGGAGAACTTCGATGAGGAAAACCTTCGCCGTGCTGGCTTCATGCGCCTTCGCCCTCGCTTCCTCCTGGGCCCAGACCGTCATCGATCCCAATGACGCGATCTACCGCGACCTGGACCGATGGGCGAATCGCGGTTATGTCTCCCGGCTCCCGCCCGTCCGCCCCTATCCCCCCCAGCTCCTGGACGAGCTGCTCAACCGCGTCGTTGCTGAGGGCGACGTCGCGTCGGCGGAAAAGGCTCAAGGCTACCTGGATGCCATCGCCCCCGGTTCGCGTCCGATCCACGTCGGCGCACGGGGCCTCATCCGCGGCCTTGACGACGATCTCACGATAGAAGGCGCACCGACCCTGGACGGGACGATCCGGGTTGCCGAAAACCTCTCGGCATCCTATGCGGGAGGACTGGAAGCGGTCACGCGGCTTCCCGGTTCCGAAATCGAGGTTCCGGGCGTCTGGGCTCCCCATGCGGACCTGATCGAGGACCAGGCGAAGGTCGGCCCCTTCTACCTGCTCCAGGACTGGACCTCCAACATCGCCGCGGGAAACCCTTCCCTATACTTCCAGGCCGGACTGAACCGGACATCCTTCGGCCCCTTCTTCGACAACGGCGTTGTCGTCGGCCCACAGGCGGGGAGGGCCGGACACTTCAGCGCCGTTTACCGAAAGGAAGCCTGGTCCGTCAGCATGCTCCTGCTGGAACTCTCCGCTTCCAACGATTTCGGTGAAAAACAATTCCCCGACAAGCATCTGATCCTGCATACGATCGATTTTTCCCCTACAAAGGATCTGGAAATCGGTATTTTCGAGTCCGTGATGTACGGGGGAAGGTTCGAATTCCAGTACCTGGCGCCTTTCAACATGTATTTCGCTTCACAATCCCTTACCGGATTTGAGGACAACTCCCTGCTCGGCGTCCACGCCAAATGGTCGGCCACTCCGGGCTTCCAGCTGATCGGCCAGTTCTACCTGGACGACATGTCCTTCAACGACATAGTCCGCCTGAATCTGGACACCAAGTACAAATTCGCCTCGGAACTCGGCCTCCGCTGGACGCCGTCCGGGGGACCGCTCGCGGATCTCGCCGCTGACTACACCGCCGTGATGCCGTATATGTACAGCCACGTCACGGGAGGTGACCGGGGGACGGACCGTTACAGCGAGGATTACCCGAACTACTTCAATTATTCGCATTTGGGGAGGAGCCTTGGCGCGGACCTCGAGCCGAACTCCGACAGGCTTTCCGTCCGGTCTTCGTGGAAGATCGCTCGGGGGGTCGAAGTCGGAGCCAACGCCGCCCTCTACCGCCACGGCAACGCATCGGAAGGAGTAGCCGACCTTGCCGAGGCTAACCACGACGGGACAATCTACGATGACGGGTATTACGATACCTCGTTGAGGTTTTCTTCCCAAAACGAAACCCGCTTCCTCACCCAGTCCGTGATCGAAACCAAGGCGCAGGCCGGAACTTCCCTCAGGATCGAATTGCCGAGCCCCTTCGGATCGTTCTGGGGGACCGCCACGTACACGCTGGAATACGGCTGGAACCGCGATCTCGTCGAGAACGACGATTCCCTGGTCCATTTTTGGAGCCTCGGCGGCGGCTGGCGCTGGTAGCCCTCAGCCGGGACTGAGTTCCTCCACCGAAATCCGCGCCCTCGCCCGGTCCGCGCGTTTCGGAAACAGAAGCGAGAGATCGAGCTTGGCCCCGCCTTCTATCAGAAGGGTTGGGCCAAGCGATCCGGTTCCTGATTCCGCTTCCGCGACCGGCAACAGGGTCACCCCCGTAACGACTCTTTTCTTTTTGTCCTTGGGCGCGATGTCGAATATCCGCTTTCCGTCGCTTCCCTTGATTTCGGTTGCGGCGAGCTTCAGCCCCGCGAGCCAGGAACGGACGCGACGGAGTGCGCTATCGAAATTCTCGTCCAGGTCCATGCGGACGCCCAAACGGGTTATCTCCGCGGGATTCCAGGTCTCCGCCATGCGTACCGCCCCCGCCTCCAGTCCGAGCGCCTCTTCCAAAGCCGCCCGCGCCCGTTCCGCGTCCTCTTCGGAAAGCCGGGGCGCTCCGGACGGCGATTTCCCGCCGATGCCGAACAAGGCGACGACGCTCTCCCCGGTCGCTCCGGCAAAGCCGCGGGACGCGAGGGGAGGGGCGCCGGAAAAGGCGTCCTCCGCGCGCAAAAGCCTGCCTGTGAGACCCTCGTCCCGGCTGAATATCGAGCGGAGCAGGAAGGTTGATCGAAACGCATCGGAGGATCCCTCAAGCGATGCGGGAAGGCGTATCGAAAAACATACAGGCACGGCCCGCCGTTTCTCCCTGATGCGTTCTGCGATCTTCGCGGCATAGGCGGTTCCGGGCGCGGGTCTGACCCGGTGGGAAGAAAGGAAGCCGCGTTCATCCGCTTCCCCGCCGGCATCCTCGCAGGCGGAACAGCCCAGGCAGGCACCGTCCCCGCCGGCCGCGTCCATGCCTCCCATGCAGCTGCCTAAATCGACGCGGTCCAGGGCATCGCCGCTTCTGGCGTCCAGGAAGGCTTGGGGCACGGCGGTTTCCACGAAGGACAGCGGATAGCGGTGTCCGTCCTCCTTGGGAGCGGTGAGGGGCCCGGAAAGGACTTTGCCGTCGGAGGCCGGACCCAGCTCGCCCGACTCGCGCAACGCGCTGACGAGGCGCGGGATGAGGTCGCCTTCCACGCCGAGGTCGAAGGCGCAACCTAGTCGGGCCGCGTCTTCCAGCCCCCGCGCGAGGCCGTAGCCACCCGCCACCAGCAGCTGGTCCGCGACGTATTCGTCCCAGTCGACCGCGAGGCGGAATTCGAAACCGGCGGCGGTGACGGCCTCCTCAAGGACCTTGGAAATCGAGCGGAAATGTTCCCGGTCGAATTCGAGACCGAGGGCGCGCAGGGGCGTGAAGGGCATGCGCACGAGGTAGCCGAAGGAGAACACGGCGCGAAGCGCCGGGTCGCGCTCGTCCTTCAGGGCGCTCAGCTCCACGCAGAACCTCCTGAATTCGTCCAGATCCGCTTCGCTCTCCACCCCCGCGATAATATAGAAAAGCTTCAGCTCGCGGATTTTTTCCTCGGCGAAGCGCTCCATGAGCCGCCGCAAGTCCGCGTCGCGCAGCCCCTTGGAATAGAAGGCGCGCATGGAAGCGGAAATCCCTTCCACCCCGACGGTGAAGCTCCGTTTCTCCGCGGCCAGCTCGCAGGCGAGCATGCCCGGCGTGCGGACCAGCAGGTCGGCGCGCTGGCTCATCATGTTGACCTTGTCGAAGATGGCGTTCAGCTCATGGATGAGCTCCAAAGCATCCTCGTGGGCATTGAAGTTGAATGAATAAAGCTCGACGGTCGATGCGCCCGTGTTCCGCGCGAGGCGGCGGGCCGATTCCAGGATACGCTCCTTGGACAGCTCGCGGTAGGGTTTGCGCTCCCAGCCTTCGAAACAGAAGGAACAGAAGGAAGGGCAACCCCAGGACAGTTGGAGACGGGCCGAGGAAGCATTCTCCGAATTGAGCGCCGGCCAAGTCTCCGGCAGAAAGGGCGTCCTGCCCGCATCCACGCGGCAGCGTCCCGGCCGTATCGAGCGGCCGGCGATCCCGTCGGTCGGGGCGTCCGGCGCGCGGAGGCACGACCCCCAGAATGCGGGAACCGCCTCCTCCAGTCTCACCACTCGCTCCGGGGTGGGGCGGCCGACGGTGGAGGCGAGGCTCGCAATCAGTTCCGCTCCGCCGGCCTCGCCTTCGCCGAAGAAGATGCCGTCCACGAAGGCGTCTCCGTCGGAAAAGATCGCGCCCTGGGAGGCGAGGGCATTCGATCCGCCGAGGATCACCGGGGGCAGCCGCCTTCCGCAGTTCCGCCGTTCGCTTGCGCGCAAGGGAAAACCGGAACGGCCCAGCACGAGCGGAAGGTTGACTAGCTCCAGCGCGTAGGAACAGGATATGAGGATGGCGTCGAACTCGTCGGCCGTCCTGAGGGAGTCGATCCCCGAAAGCCAGGGGAGGCCGGCTTCGTCCAACACGGAGCGATCGGGCTTGGACGGGAAAAACGAAAAATCAAGATACGCGCCGGCGCCGAGGGTCGAGCGTGCGAGGGCATGCAGGAAGGTGTGGGGAGCCGAGGTCGAAACGTCCCTGAAGGGCGACAAGCGCACGATGAGGAAACGGCTGGAAGCTTCATCCCAGGCCGGATTGTCGAAGGCGGTCTTCTGCGCGGGCGCGTACAGCGCCGAGCATTTGAGTCTCGGCGCGATCTTCGCGATGGCAGCGGAGAGGTCAGCCACGCCTGCCGCCGCCTCGCGGGTGGCTGCCGCCGCTCGGATGCCCGCCGCTCAGATGCCCACCGCTCGGATGTCCAACGCGCGGATG
>Ga0209727_1001988_pt1 | contig 15398 bp, 22 predicted proteins | sample RifGroC1_FD_183995 | JGI IMG/M metagenome (GOLD analysis project Ga0209727, IMG submission 183995) | Groundwater microbial communities from Rifle, Colorado, USA - Groundwater C1 (SPAdes) (version 2) | ecosystem: Environmental > Aquatic > Deep subsurface > Groundwater | place: Rifle, Colorado...
CGGGGAGCACAGAGCTCAGGAGCACGGAGCGCAGGAAGAGAAGCCCGGGATGAGTATTAGAAAGATTTAAATATAACTTTAAGTTATACTTTATATAACACATTGTAACATCATTGTAACATGGAAGGAATGAAGGCTATAACAAGAACAAGGAAGATTGGCGGCTCTCTCATAGTGGCAATACCACGAGAACTAGTAATAGAAGAAGGCTTAAAAGAAGGAGAGGTTGTAGAAGTTAAAGTTAGAAAGGTAAAAAAAGATTTCTTTGGCGCTCTTAAGGGCATTGGACCAATGACTAAGGAGGATAAATTCAAAGGGCAACTGGAAGAGAATGAATAAGTACATAATTGACTCCTATGCCTGGATAGAATATCTTGATGGATCAGATTCTGGATTGAAGGTTAGAGATATTTTGTTGGGCGATGCCGAACTCTTCACTGTTTCTATAAGTGTGGCTGAAGTCGTAAGTAGGACGAAAAGAAGGCGGAAAGATGTTGATATCGCATATAACACGATTGTCAGAAATTCAAAAATAGTCGATGTAACTGAGGAATTAGGCCGAGAGGCAGGAATTCAACACGCAGAGATTAGGGCGAAAATCAAAGATTTTGGGTTAGCTGATGCCATTATTCTAACTACCGCGCGGAAATTAGGGGCGAAAGTATTAACTGGCGATCCTCACTTTAAGGGGTTTAAAGAAGTAGTTTTTATTAAATAATCATTCTAGAAGGAATGCCTGGATTACTTAATCCTTGCCCCTTCTACAAGCTTCTGAAGTGAAGAATAAGACTCTTCTATAGTTCCTCTATCTTGGTGCATCGGAGATACCCTATTATCATACATCAATACTTCTCTTTCCTTCATTGTTCCAGATAGATTCACACTTCTCCTCAGGTTTATCTCTGGAAATCCGTGCTCTTCAATCCCTTTACACTTGTCGCATAAGGAATAGATAAAAGTAAGAGATTCTCTCTTGGAAAATAGTGGGAATTCCAGATGATAGAAATCATTAATCGGAAGCCATGCGTGAAGAATGTTCCTGATCTCTTCTGGAACTGGCTGATAGCGGTTACCTGTCTTAATTTCACCCGGTGGGATAGGTTCTCTTTCAAGATTAATTCCTGCCATAAATGCAGCACATATTCTGTAAGCTTGTGCAGAACTTCTCAGTTTAGTGAAAGGCGGACTTTTGGATGATTCCACCTCTAAATATGATTCGGCTTTTAGCTTATCAAGCCATACTTTATCCATTATAGAATGGAAGCCATGGAGCCACATATGCTCTACTCTTTCTCTTCTTGAAGAGGCTTCTACAATTCCATCCACATGCTCTTTGATACTGAATATCATCCATTTCCACAAGCAGCAAAATTAAAAAATGCTCTTGTTGGAAACCCCGGGGAAAAGGATTAAAAGACACTTCTTCTTCATGCATGCATGAGCTTCGGCGAAAAGGAGAAAAAGGAGATTCTTGCACGAATCAAGCCTTCTGAAGAGGAAGAGGGGAAAGTTTCCCTTGTCACAAGGGAACTTATTTCTAAGCTTTCGCGCCTCAAGGATGTGACTGTGATTGTGGGCGGAAGCGATGCGAAGGGCACTGTAATAAAAAATAAGCCTCGGCGCGACATCGATGTTTTTGTCGCTTTTGATCTGAAGAAGTATGCGTCTCGCTCATCGAAACTTTCTGACTTGCTCGAGGCGCATCTGAAGAAATTGCACCTCGGATTTGAAAGGCTTCATGGAAGCAGGGATTATTTCCATTACGAAGATAAAAAGAATGCGATGCTCTTTGAGCTCGTTCCTATTCTGCACGTCAAGAAGGCAGATGATGCCTTAAACATCACTGATGTCTCTCCGATGCACGTCACATATGTGAAGGCAAGACTGAAAGCACAAGGGGTCAAGCATGGGAAAAAGAAAAATTTGGGAGATGAGATAAGGCTTGCGAAAGCGTTCTGTTACGCGCATGGTTGTTATGGGGCTGAATCGCATATACAGGCTTTCTCAGGATATGCACTTGAGCTGCTTGTGATACATTACGGCTCTTTCCTCGCTTTTGTGAAGGCTGGAGCTTCATGGCCCAAGGCCCTTTACAAAGGCAAGATAATTGTTGATCCTGCACGATTTTACAAGAATAAGGATTCGATCTTCTTTTCGATGAATGAGTCGAAAATATTGGGGCCTCTTGTACTTGTTGATCCTGTGCAGAAGAGCCGGAATGTTACAGCAGCGCTTGCCGAGGAGAAATTCCTGCAATTTTCTTCTGCGTGCAGCAAATTTATTGCAAGGTCGTCTCTTGCACACTTTGAAAGAAAAGATCTCAGTGCAGAGCAGCTTAGGGCAAAATTGCAACGCGGAGAGAAACTCTTTACCGCAGAGCTCAATCTTGTTCGCGGGAAACAAGATATTGTCGGATCAAAAGTGAAGAAGGCATTTGAGTTCCTCATATTGGAAGCAGAGCACTCTGACTTTGAATTGAAGAAGAAAGAGTGGAGCTTCTATCCCGAAAGGAATATCGCATATCTTTACTTTGTTGTAAAGAATCCCTCTCTTAGCTCTTTTATGGAACGTGAAGGTCCTCCACTTAAGATCGAGCAAGCTGTCGCCGCCTTCAAGAAAAAGTGGAAGGGATGCAAGATATTTGAGCGTGGCGGGAGGGTCTACGCAATCATCAAGAGGAAATATCTGCGTGCGGAAGATTTATTAAAAGATAAATTTTCTGAAAGAATGAAAGAGAGGTCCTTCAAGGTAGTCAAAGAGGTAAAGTGGCAAAAGAGTTAGAGATTTCCTCCCTCGAGAAGAGGAAGAAGCTCAAAGAAAAAATCCGCGAGCGCCAGAGGATTGAGAGCGAGATAGAGAAGGAGTTGAGCCAAAGCCTGTCGCTTTCTATCGCATTGATATTATCTTTGCTCCTTCTTGGAACTGTCTTTTTCCATTACTCAGAGAATCTGAAGTGGATTGATGCACTATACGTTTCGGGAATAACCATGACTTCTGTAGGTTATGGCGATATTACCCCTACGAATGATGCGTCGAAGATCTTTGCAGTATTCTTTGCCATAATCTCGATCAGCGTCCTATTCTACAGTGCATCCACTATATCTTCTGAGATACTTGCAAGAGTGAAGGAAAGAGTACTCATAGCACGTCTCAAGAGGCTCGAAGAAGGAGAGCCAGAAACTGACACTAGTAGAGTAAAGACTTCAAGTAAGGAAGAGAAAGAGGAAAGATCCTTTTTCGGATTTTAGTTTTTTGGTCTTTAGTCTCTTTTAATTTCTGTTTTGTCTTTAGCTGCTCCGATAAAGGCCGCCTTTCTGCCTCTCAAGCAATCTGTCTGTCTTCAGAATTGAATCCACTATCTCCTCTCCACCGAGAACTTCTGGCATTATCACATGCGTTGCTCCAGCGTACTTCATCTTCTTTATTATCTTCACATCGCTGGCACGGCTTGCGATAGTTACGTTGGGATTAAGTTCCTTTCCAGCCATGATCAGAAGCAGGTTCCTACCATCATCTCCTGTGCATGTGACTAGGAAACGGGCATTCTTGATCCCTGCTCTTTCCAGATCCTCTTCTTCTAGTGTGCCCACCATTGCGAGGTAGCCTGCACTCTGGAGTTGCTGCACAAGTCTCTCATCCTTCTCCATAATCACAACGTCCTTGCCAGATTCTGTAAGTTTTGCTACAACGCTCCTGCCGACTCTCCCATATCCACAGACGATGCAATGATTTTTCAAATGTCCTATTTTTTTCTCCATTTTTGTCTCTAAAAATAAATGTTTTATCTTTCCCTCAAGAGCGAATTCGATCGAAACATATACTGCATAAAAGGCCAATACATAGCCGAATAATGCAAATATGAAGAATATAAAAGCGTTTTCTCCGGCTATTGTCACTCTTGTGACTTTTTCAGCGCTCTTTGTGAACGCTTCTTTGAAATTCCCGATTCCGGGATAGAGGATTATTGCTCCAATCAGGATTATTGTGACCAAGAGCCCGAGAGCTATCGCAATCCTTCTTAAGAATACACTCTCTGGGATAGGCTTGAATTTAGTCATGCTTTCTCTCTTTCTTGCTCTCTCTGCTTCTCTCTTGCCACTCTCTTTTATTTCACTATGGCAGTGCTTTTTGCAATTTAAACCTTTCTTCTCCACGCTCCTCACTTCGCACTCCGAGCTCCCGGCCCCGTGCCCCGCACCATACGCTCTCTTCAATCCTTTGTGTAGAGCTCCACGACATCATCATCTGCGAGCACATGTCCCAGGCCTACTTGCTGCCCTGGAAACTTGACAGAACTGCCAAAGACGCGCGCGTGCTTGAACTTCTGCACGAAATCCTTGTGTATCTTTGTCGCAAGGTCGCGGATTGTTGCACCTTTTCCCAGCGAGACTGGAGGGAACTCTTTAGGCTTGCGCGGCTGCTTTGTGTACACTTTTATCAGGCCTAGGTTTTTCCAGATTTTCCATGGGACATCTTGGGATCTTTCCTTTGCTTCTTGCTGTGATAGCTCTATTGTTGGCACTGACAGGCGCATCTTCCTGAGTTCAGAGCGCACAAGCTTGCGCTCCTCTTCATTCCTGTAGAGCACAATCAACAAGGAAGATTCTTTCATAAGTGATACGAAGTAACTCCCACTATCTGTCTCTATGAAGTCCTGGATTATTGCAGGAATCTCTACAACCTGTACCTTGATCCCAATGTAATCAAGCACTCCGATTTCTGGTTCTGTGGTTGTGTAGGGATATTCGCTGATACGTGCCTTTGAGTTTGTGATCTTTGCAAGCAGACTTGATTTGCCGGTATTTGTCGCGCCGATTATACACACACGTGCAGCTCCTTCCTTTTTGATTCCGGCACTTGCACGTCCAGCCCTTTTTGCGATCTGTTTCACCCTTTCCTGCTGTTCCAGGATCTTGGCGATCTTTTTCTTTATTTCTGCGAGAAGCTTCTCACTCCCTTTATGCTTTGGAGCTGTCTTGAGCATCTTCTTCAGGCCAAGAAGCCTCTCTTCCGGCGTTGTGGCCCGCTGATACTCGAGCTCTGCCTCCATAAATTCAGGACCTGCATTGACTGGCATTTTAAGTTCCTAGCTCTTGTTTCGTTTTTGAGACAACTTCCCTTTTCTCCCATTCGCATAATGGGAGGTTATACCTTCCCTTAAAGCTATGATAACCAAGATTAACTGGAACTATCACTCCCCCATTCTTCCAAAATTCTATCTGTTCGGGGTGGATAGCTGGTTTGATAAACTTACCATATGTTACCAGTACTAAACTACAATCTCTTCCGAAATACTCTCTTATCGGGTCTGTTATTCTTTTGATATATTCTTCGGAAAAGACTTTCTTTATCCTACTATACCCCAAGGAAGCCTGTGATAGCTTAACCTCAAAGATTGATGGCAGTCCGTCAACTGTAAGGAGAGAATCGTATTCACTATTAACATCCCATGTCTTTTTTTTAAGTGCCTCTAGACTACCCTGACAGGTTCTAAAGAAGTAGTTTTTGGTATGGGTTCCATCCAGTATGGGATCGAATTTAACCATTCCATTTAATCTGTTTTCAGCACATATGTCCTCTAAAACTACCCTTAAATGTACCTCTGAAAATAGGGAAAAGAGTGCTTCATCATCATTGATCACTTGTTCAAGCTTCGGGTGCACCTTCAGTCTTTCAGATACCCTCTTCATATCTGGCTCATTCAGTGCTATCTGATTTGCTAAGTGCAGTAAGGCCTCGTTGTATGCTAATAACATTCAATACTAAAGAGAAGGAAATTTAAAAGGTCTTCTCTTTCCATCAGTGATAAGTAAAATAGGGATGAAAATGGCACGGGCAAGGCCTTCAAAAGCCCCTATAGGTAACTTCATGAAACACAATTAGCACAATGATACCGAAAAAATTCAAGCAGCGCTATAAGAAGATAATCCCTGATTTTGATAAGTTTCTTGATTACTACAGCAAAAGGCAGGCGGTTTCCATCCGCGTGAACACGATAAAGACGAGCAAAGAAGATTTTCTTTCCATGACTCATTTGAGAATAAAGCCCGTGAAGTGGTATGCGGATGCATTTTTCGTGGACACACAGCATGCCGCGCATGTCGCCTCGACGCTGGAATATTTTCTAGGGCATATCTACCTGCAGGACGCTGCTTCGATGGTTCCCCCTCTTGTGCTAGCTCCGCATGAAGGGGAAAGGGTTCTTGATCTTACTGCAGCACCCGGAAGCAAGACTACACAGATGTCGCAGATGATGAACAATCGCGGATGCATCATCGCGAACGATAATGCTTACGAAAGAATCAAGGCCTTGCGGGGCAACATAAACAGGCTTGGCTGCATGAATGTTGTTATCACGAGGAGAGATGTGCGAAGCTTCCCTGCTTCTGAGAATGAGAGATTTGACAAAGTCCTTCTTGATGCACCCTGCTCTCTAGAAGGAAGCATGCGCAAATATTTCATCCATTGGAGCGAGGGCGGAGTGCGCTCTCTGGCTCTCTTGCAGAAAAAGATGATCGATGCCGCATGGCCTCTCGTCAAGAGAGGAGGAGAGCTCGTCTATTCTACATGCACTTATGCGCCAGAGGAAAATGAAGGTGTTGTGCAGCACTTGCTTCAGGAAAATGAAGACGCAGTGCTAGAAAAGATTAAGGTAAAGGGGCTTGATCATCATGAAGGTATTACGGAATTTCGCGATACAACCTTCAACCCTGAGCTGAGAAAGACAGCACGCATCTACATCCATGATTACAACACAGGAGGATTCTTCATCGCGAAGATTAGGAAGGAGAGATGATGAGGAAAGAGAAAAAAGATGGAAAGGGTAAAAGCAAAAAATGAAAAAGATACTTCATGGTAAGGAAAGGGAAGAAGCGCTCTTATACTTCTGCGAGCGCTTTGGCATCTCTCGGGATTTGTTCTCAGAACTCGGTCTTTTCCAGACCGAGAGGAAAATCTATGCGGGAACAAGTGTGAGCCTTCAGGATCCTCTTTTCCCCTCTTCGGAGACTGCAGGCCTCGCCTTCCTTCGTCCGAATGGAGTGCTCAAGCCTACAACTGATTTCCTTCAGCTTGTTGGGAAGCATGCGAGGAAGAACTTTATTGAACTTTCGCGTGATGATGCTGTGAGATACATCCACGGCGAGGATATTGATTTGAGCAAAAAAATTCCAGAGAATGTGGCCGCAGGATATGTAATAGTCAAGTACAAGGGCTACATCTTGGGCTGTGCGAACTTCAAAGAAGGTAACATGAAGAACCAGCTCCCCAAGTCGCGGAGAATGAGAATTAAGCTGGAGTGAATCATGGCAATAGCCAGATTTTTAAAGTCTCACTCTATCTCAAATTAAAAGAAGAGGAACGAAAAAAGAAAATGAAATTTTACGCAGTGGGCGGGTTCAGCGAAGTCGGCAAGAACATGGTTGCCATGGAGATGAAGAATGGCAAGACATTTATTGTTGACGAAGGTCTTTATCTTCCTCCTATAGTAGAGCTTGAAGAAGGAAAACATGTGCCAGCCCGCTTGCGCGAGATTGGCGCACTCCCAAATGATTCTATACTGAGCAAGATTAAATCTAGGATCAAAGCACAAATTATAGGTCATGCACATCTCGACCATGTTGGAGCAGTGCCCTATCTTGAGAAATCTTACAAGGCAGATATCTATGGCACTCCTTTTACAATGGAGGTGCTGAACGCACTTGCACGAGATAACGACATAAAATTGCAGAACAAGAAAAGAGTGATAATGCCTAATTCAAGCCTTAACGTTGAAGGCACTGAAGTGGAATTCCTGCATGTGACGCATTCTACGTTGCAGACAGCGATTGTCGCGGTTCATGACGAAGAAGGACCAATGGTCTATGCCAATGACTTTAAGTTTGACAATACCCCAGTCATCGGAAAGAAGCCAGACTATGCAAAGCTCAAGAAGCTCGCCTCTAAGGGAGTGCACACCCTTGTAGTAGATGCACTTTATGCCGGTGCAGAACAGAAAACCCCCTCTGAAAAGATTGCAAGAGATATGCTCGGAGATGTTCTCCTTAACACGAATAATGAAGATGCCTGCATTGTCGTCACGACCTTTTCGTCACATATCGCGAGACTGAAGAGTATTGTCGATTTCGGAAAGCAGATGGATCGCAAGATTCTCTTCCTTGGGCGCTCACTTTACAAGTACGTGAATGCTGCCGTAAGATGCAATCTGATTGACTTCCATAGAGATATCGAGATGCACAGCTACAGGAAGGATGTGAAGAAAGCGATGAAGCAAGTGAATGAGAAAAGAAGTAAGTATCTGCTTGTCTGTACAGGCCATCAGGGAGAACCCGGAAGCGTGCTCGTAAGGATGGCTAATGACCAGCTTCCTTTCAAGCTCAAGCCACAAGATCACGTCATATTCAGCAGCAAGACAATTCCCGCGCCGATAAATATCGCGAATAAGAATGCCCTTGATAAGAAACTCAGGGAGAATAATATCCGAATCTTCTCAGACGTCCATGTTTCTGGGCACGCGTCCAAGGAAGATTTGCGTGACATCATCACCATGCTAAAGCCAAAGCATATAATTCCTGCACATGGGGACATGCCCAAGCTTTCAACGCTGGCACAACTCTGCGTTGAGATGGGCTATGATATAGGGAAGAATGTGCATCTGGTGCAGGATGGACAGAGCCTGGAGCTGAAGTAGAAGTTTTCTTGTTCTTGGAGATGTAAAACAGAAAGAATTATAAGTTATAACTTATAAGATATATAATGAAGACCATAGCTTTAGACGAACCAACCTTCGAAAGGTTGAAGAGGCTTAAGGAAGAGATGAAGGAAAATAGTTTCAAGTCCCTCATAGTTTCTCTTATTCAGAAGCATAAAAAAGTCCCGAAAAGCATGTTTGGTTCTCTTAAAGGGAGATCTAAGTCTTTTACTAGAAAGGAAAGAGAAGATTTGTGGGAGGATGAGCTTAGATTTGCCTAGGGATGATGCGCCTGGTTTTTGATACTTATGCCTGGATTGAATATTTAATCGGAAGCCCTATTGGTAAAAGGGTTGAGACTTATCTGGAAGATAAGGATAACGAGATATTCACTCCTTCTATTGTTCTTCTGGAGCTTAGTTGCAAGGCCGCAAAAGAAAAATGGGACTTTAAGAATATCTCTGATTTCATAAAAATGCACTCCCGTGCCATCGGGTTGGGTGAGGAAGTGATTGAAAAGTGTGGCGTGTTATACACTGACTTGAAAAAGAAAAACAAAAGATTTGGCTTGGTTGATGCAGTGATATTTACAACTTCTTTAAGACTTGATGCAAAAGTCCTGACGGGCGATGAGCATTTTCGTGGATTGAAGAATGCTATTATGCTGAAGTGAGTGCGGAGCCTGGAGCTGAGGTAAATCTTCTCACATTAACATCTCGCTGATGTCATGTATGTTTCAAAGAATAACCATTTTATCCCTGACGGCTGTTCCCTTAATCCAACAGTGTTAACTCCCTCATGAAATAGTTCTAAGCAATCTAACTGACGTAACTTACTACCACTCTCAATTCCAGTTAAACAAGCATTACTATTTACGTAGAAAGTACAAATATCTCCAGAATTACAGCTAAAAATTGCCCTTGCAGAAGTAATTTCAAATTTTTGGTATAACTCCTTTTCCGGAAGGATGATTACTTGTTCCCATATATTACTACCATTAGCTATTGTAGTGTTAGTATACGTTGGCAGTCCAGATCCGCTTGTTTGGATATTGTACTTCCCACTACAAGCTCTTTGAGCAGAGACCTCTTTAGAAGAATATGCACCATATAGAATTAGGCCACCAAATATCATTAACGGCACTATTATGGCGATAATGAAATTCCTTTGCCACTTTTTCATGCTTTTTTATATCGGTCAAAACTTTTATATCTTTCCCCCGCGCTCACCTATTCAGCAAAAACTTCCACACGAGGAATGCATTCACTGCGACTGTTATGAGAATTATGAGGATGACAAGAAGCCATAATCCGAGATGGCTCTTCCTCTTTTTCTTTATTCCTTGGTTTTGCATCTGGCCCTGCCCCCGCTCTGCGCTCCCGGCCCCGCGCCCTGTGCCCTGTATTCCCTGTCTCTGTGGCTGCGACGCAGGAGCAAAACCCGGAGGAAGATCTGGCTGCAACTTCATCCCCGGCCTTGCTGCAGGGATGAGCGGAGTGTAGAGTGAAAGATCTTGGGATGAATTCACTAATTTTACAGCCTTGTCTACTGCTTCTCTTGAGTAGCCTGCATTGATGAAACTTTGGATGGCCCTGTTTAGCGGCTCTCCTCTTTTCAATGCCTGATGGATTCCTGCTGCAATAATTTCTTCTTCCATTTGACCTTCTTAAGAAGAAGCTCAACCAAGAAACTCCTTCCTGATTTTTTCCTCTTCTCTATCTTTTTCTGCGCGCCAGTCTGCTCTTGATGTGGCTCCCGATATTATGGAAATTCTTTGGTATGGATATATCATGAGTTTCAGTGAAATGCTCTACGACAGCTGACAATCCATAGAGGATAATCGCTATTCCGCCAAACATGTACATGATGGTGAAAATCTTTCCTAATGGTGTTACTGGTGTGAGGTCTCCATAGCCTACTGTAGTCAAAGTAGCTGTAGAGAAATAAGCTGCATCTAGGTAACTCCATCCCTCAAAAAAATGGTAAAAGAACACTCCTGCAAGTAGGATGATGAATGCAAATGCCGCAATATAGGCGAGCCTTCTATGGCTCTCTTTGTGATCGTGTTCCATGAACCTTCTTAAGAAGAAGCTTCACCAAGAAACCTCTCCCCATCCTCTTTTCTTCTCAATACAGAGATTTTGCACTTAAAAAATCTTGTGGAAAAAGATTTTTAAGGGATTTTTCCCTACTTTATGGAAAGTCGAAAGAGAGGGAAAATGAACAGGACTCTTAGCGGGCATGGCCTTTACTTGCTGCACTTTACGCATAACAAAGAGCTTAGCGAGTTCTATGTTTCCATAGCCTTGCGCTTCCTCGCGCTCAGTATGATCGGGATCTTCATTCCTATCTTTCTGCTTTATGAGATTGCCCTTCCACTTTCCCTTGTCCTGTACTTCTTCATAGCCTTTGCATTCTTCTTCATCTTCTCCTCTTTGCTTGCAGCGTATATCTCTGCGCGCATCGGATTCAAGCATCTGATTTTGCTTAGCGTACCATTCCAGATATCATTCATCCTTCTGCTGGCCTTGCTGGAGAATTTTCGCATCCCTCTTTTCCTGATTGCAGCTGCAGGAGCTATCGCATCTGGATTTTACTGGATTGGGCATCATGCCGATCTTGCGAAATTCACGAAGAAAAAGAAAAGGGCTTCTCAAGTGGGCCTTTCATTCTTTGTTGTCGGAGTTTCTGCGCTGATTGGGCCTATTGTCGGTGGACTTCTGCTTACAGAATTCAGCTATGTTGTCTTATTTGTTGTCACAAGTGTCTTGCTTCTACTCTCTACAATCCCATTATTCTTCACAAAAGACTTTTATCAGAGAGTTCCATTCTCTGCCCGTGATGTCTTCAGAGGAAATAAAGCTAGAGATGCCCTTGCTTTCATGGGGCAGGGAATTGAGATAGGAACTCTTGGAGTCTTATGGCCCATCTTCATCTTTTCCTTGCTTGGTGCATACTTCGCTTTAGGTCTTGTAGGCACATTTGGAGCGCTGATGTCTTCTGTCGCCTCCATAATCATCGGAAGGGTTGCTGATAAGGTTGGAAGGAAGAATGTGTTGCGTGTTGGTGCTTACTCCTTATCTGTGTTATGGTTCTTCAGGACACTTGTCTCTAGCGCTTCGCATGTATTTCTGGTCACGATTTTCTCTTTTGTTACAGACATAGCTGGCCTTCCAATGGACTCTGTTTCCTACACAAAGGCACATTATAGCAAGAGTCCTACCGGCTACTTGGTGTTCAGGGAGATTTTCATAAACATCGGGAAGATCATCGCATATGTGTTCATGCTGCTTGCAGGCAGTTTCATCGCCACCTTCATCTTCACAGGAGCAGCGCAGGCGCTGCTCTTGCTGTTCTAGGGATTAGAATTCTGGTTCATTTCATCTCTTCCCTGATACTTTCTAGTATTGGGGAAAAACAGGCTTTAGCAATTGAAATCGCATCTTCTGCTTCAGCCTTTGATGGAATATATCCATAATAATTGATGTTATGCCGAATTCTTCTTAAGGCATTGATTAGCTTGATTGGCCTATCTGTTTTTACTTGGATTGTTTCGAGTTCTTTTATCTGCTCGATATGGTCTTGTGAATTAATTCCTTTTGAAACTAATCTAGCATCTCCAAGCATGCGAAAACATTCATAGATATTTCTTATAACATTAAATGCAGATTCCTCGTTAACCGGCAATTTTAAAGTATAGTTAAGCTCTCGTTCTGCAGCGTTGACGATACTGAGGGCGTTTTTCGTGTCTGGACGTTTTATGCGTTCGTTCATGGTCTTACCTCCAGAAATCCATCTAGTACAAACCCATTAGAAATATTTGCAAATAGATTCAGGTCTATTTTATTTCTGGAAAATACATGTAAATTTACAGGAACGTTCTTTCTATACCCCAATCCTTCAATGGTCCCCAGGTTGATTATCCTCATCTCATGCTTGTCTAAAACTTCAATTGCGATGTCTATATCGCTTTCATCGGTATCGTCTCCCCAGCGATAGCTTCCAAACAAGATAATTGCCCGTGCTTGTGGAATAGACTTGTGTACTGCCTCCAGAATTCCAGATTCGTATATTTTGTCGAGGTGGTAAACCACTTTTTTTCTTTGAAAATGCTGGTTTTTTTGATTTGCGGATAGAATCCAGGCTCTACCGGCAATTTCTCTGAATATGAATTCGTGCCGTATCAGTGTTTCTACTGCTTGTTTTGTTGCTGTTTTAGATGATTTAACTGAATGAGATAGCTCTGTAAGGCCTATCTTCTTTCTTGGGAAAGCAAAGAACCATACTAAACATTTTTCGTAAGCACGTTCAAGCTCTTCTACTTTCACCCCCTTTAATCTTTGTTTCATGCTATTGAATATTTTTGGAACTATTTAAACTTTTCTGTTACCTTATGGTGTCCTAAAAGCTCATACGAGCTTTTTCAGAACTATACTATCTCAGGCGCTGCTCTTGCTGTTCTAGGGATTTCGGCTTCTGCTGCATCCCTCATGAAACAAAAAGTTATTAATGGCTCAATGCCCCCTTATCTTGGATTTATGAGATGGGATGGAAAAACTAACCTTATTACTTGTAATAGCACTATTGACACTCTCCCCTTTAGTCATAGCTGGAGATGGGCTTAAGATGCAGATAAATAATCCTGTGAATGGCTCTGTCGTTACAGAAGATCGTGTTTTGCTTGATGTCTCAACCAATGCTAATGCTATCTGCATGTACAGCTTCGGGAAGTGCTTTCAGCTTCAGTATGGTGGTGGATGTAGCGGAAGCAGATACTATAAGATGTCCGTGACTGGAAAAACTCATCATCTTCAGCTGATCGAGAAGCTCGAAGAGACCATAAATAATCAAGTAAGACAAGAGTATTATTTCTTAGATGTTAAGTGCATCGATAAGCTATCTGGAAATCAGGCCCGCGCGAGAACAGAATTTACCGTGGATTTTCCTTAAGGCAATATACCTGTACCAAGCTCTGGTGTCTCCATAGCACTAAGTTCTGCCTTGTAATAATCCTTTCCGGAGAATCCGAATAATCTCGCGAATATATTTCCTGGGAATCTTTTTATCGCGATGTTATATGCTTGGATAGATTCGATGTATCTCCCTCTTGCAACTGTGATCCTGTTCTGCGTTCCAGATAGCTCATCTGTAAGTGCTATGTATTGCTTGTTGGCCTGGAGCACCGGATAATTTTCTGCAACAGCAACTGCATTCACAAGGGCAGAAATCCCATTATTCATCTGCACTCCTGCAGCATCCCTTTCGAAGTCGCTCTTCGCTGTCTGCCATCTGGAGCGAGCTTCTGTGACCTCTTTTATGAATCTAGTTTCAATTCTGACAGAACTCGATACGGTAGAAACGAGATTTGGAATCAGATCTGCCTGCCGTTGATACTGGTTCTCTACTTCGCTCCATTTGCCATTGATATTTTGTTCTAATGTGATGAATCTGTTATAGGCGAGGATGGTGTATAATAGGATGAAGAGGACAATTATTCCGACAACGATGAGGGCAATTTTCCCTGTTGAAAATTTCTTTTTCTCCATGTTGAATTTAATCTGGGATTATTTAAAAAACTATCTTCCAGCTCCGCCTCCGCCAGAACCTCCTCCGCCGAATCCGCCGCCTCCCATTCCCCCGCCAAATCCGCCGCCGAAGCCCCCTGATCTTGGAAAGAAGATCGGCGCTCCTGCCCATCCTACTCCACTGCCTCTAATCTTTCTTACTCCTTTCTTTCTTGATATGGCTTCTGTGATGGCATACATTATCAAGATTATGAGTATGGATAATACAATGGCAAATATAATTTGCTTGACCCATTCATTTTGTTTCCTTCCTGAGATCACTTCATCTGTATTATCTACAACCACTTGCGAGAGCGCCTCTGCCGCAGCCACGATGCCTTCTGTCACATTGCCCTGGTCCCGCAGGGGAACATAGGTCTCATCAAGTATTCTCCCTACCTTTGAGTCGGGAAGAATCCCCTCAAGGCCGTATCCAGCTTCAACCTCTATCCTTTTTTCCTGCACCGCATAAAGGATGAGAAGCCCATTGTCTTTGCTTTTTTTGCCTATGCTCCATTCATTGAAGAGGGCAGTCCTGTACTCCTGCGGCGAAAATGGAGAGGTGGAACTCAGTGTCACTACAACCACTTCTGCAGTTGTCTGCTCCTGCACTTGCGCCAGCGTATTCTTCAGCTCTTCTGTCTGTTCTGGAGAAAAGAGCAAAGCAAAATCATTCACCTTTGTGTCATATGGCTGCGGAAAATCTTGGGAAGAACCCTGCGCTGAAACATTATGTAGTGAGAGAGATAGGAATGACAGGAAAGATAGGATAAATAACAGAAACAGGAGCAATATCACAATTGAGGAATACTTATGCTTCATCTTGCTTCATCTTACTATGAGTCCCGGCATTTTTTTAAATGTTGCTTTGTGCCTCTTCCTACTTCTTACAGCCTCTTTTTAGATAAAGTTATATAAATTTTAGTCCTTTTACCTGATTATGGGGAAAATACTGGAAAAATAGAATGAAATTCGCTCATCTTGCAGATTGTCATCTTGGATCATGGAGCAGGAAGCCAGAGCTTCAGGAGCTTAATGTGGCTTCCTTTGAGTATGCTATCGATTCCTGTCTCAGCGAGCGCGTCTCCTTTGTCATTGTTGCCGGAGATTTCTTTGATATCTCTTTTCCCACCAATACTTCTGTT
>Ga0209727_1002007_pt1 | contig 15291 bp, 15 predicted proteins | sample RifGroC1_FD_183995 | JGI IMG/M metagenome (GOLD analysis project Ga0209727, IMG submission 183995) | Groundwater microbial communities from Rifle, Colorado, USA - Groundwater C1 (SPAdes) (version 2) | ecosystem: Environmental > Aquatic > Deep subsurface > Groundwater | place: Rifle, Colorado...
TTGAGAAATCAGCATCTTCAAAATATAGAAAATAGCTCTCGTCTAAAAATCCAATCTCATCAAATACTGATCTGTGTATAGCAACGCCACCGCCTATAACATAATATCTGGCTAGTTTTTTGGGAACTTCGTGAGTATGACTCAGGGTAGGTCTTAACCAGCCTATTTTCCCGCAAAAAGCTACTTTAGGGCCCTCGTCCATGGGTATGCCGATAAGACCCTCCTTACCACCCAAAACAGCCCTTAAATCAACGATAAAGCCGTTGTCGGGTAAAGTATCGTTATTTAATAAAATGACCCATTCTGAGCCATTTTCAAGGGCTTTTTTGATGCCAATATTACATCCGCCTGAGAACCCACTATTTTCACCATTTTTGAGCACACTCAAGCCTGGAATGTATGTTTTTTCTAGCCAGACATTCAGGGCGTCTAGGTCAACTTTACTGGATCCATTATCCACCAAGATAACATCGAATGATTTTTCGGTTTGTTCTTTAAGGGCATTAAGAAAATCTATCGTCTCTCCTGACGCATTATAATTAATCGTAACAATACTAATCTTGCCGTTCATAGTAATTAAATTTTAGCATAAACGCTTTATTTCTTCTAAAATCTCCTTCTTAAATCTTTCGAAATTAAACTTATCAGTTGTAGCCATAATTTTCTCAGGATCATAGTTCGCATAGTTTTCTTCTAGCCTTCTTACTCCGTCCGCGACCGCTTCTGGGATAGGATCATTGAAAAACTCTCCAGACTCTCCTTCTTTGACTATCTCTAATGTCCCACCTTTTCGTAACGCTAATACCGGCTTCCCAAAAGCCATGGCCTCTATTGGTGTTAGGCCGAAATCTTCATCTTGAGCCATTACAAAGGCGCGACAATTTTTATAGTAAGACGGGAGAATATCATCTTCTACGAAACCAAGCATGATTATATTTTCACGAGCCATTTTAGAAAGATTCGTATATTCTGGACCATCTCCTATGATGATCAGTTTGTAGTTTAATTTATTAAAAGCATCAATAACTACATTAATGTTCTTATATTTATAAAGGCGAGAAACGATTAGATAATAATCGCTGAATTGAGTATTAATATTTTCGCTGTTTATAATGCCCGCTGGTGGATAAATAATATCCGCATCTTGTCGATAATATTTACGAATACGCTGTCTAACATTTTCAGATATAGCGATAAATTTATCAACTCGCGTGACAGTTGAACGATCCCATAGACGTAATAGATTTTTGTAAATATTGACCAAGATGCCCTGCCCATGCGACGAACTGTTTAAATCCCACAAGAAACGAGTCGGACTATAGCAATAACAGATGTGCTTAGTTCTAGGTTTTAGGACAATACCTTTTGAAAAAATTACTGATGAGGAGATGACAAAATCAAAGTCAGAGAAATCTAAGGATTCAATAGCCGTTGGAAATATAAACGAAATCCATGGGTATATCTTTTGGATTAAAGGGATTTTCTGACAAAAAGATGACCTAATTGCAGCCGTTTTTAGGTATTTTGAGGTAAAATCTTTTCGATAAAAGAGAGTGTAGATTGGTGCCTCTGGAAAAATTTTATGTAAGGCAATGAGCACACGCTCGGCGCCTCCAAGATTTAGTAACCAGTCATGTACAATTGCTATTTTCATTGCCAATACTTTACCACAAATTCGGCCAATTGAATCAAGATGGCATTATCTATGGTTAGTATTGACCGCCATAGCTGCACTGCTTAGCTACTCCAAATAAGGGGTCGCCAAACACGGCATTTGAACACGAGGTACCGCCGGTTAGAGTTCTGTAAAAATAACTGCCATTAGCCCCATAACGTACAGTCTGGGTTCCATAAAAGGAACAGTATTGATTTTCACTTGAGCAATAAGTCCAGTTATTTTGAGCTCCCAATACATTTCCGCCATTTACTGTAACTGAGAGTGCAGAACAATTATTAGATACCGAGCAGATCACTACGGAATTGATGCTATTATTTGATAGCGAAGTCAGGGTAAGAGTGCTTCCATTCAAGCTTGTCTGCAAACTGCTAGTATTAGAATTATAGGCAACTGTGTAATAATTGGTAGCTCCCCCGTAAACTGAAATATTTAAGCTTTGACCCGAAGATAAGCTTATATTTTGTTGGCTGAAAGTTATAGGTGTCTGAGTTATTACAGGTTGATAGTTATTATTATAAGTTACGGTTACATAAAGAGTCGCGCACTGACCACCCGTCTGACAAATAGAAATATTATCGCTTCCATAACTATTACCATATAAGTTTAGGGTATTACCAGTGAGGCTGGCCGTTACAATACTTGGATTAGTGTGGCTAGAGACATAATAACCACCATTGCCGGAAATTGTTACTACGGCGTTTCCTCCAGACATCAATGAGACGCTTCCCTGGCTAAGCGCTACCTGGTTATTATAATAGTTATTTGATCCACTGGTCACGGATATATATATTGTGGCACAAGATCCTCCACCATAATTACATACTCGTAAATTGTCTGACCCAATACCCTGTCCAACAATTGTGAGAATATTTCCGCTAATAGCTGCTAAATAAATATTTTGTGAACCAGGATACATACTATAAGAAGAATAACCGCCATAAATTGATATGTTTACGGTTTGTCCAACGGTTAAATTAACATTTGTCTGACTAAGAGATAGGTTGCCAGTATTGTAATTATTATAACCTCCATTATACGGCCAAGTAACAGTATTAGATTGTTGTCCATTGATCATCACGTAGGCTTGGCTACCCAATATCGCACCATAATAAGAAGTGTTCAGGCTTGTACTCAAATAACCACTGGAATTTGTCGTACCAATGCTTTGAGATTGAAATCCATAACTTGATTTTTGAAAGTATAGATATACGCTAGAATAAGCATCTCCATAAACTGTTAACTGAACAACGTCACTTGATCCAGATGAAGACATACTCAGACTTGGTGTTGAAGCTATAGAAATTGCCGGAATTCCTAAGATCATAGAGAGAGTGATCACCGCCACGAGACATAAAGAGAGTGTGTATTTCATTGATTTTATATTAAACTTTACGCGCTTATTATACCCCTAATCTGGACAAAGACAAGGGGTTATTATTATCTTTTAGCTATGACATTTTTCTTATAGGCATCTAGGTTTTCCAGTACTACTCCAGTTCCCCGGGCTACACAGAATAATGGATCCTCGGCAATTGATGCCGGCACACCAGTAACCCTAGTTATTAAGGTAGCTATATTTTTCAACAAGGCTCCGCCTCCGGAAATAAGAATACCCCTGTCCATAATATCCGAGCATAATTCTGGAGGAGTGACTTCTAGGACACTCTTAATAATTCTAACAATCTCTGCCAGTCGTTCATTCATTGCTTCCGTAATTTCGTTAGAAAGTATCTCTATGGTCTTTGGATAGCCAGTTGACAGATCTCTTCCTTTGACATTAATCTTCTCTTCCACGGATTGCTTCACGGCACTTCCTATATTCATTTTAATTAATTCTGCAGTTCTTTCACCAATAGCAAGACCGTGTTTCTTTTTTAAATGTTCCACAATTGATTGATCTAGTTTATTTCCTGCAACCCTCACCGAAGAACAACTAACAATACCGCCGAGTGATATTACGGCTAATTCGGTTGTTCCTCCACCAATATTAAGAATCATGTTACCGGACGGATTATTAATTGGTATCTTGGCGCCAATAGCTGCCAGTACGGGCTCCTTAACCAAATAAACAGATTTTGCTCCAGCATTTAAGGCAGATTCTATGACGGCTCTTTTTTCAGTTGACGTGATACCGGCAGGCACGGAAATCAAAACCTCCGGTTTCATGAAATTCATAAAACCTTCTGCCTTTTTTATGAAATATTTTAACATAGCCGTTGTTATCCTGTAATCAGCGATAGCACCATCTATTAATGGTTTGGAAACAACTATGCTGTCTGGTGTACGGCCAATCATTTCCTTGGCTAAATTACCCACAGCAATAACTCGGTTATCTAAAACTGAGACTGCGACAACGGAAGGCTCATTAATAACTATGCCTTTCTTTGGCACAAAAACCACAGTATTGGTAGTTCCTAAATCAATTCCGACTTTTTTCATAGCAAAATTTTCGTCTCAATTATACAAGTATAATACACACAATACAAATTCAGTGTAATTGACGCCCATAAGAAGATAATGTCAATTGAAAAAATAGGCAATCTATATTATCATCTAATTAATGACCAAGACTAAAAAACGCTTTCTTTTCTATGGTTTTTTGATCATATTCTTAATTGGAACCTACATTACTATTCTTTATGCTGAAGGATATAAATATGACTTTGCCAGATCAATTTTTGTTAAAACTGGGGCTCTAAGTTTAAAGACTAATATTGATGCGGATGTCTATATTGATGACAAGTATGTTGGACCAACATCATTTTTTGGAAGCACATTTCGCAAAGATGGAATATTGCCAGGAACCTATGCTGTCAGAATAGAGAAACCGGGCTTTAGTAATTGGTCTAAGAAAATTATCATATCAGAAGGATTTGTTTCAGATTTTTCTCACATCATACTCTTCCCGAATGAGGGACCAGACAATGAAGCTCTTAAGCTCGAAATTACTCAAAACAATAATATTTTCATAGATGAAATGCGCCTTATAACTAATGCTAATGGTCAAAAAAAGATACTAAAAATCCCTGATTTGTCTGATTACTATTTTGAAGAAGGATCAATATTAAGAATTATAGCCAGCTCTGACGAAATTCATATTATAACTATTGCGAATAATGTGACTGGATATTCTTTATCGCCGGACAAAGATAAAATTGCTTGGTGGAATAATAACGAATTGTATATTTATTGGATAAAGAACACCTCATATTATAATGAATTAGTTGGTACAAGCGAGCTTTTATCGCGATATTCCACTGCTATTAAAAGTGCCGGCTGGTTCAGAGACTCTGATCACATTCTTGTTAATGTCGGATCCAGTAAAATAGTAGAGATTGATACTCGAGGAGGAATTAACAGTATTACACTTTAAATCGAAGATATTAAAAAAGAAGAGTCGCGGTAGCGACTCTTCTTTTTTAATTACTGCATAGAAGTCTTATCGTTTGCTCCATTGCGGAGATTTGCGAGCCTTCTTTAAGCCATACTTCCTTCTCTCCTTGGCTCGAGGATCACGAGTGAGAAAGCCTGCTTTTTTTAGTTTTTTCTTAAAATTTAAATCAAAATCAGTTAAAGCTCTGGCAATACCATGCCTGACTGCTCCGGCCTGTCCGGCTATACCACCGCCATTAACTACCGCCGTTACCTTAAAACGAGTCAGAGACTTTAATTTTCTAAGCGGTGATTCAACGACTAGCTGAAGATTTTTATCCTCGAAATATTTAGTATAATCCTTACCGTTAATTGTAATTAAGGCGTGTTCCTCTGTTATAGTATCTGTTGATTTTTTGGTATAAATTCTTATCCTAGCAATTGCAACCTTTCTCCTACCTATGGATTGATAGAATTTTTCTTTTCCATTCTCTGGCATTTCTTCATCTATCGAGGCGATCTCTTTATTAGTGTCGATAGCATCCTTAGATGGCAAATCAAAAAGCTCCACTTCAATTTTAGGCTTTTTTATTTCTTTCTCCGCTACCGGAACTTCTTTTTTTATTTCTTTCTTGGCTATCTTGGGCATGTTAATTGATTTTTAAATGTCTGATAATTTTATCACGACTTTTATTTTTAGGAAGCATCCTGTAGACACAGTATCTGACTACCTCTTTTGGTTCTTTCTCCCATAACTCCGACAATTTACGTGTTTTTAGTCCACCATGATAACCGGAATAATGATAAAATACTTTCTTGGCATATTTTTGTCCAGTAAATTTTATCTTATCGATATTACTAATCGTTACTTCTACTTGAGGCAATATTCTGGGATTGAAAGATGGCAAATGCTTACCGCGCAAATAATGAGTCGCTTGGCTCGCTACTCTGCCCATTGACATATTCTCCGCATTTATCTCATGTTTGATCATATTATTTGACGCTATTTTCTATTAATTCAACGAATACCATACTTGCGGCATCACTTTTGCGCTGACCAAGTCTGATCAACCTAACACAGCCACCTTTTAAGGATAATTTTGGCATAATTGTGGCTAATTGTTTGATCGCCTTATCTCCCAATATTTTAGCCAATTCTCTCTTGGATGAGATTGTTTCTTTTTTCGCTTGCCTTGTTAGCTTACTCATAAACTTAACTAGCGCCTTGCCCTTAGCTTCAGTTGTCTTAATTCGGCCATGTTCAATCAGGGCTGTCGCAAGAGCTTTGTGCATTGCACTGCGTCGATCCATCGTTCTTCCAAATTTTGGGATATTACCTCTTTTCATTAAATTTATTTTGTCTTTTTCTTAAGCTTAGATTCCTTTTTTGGCTGTATTTTCTCAACGGGAATTTCGGAAATTATTTTAAAATGATCGTTTAATATATTAGCAGCTTTTACCATGGCTTCTTCTGGCTGAATTGAGCCATCTGTCTCTACGGTTAGGGTAATCTTGTTGAAATCAATTCTATCGCCAACACGAATATTTTCAACGGCAAAATTTACTAATTGTACCGGAGAGAAAATTGCATCAATAGCAATAACTCCAATTGCTAGCTTTTCCTTCTTTCTTAATTCAACTGGCGCATAACCTATGCCCTTTTCGACATCAAATTCAATGCTCAACTCCGCCTTTTTATTGGTTAAGGTTGCGATATGCTGATCCATATTTATTAATTCAATATCGGTATTAAGTTTAATATCAGCACCGGTTGCTTCCTTCTCTCCTTTAACATCCAGGGTAACCTTTACCAACTCGTCGGAAAAAAGTTTAAATCTAAGCTTCTTGACGTTTAGAATAATCTCGATCACATCTTCAAGCACCCCTTCAATTGATGAAAATTCATGATCAATGCCTTTAATTTTAATGGAGGTAACGGCCGCACCTTCCATTGAAGATAGTAAAACACGCCTCAAGGGGTTAGCTATGGTAGCACCATAACCTGGCATTAATGGCGATATCTCAAACACGGCCGTGTTGCCGTCCTTGGATAATACTTTAATTTGTTCCGGTAGTGTAATCATTTTTTTATGCTCACATGCAGATTAATAATCTCTGCATGTGCGCAATTAATTAACGTGAGTAATATTCAATAATTGCTTGAAGATCATCAATTTTCAATCCGCTTGCTTCAAGTGTTGGTGCACTTTTTACTTTTATCTCAATTTTATCTTTATTTACCTCTAACCAATCTGGTGCATCTACTTTTGCAAACCACTGTGGCATTAAGTTAGAGAAATAAATAGACTTTTTACTACCTTCTCTTAGTGAAATTACCTCATTCCTTTTTACCTGGTACGATGGGATATTGACTCTTTTGCCATTAACCAAAATATGACCATGGCCTACAATTTGTCTTGCCTGATCACGAGACTGCGCAAAACCACCCCTGAAGACAACATTATCAAGCCTACCCTCAAGTCCTTCAACAACTCCAGTATAAGAATCTGTTTTGGAAATAACAGCCTTTTTTATGTATGCTTTGAATTGTTTTTCTAATAGTCTATAGATAGCCCTGACTTTTTGTTTTGAAATTAACTGTTGCCCGAACTCAGATTTCTTCATTGCTCGACGAGTATGAACTCCTGGCGGATATGGTCTTTTCGTCATACCAGCCTTTGGTGAATAAGAACGCTCACCCTTTAAAAAGAGATGCTCGCCTACTCTTCTTTCTATTTTTTCACGTGGTCCTCTGTAACGTGCCATAATAATTATTTACAATATTAAACTCTGCGTGGTTTCTTGTTTCTAACGCCATTATGAGCAATCGGAGTCTTGTCTTGAATTGAAAGAATATTTAAACCAGTGCCGGCCAAACCACGAATAGCAGATTCTCTACCAGGTCCAACCCCCTTGATTATGATTCTTATGTTGGCCAGATTGTATTTTTTAGCTTTTTCAAAGACATCTTTAGCAACCATATTAGCGGCATACGGTGTTGATTTTTTGCTTCCTTTAAATCCCATAGATCCAGCCGATGACCAGGCAATAACTCCTCCATTGGAATCAGTGATGCAAATAGTCGTATTGTTATAAGAGATACTGACAAAAGCGATGCCATTGATAACCTGCTTTTTCGCACTTTTTTTATTAGCAGAAACCACAGCTTCTGATGCTGGTGTCTCTGTTTCGTCTGTCTTTGTAATTATCTTTTTTTTGCCCATTTGTTTTTTATCTAATAGAACAACCGCCTAAGCCTGCATATTGATTCTATGTCTTCTCGGATGATGGTTTTCGGCCAGATCCCATTGTTTTTCTAACATTACCGCGGACAGTTCTGGAATTAGTCTTGCTTCTACCCTTCAATGGTAATCTTCTGGCATGACGATAGCCCCTCCAGGATCCAATTTCTTTTAATCTTTTAATATTCGTGGAGATATCTTTTCTTAAATCTCCCTCTACTCGATAATTCTGTTCGATAATCTTTTGAACCTTATTAAGCTCTTCCGTTGTTAAATCTTTAGCCAATTTATTCTCGTCGATTTTTGCTGATCTTAATATTACTCTACTAGCACTAAAACCAATCCCATATATATAAGGAAGGGAGTAGAGTATTTTTTTATTATCGGGAATAACGATACCAAGTAATCGTGCCATATAATAAGTTAACCTTGCCTTTGCTTGTGTTTAGGTGTTTTACAAACACAAAAAAGACGTCCTTTTCTTCGGACTAATTTACAGTTATTACACATTTTTTTAACAGATGCTCGTACTTTCATACTATTATTAAAATCTATAAGTGATTCTAGCTCTTGTCTGATCCTCGCTTAATTCAAGCGATACTCTATCGCCTATCATAACTTTTATGTAATGAAGGCGCATCTTGCCCGCCAAGTATGCCAAAATCTCTCTTCCATCGTCAAGCTTTACCTTGAATTTAGTATCAGGCAAGGCCTCAATGATCTGACCGTTTGTCTTAATTTTTTGTTCGTTGCTCAATGTTTTTTCGGTCGAAGACCGATATGCTAAGTGATCTCAAAACGTATTAACCAACCCTGAAACAGGGGTTAGCGTAATCGTATTTGTTTTTTAGATCAGTCCCCATTTAGAAATCATGAGACTAATCTAAGAGTTATTATCAATGAAATCAGCTAATAATCCGCCTTAAACTAGATTATTTTTAGCTCTATTATACTATCAAAAACTTAATTTAAAGTCAAATCTGCGTAACAGAACCTAGGGATATACTAGCTCCGTCTTGATTTTTGCCTTATCATCTGGCATCTTTTGCATCCATATAAAAGACAATTTAACATTGGCACTTTTAATGATTTTACTCGTTGTCAACTTCTCAAGGTATATCTTGGTGTCAGATATGGTTTTACCGGCTATTTCGTTAATAATTTTATCGTTATCTACCTTGGCATAGCCTGAGCCGCGGGCTGTTATTGTAAAATCTAAAGTACTTGCCATCTCATCAAATTTTATATTAGTGTAAGTTTTCTCTAATTTCTCAGGAAAAACTATTATATCCCCCTTTTTCTCAATTAATTTTTTTACAAGTTCGTTCAAATCATTTTCTTTGAATGCAATAGTCTTAACTGATCCGCTCAAGCTCATCGTAAAAGTATCGGCCGCTTCATCTATTTGGGCAGAAGAGATGGGATCCTTGGTTGCTATAGCCTCAGAAGTAATAACCCTAAGATTAGCCGATTGCGCCTTAAGTCCATTCTCAATCTCTGCCTTCAAATCAGTTAACAAAATATCTTTGGCTTTATTATAATCCGATTCCGTCACCACTTTAGCTTTACCGCTTGTTCCACCATGCATAGCTTCAGTCGATTTGCCATAAACCTTTGTTAATTTTTCCTTGTCCCCGCTTTCTTTAAATGATGAGACTACGAAATTAGATGGACTGACATTGTAATCTGCTCCAGCCTTATCGGCGATTACTTCTACGATCAACGATTTACCAGCGGGGATACTAATAGATTTCAACGTTCTGAAAATCAAACCAGCATCGGTTTGAAATCTTGTCGTAGCCACTAATGATTGTGAGGTATTTTGATCATTAAAAACTTCGATCTTGCCTCGAGCTTTTTGGGCAACATCTTTCTCTCCTGTAGCATTAAAAGTCTTGGATACTGTTTTATCGGTACTGATCAACTGGCCTGGGATACGATTTAGGCTAAAATCAATTGCCGAATACTTGCTACCCGCAGAAATCTTAATTTGTGGACTGATGGAAGTGCTATATGGTTGAATGGTAATACTGGCGCTCCCCTTCAATACGAATAAGCCAATCGCACAAAGTATTATTAAACCCGAGATGACATAAGCAATGATTTTTACAGTTCGACTTGCTTTTCTCTTGCGTATTGGAGATGAACCGAAATCATCAGATTTACTTGATCTAAATAATTTTCTAAAATTAAATAACTCTTTTGGTTTACTGACAATCTCCCAAGGCCTTTCTTTATCCCAAACTTCTTTAATCTTATCGAAATCACTATCTGTTTTTGATTTTCTGATTCCAACTCTAGCTGATCTACTGCCAGAATTATTAATCTTAAGATTCCTTACGTCATCATCTGATTGTCGCACAATATCGTCCAGATTCTTTCGCACGGCAGCCGTTGTAATTTCATATCTGTCAGGATCGAGATCTGAGATGCCTATCGTTGTACCCATGTCATCTTCGTCATCCAAGTCCTCACTTTCTTTAATGTTTATGCCAAGATCTTCGTCTTCTTCATCGTCATCTTTATTATCTGTGGCCTGTTCATCGTCATCTGCATCGTTGTCGTCATCTACTTTAACTGCTTTTTTGTTTTTATCTGCTACTTTATCTTCATGAAATATACCGAATCCTTCAATATCGTCTTCGGGGTCTTCGTCAGAGTCATCTGATTTCTTTTTATCTTCTTCTTCGAAATCATCATCCAAGTCGTCATCGGCATCCGTCGGCTCGCTATTTCTCAAAGGATTGACATTACCTATTATCTCAGGATTTTCGGTGTCCTCGTCAGTAATAGAGCCATAATCTGTTATTTGATTGACGGCCTTAATTAACGTTGGCTTCTTGTCGCTTTTTTCATTCAATAGGACGTCAAACTTATATTTTCTAGCCATATCATTCATCACCGGATTTGAGCAAAGCAACGACACCGTTTTATCATTCTCGGTGGCAGAGGCTTGTAATGTCGCAAAATGATCTTCACTAGAAAATGCTTTGGATTTTTTAGGTATTATAAAAATAACATCTTGGGCCGATGTTTGGTTAAATAGATCTAAAACCTCCTCGAACTTGTCGTCCTTTAGAACATTTATAATCTTTGTGCTTGCCATTACTTAAATGATACCACATTTTCTTAATGTCCAGGTTGCTTTTCTGTCGATAAATCTACTCCGCCCAGCCCTACTGAATAGTACGGCCGTAAATGCCTGCTGGCATTTCGCCTCTTACTCGCCTCGTCAGGCTCCGTAAGCCTCTTCAATAGGGCTGGGCTTCGTTACTTTTATCGCTTCGGCTAGATTCTTGGTATTCATCAGCCTAGTCCTTAATTCTTTAGCTCCTGGCCAGCCGGAAATATATATTTTGTAGAATTTTTTAAGATTATCGTAATTGCGATCATCGCGCCAGAATTTCTTAAATAGTTTCATGTGCCGTAGCGCTAATTCAATTCTATCTTTAGGTTTTATATTGCTTGGGTCTATTTTTTTATTGAATATCCACGGATTTTGAAATATACCTCGCCCGATCATAATACCGTCTAGTCTGTATTCTCTAGCTTTTTTTATTCCGTCAGCAATATTCAAGACATCGCCATTGCCAATAGCTACAATCCCGGCTTTCTTTATTAATTTTGCAGCCTTGGCTATTTCGTCCCAATGACAAGATACTTTAGACATTTCTTTCATGGTACGTCCGTGAACAATTATAGCGTCTGGTTTTGCCTCAATTATATTATTTATCCATGCTTCGGTTATAATCTGACTATATCCGATGCGAGTCTTGACAGACACTGACAATTTACCTGCCCCACGCTTAGCTGCGATGATGATCTCTTTAGCCAATTTAAAATCTTTAATTAAAGCCGCTCCACCACCCGATTTGATTATTTTCTTATCGGGACAGCCCATATTGATATCCACACCGTCAAAGCCGAGCTTTACTGCTAGTTTTGCAACTTTGTAGATATTCTCAGGATTACTACTAAAAAATTGGGCAATAATCGGTTTTTCTTTTTTTGAAAATTTTAAATGTCGTATGAGTCGATCATAGCCAACTGACGCCAAGCCGTCGGCTGAAATAAATTCTGTATAAAACAAATCGGGTGCGCCACAAGCACTTATAACCTGTCTGAATGGCGAATCAGTTACATCGGCCATTGGTGCCAATACAAAAAATGGCTTTTTCTTTTTAGCTATTTTTTGCCAGATATTCATATTGACACACTCTATCATTTGTTTTAGTCTTTGCCTAGATCTTTCAAGGGATCCTCGTGCCAAAAATTCTCTCGGTATTGATATGTGTTTTTTTCTTTATTGGAACGATTTCTTCCGGTGTGATTATCTTTTTTATAGGTATTGCATTCTTTTTTGTAATGCTTAAATCTAATCGATTTAGTCCCAATGAATATAAATTCTTATTAGTTCTGACTACAGTAATAGCAACCGATATCTTATTTGCCTTTCTTTCTTATATTAGGCTGCGTCACCTCGGCTTTTTTCCAAAAAGATCTCCTGCATAATGCAGGATTTATTTTACAAAAAAAGACGCGAATGCGTCTAGAGAAACGAAAGCCAATTAGCAAGATCAATAAATGACAACATAATATCCCCAAGTCCCAAGCCAACAATGAAGCCGCCAGAGACACAGGTAAGAGCATACCCAATATCCCTGAAAATTACCACTGTTTTTGATTTAGACAAATGCGAGTCATAAATGAATACTTCAACGAGTATCCACAGTGTAATATAAATCAGTGTCGGGATAATAATTACTTCCCAATTGAATTTAAAAAATGCTTGAGCAGCATATCCAATTACCGTAGTCCCGAAGAAAAGATTCATTTGCAGCTTATTGCTTTCACTAATCACTTGATCCACCCACTTTAAAAGTCCCGGGAGTAAGATACGTAATTATATTTTACTTGTCAAGGATAGTCTACACAATGAGATAATGAGATTAGTAAGAAGTATCATTTTTACAAAAAAAAAAGACGCGAATGCGTCTATGGAAACATGAATTTTGACCACTCAAGAATGAAAATTCTCAATCGTTGACCCCAGGCAGTATCCAATAACACCCAGGCGATAGCTGATGCAAGCCAAATCGTACCAAAGAAATAACTAAGCATAGCCGTGCGTCTGTCCACTTTAGACCAGAACTCGTCAGCGCTCACCGCCTTGTTCCTTCCTTTTATAGCTAGCATACCGACTACGGTATTCGTCATAAGATAGACAAACGAGACTACGAATGTCACTACCCAAAAATCTAAATTCGTCTTTGGCCACGAATAAGCCAGCATAATGGTAGACAGAGAAACTAGTAGCATGGGCAGATAGAGTTTGAATCTCCGCATGAACTGTCTCCTCAAAAAAACTACCAGAACGATAATATATGCCCATTAACTTGTCAACTGAATTCTGATACGACGAATACCGGCCGAGACGGCTTCTTCCTTGGCAATTTTAATGCTACCAATCTCACCTGTATGCTGGACATGGGGACCACCGCAAACTTCTTTGGAGAAATAATCATTTTTATCTCCTATCGTATAAACAGTAACCTTTTCTGGATATTTTAATTTAAAGAAAGCCAGGGCTCCAGATTTAATAGCTTCGTCAAAACTCATCTCTTCCGAATTAACGATTAAATTTTGCTTTATGGCACTGTTCACCAAATCTTCTACCTGTTTTATTTCCTCCGGCGGCATCTTTCTATCTAAAGTAAAATCAAATCTCAACCTCTCGAGATTAATATCAGAGCCAGATTGATGGACGCCATCGCCCAAGACTTTTCTCAAGGCAGATTGGAGTAAATGTGTGGTCGTATGGTATTTAATTTTAGTAGCCAACTCTTCTTCGTTAGCGGCAGTTAAATCTCCCTTGGCGATACCGTGCCCGCCAAACTTTTTCTCCGCACCCGCACGCGATAGTTCCTGATGTTTTCTAAATTCTTCATCGAAGTTATCACGATTCAAAGCTTTAGCCTTATCACCACCAACCTCTTTTATAATTTCGTACGGCAACCCAAAACTCTCGTATAGATGAAAAGAGTTAATCGCGTCCAGCTTTTCAATCTTATCAAACTCTCTCATGCCTCTCTCTAAGGTTTTATCAAACTTATCTTTCTCCGTCGAAAATTCACCAATAATTAGATTGACATCTAGCTCTGGATAATAGCTGCCGTATATTTCTTGAATCATTCTGAATAAGTTCAAGATTACGTTAGTCTCAAGCTTGGCTTGAAAGGCATAGACAACCAGCCGACGCATTATTCTTCTTAATACGTATCCGGCTTCTTTATTAGACGGCCTAAATCCATCGGACAACATAAACGCTACGGCACGAGCGTGGTCAGTAATAATTCTTTTCTTTCTTTCTTCCATGCTAGGAATCAATTCCATGATCGGCCTGAGTAGGTCAGTATCAAATATAGTCGAGGCACCCTGGCTTACCATGACTAATCTCTCTAAGCCCATACCCGTATCTATGCCGGGAGTTTTGAGTAATTCTAATTTCTTATCAGCGTGTTGATAGTATTGATTGAAGACTATATTCCAAATTTCTAGGCCATTAACATATATTTCCGTAGTTGGTCCACAAGGACCCTCGGCACCAGTCGGTCCCCAGAAGTTATCTTTTCTGCCAAATTTTTTAATAACGATATTCGGATCAACCTCTTTCCAGAACCTCTCTGAATCATCATCGGCTGGTACATCGGCATCGCCTTCAAATACGGATACATAGTCAATCTTAAGGCCCATTTTTTTAACTATAAAATCATGACCATATTGAATAGCCTCTTTTTTGAAATAACCGCCAAAAGAGAAATTTCCCAGCATTTCAAAGAATGTCAGATGCGATTCATCACCAACTTCATCAATATCAGAAGTACGAACACATTTTTGAATACTAGCAGTGTTTAGAGATCCAAAATCTTTCATCGCGTCAGATTGGCCAGTATAATAGTATTTAAATTGTTGCATACCAGCCGTAGTGAATAAGACCGA
>Ga0209727_1002009_pt1 | contig 15279 bp, 23 predicted proteins | sample RifGroC1_FD_183995 | JGI IMG/M metagenome (GOLD analysis project Ga0209727, IMG submission 183995) | Groundwater microbial communities from Rifle, Colorado, USA - Groundwater C1 (SPAdes) (version 2) | ecosystem: Environmental > Aquatic > Deep subsurface > Groundwater | place: Rifle, Colorado...
TGGAAGAGGTTGGTCATTAACCCGGAAAGAATTTTTTCAAAAAGCTAAAAATTAAAAAATCCGAAAAACAACAAAGTATGACATTTCTATTTCCTTGCAAGTATGACATTTCTATTTCCCGTTGACAAGCTTTTTTATTTTGTAGACCAAAATTAAAAAAAGATATAGAATAAAGAAGAGTTAAAAAAATAGAATTTTTTTGTCGCTGCGCGAGCAGGAATCCATATTAATTCAGAATCTGGATTCCCGTTTTCCCGGAAATGACATTTAAGCAATTATGAAAATAAATAACGCTTTCAAATTAATCGTTGCGATCGCGGTTTGCGAATCGGCCGGAATCATAGGATCTATTTTTACCGCGCCGGCTATCGGTGGCTGGTATGCCAATCTTTCCAAGCCTTCTTTTTCTCCTCCAAATTGGATTTTCGCTCCGGTTTGGACGGTGTTATTCGCTTTGATGGGCGTTGCTTTGTTTTTTGTCTGGTTATCATATAACAAAGCTTCTCAAAAAAAAGATAAAATAAAAGCCAAATCGGCGATTATCATATTTTTCGTTCAGTTGATCGTTAATGTTCTTTGGTCTATTTTGTTTTTCGGCTTGCAAAATCCCGGCGCGGCTTTCGCGGAAATAATCATTCTTTGGTTTGAGATTGTCATTACGATTTACGCCTTTGCCAAAGTTTCCCAAACCGCCGCCTGGCTTTTAGTTCCTTATCTTTTATGGGTGAGTTTCGCAGCCTATCTTAATTATTCAATTTGGCAATTGATTGCCAAATAATTAATTTTAAATAAAATATGCAAAATCAATCAAATAACCCAATCAACGAAACTGGCTGTTGTCCAAAATTCAATCCCAAACCTTGGCAAGGAAAAGAAATAATCTGGGATAATAAAATTTTCGTCAAAGACCGTGTGGCGAGTTTTTTGCATATTCCCTTGAATATGGGGAGTAAAATCGTGAAAAATATGAAATTGATCGAAGCGGCCCGGGCCAAACCGGCTGAGCAACTGATGCTTTGCGATGAAAATTCTCTTTGGGGATCAGATATTTATATCAATGTTTCCAAAGAGGTTCCCGGGGTTCAAATGGCGACGCTTTCGGGAACTTTTTTGACCAAAGTTTTTGAGGGGCCGTATAAAAACGCCGGCGTTTGGGCGAAAGAAATGGAAGGTTATGTTAAGTCCAAAGGCAAAACAATCGAAAAATTGTATTTTTGCTACACTACTTGCCCCGCCTGCGCCAAAGCCTATGGAAAAAATTACGTGATTTTATTCGCGCAAGCTTGAATTTGAATATGATCATTAAGCCATTAAATCAATCGGGATTTTTAATTAAACCGCCCGAATCCCAAAAAATTAAATCGGGCTTGGTTGTTTTGCAAAAAGGCGAAGAAATCGGCGAACACATAACCAAAAATAAAGAAGAAGTTATCGTTATTTTGCAAGGCAGGGCTTTGGTTGAAATAGAAGGGAAGCCGGCGCAAACTGTTGAGGCAAATAATTTTGTTTTCATTCCCGAAAACAAAAAACATAATCTCAAAAACGAATCGCCGGAAATTTTAAAATACGTGTATGTGGTGGCGCCGATTAACAATTAATTCAAACAAATGAAATCAAACGATAAAACCAAACAAATCGTTAAAAAATATTACAGCCAAATTGCCGGCAATGCCGGCGGTTGTTGCTGTCCAAGCTGCGGTTGCGGCGGCAAAGATACCAACAAAGAAATCGCCAAAAGCATCGGTTATTCGCAAGAAGAACTGGAATTTGCCGGAGAAGCGAATCTCGGCTTGGGCTGCGGCAATCCCACGGCTTTGGCGAATATAAAAGAAGGCGACACAGTGCTTGATTTGGGATCCGGAGCGGGATTGGATTGTTTTTTGGCGGCTCGCAAAGTCGGTGATTCCGGAAAAGTTATCGGCGTTGATATGACTCAAGAGATGATTGATATGGCTGAATTGAATGCCCGCAAACACGGTTTAAAAAATGTGGAATTCAGATTGGGAGATATAGAAAATTTGCCGATTAATGGCAATTCGATTGATGTTGTTATTAGCAATTGCGTGATTAATCTGGCTCCCGGTAAAGAGAAAGTTTTTGCCGAAGTCTTTAGAATTCTCAAGCCCGGCGGAAAAATGTATGTTTCGGACATCGTGCTTTTGGACGATCTTTCCCAAGAACAAAAACAAAACGAAGAATTGATTGCCGGATGCGTTGGCGGAGCGCTGCTTCGGGATGATTATCTTAAAATTATCAAAAACGCGGGCTTTGAAGTAAAAATTCTTTCCGAAGACAAAGAGATCAGCAAAAGGCAATACCAAGGAATTCCGCTGGAGAGCATAAAAATTGAAGCGAAGAAATAATTGTTTCAACAAAAGCTGTTTGGCAAATCCAAACAGCTTTTGTGTTGGAATTATCCGTATAATACTCAATAAATCCATCGTCCTGCTTTCGCCATCGGCCAAAATTTATAAAAAACAACTTTCCTATCACAAAATTATTTTCATCTCTCCTTGCTCGGCCAAAGAAAAACTATAAGCGCCAAAATATAAAGAATTTATTAATGGGGTAATAACATTTGAAGAATCAGAAGAAATGCAGTCAAAGTCTCTTAACGGCCTCTTCCCCTTTTTAAGGGGAAGAGTGAGATGGGGTAATTCAAATTCAGAATTAATTACCTCACCTTAATCCTCTCCTCAAAGAGGAAAGGAGAATGCGCTAAGAGATTTCAACTTGCTTTACGCCCGCGGCTCCAAAAATATTTCTAAAATCTTAAAGGATTTCAAAAATCCTCCCGATGGCCGCGTTCTTATTGATATCTTGCATTGCCCAAACGGCTGCAAACCAAATATTGACACAATGGATGAGTCGGAATTAACATAGAGTCATTAAGATTCGGCATTGAGACCGAGCGAATGTTGAAGCCAGTCGCAAGCTCGGCGCCGTTAAGACGATCCTCCGGTCCCACACAGTTGACGAGAACAGAGAATAACTTCGGAGATGAAGGCGGATGCGACTCCGTCTTTGGGAGCGAAAAATCAAAAAGCGTCGCCGCTTCGGAACGCCGAAAGCGACAAATGATTATGTTCGTCCAAAAAGGACAACAAAATCACGGCCCCGGCGCAAGTGCACACGCTGGGGTTTTTATTTTTCTTGACTGCCTTTCTGCTTGAGACTATTGTTGAGCAATGGGATAAGTGCTCTCTTTTTACATCTAAAAGCGCTCGTTATGTTGAATATTGAAAATGTCAGTAAAATTTTTGAAGAAAAAAACAGTCATCAAGTATTGGAAAATATCAGCATGACCATGAAAGAAGGCGAATTCGCTTGCGTTCTGGGACCCAGCGGTTGCGGCAAAAGCGTATTCTTGTATCTTCTGGCCGGATTTCTAAAGCCTACTCAAGGAAAAATCCTGCTCGACGAAAAACCAATCGAAAAACCAACTACGGAGCGTATTTTGATTTTTCAGGATTACACGTTATTTCCATGGAGGACTGTTTATGAAAATATCCTCTTCGGATTAGAAAAGACCGATTTGGCGCCCGAGCAAAAAAACGAATTGGTTTTGAAATATTTGGACATGGTTGGTTTAAAAAAATTCAAAGATTGGCACCCTCACACTCTTTCGGGCGGAATGAAGCAAAGAGCGGCTATTGCCCGCGCTCTCATTTCGAACCCCAAAGTTTTGCTTATGGACGAGCCTTTTTCCGCTTTGGATCCGGAATACCGAAAATACATGCGCCAAAGTCTGGAAAAGATCTGGCAAAAAAATCCCAAAACCGTCGTTTTTGTCACGCACAGCATCAACGAAGCGATTTATTTGGCCGATACGATTTATCTTTTTTCGTCCCTGCCGGCAAAGATAAAAAATGTTTATCGCGTGGATTTGCCCAGGCCCCGCGATCCGCGGAGCGAAGAATTTCTAGCCATCAGCCGAGATATTGAAACTCAAATCTCGGAAGAATTCAATAAAATGCTTGAACATGACCCGTTCGTTGATCAGGCTTTAAAAAATATTTTGAAAAATTCAATTTAAAATAAAAACATGAGAAAAAATATTTATATCGCGGCCGCTTTAATCATTGTTTAAATTGCCGGTTATTTCATTTTTTGGCCAAAAAATGAAAACGGGGAATCTTTGCGTAAAATCAGGGTTGGTTACAGCGCCGAAAGCATTACCGACGCCTCAATGGTTATTGCCAATGAAAAAGGATATTTCAAAAACCGCGGCCTTAATGCGGAAATGCTACCGCTGAAAAGCGGAAAAGAAGTTCGGTTAGCCATGACCGCCGGTCAAATAGATGTTGGCACGGGAACTTTTACCAATTTTATGGCGGCAATAGCCGAGGGAGCTCCCGCCGACCTATGTTTTTGTGAGACCCGACGGAAAAACAAATAAATTTACGGATCTCTACGGAAAAAATGTGGCCGCCAAGGCGAGTGGAATCAACGGTCTTGTTTTTCAAATGGCAATGCAAAAAGAAAATATAGATATTTCCAAAATGCAATTTGCAGAAATCGAAAAATCATATCAGATTATCGCTTTAATGGAAAAGAAAGTCGTGGATGCGGTGGTTGTGGCCGAGCAAGATGTGGAAATGCTTTCAAAAGCGGGGGCGATTATTCTGCCCGAATGGGAATCCAAGAGATATTCCCAAGATTCGCAACCTCGCAATCAGCTCGCCATCAATAAAAACTTTCTTGATCAGAATGAGGATATCGCGCGAGATTTTTTGGAAGCATATGTTGATGCCAATCGTTTGATTAGTGAAAATCCTCAAGAAGCGGCGAAAATTTTAACCTCCAGCATAAAGAAGCAGACCAATGGCGCTATCGATCATTCACCCGAAAAGCTGTCGCAGCAGTGGAGAGATAAAGAAATTGTGAATACAATTTGGCAAGACCCGGCTATTACTATGGAACTGATCAAAAAAGCCAAAGAAATTGGAGCTTTGGAAAAAGATTTGGCCCTTGATGAAGTTTATGATTTAAGATTTAAGGATATGCTGCAAGCCGCTCAAAATGAAATCTATGGCCAAACGCGTTAAAAATTTTCTTTTGGGATTTTCTTTATTCGCGGCCATTTTGATTGTTTGGCAAATTTTGAGCATGGCGGAGGTTATTTTTCCTTGGCTTATGCCGGCCCCGAGCAAAATTTTACCGGTCTTTTTTGAATTGATCAAAAACGGCTCATTACCTAAATTATTATTGGCCAGTCTTCTTAATATTTTTCCGGCTTTTGTGATGGCGGCCGCTGCGGCATTGATTCTGGGAGTTTTAATCGGCATAAATTTCACTTTCCGAAAAATTTTCAGCCCTTTCATTTCGGCGATTTATTTGGTGCCGTCGTTAGCCTGGCTGCCTTTGATAATTTTATTTCTCGGCTTCAGCCGGCAAGCCATTTAGGCGATAATTTTTATATCCGCTTTTGTGAGAATAATTTACAATGTTATTGACGGAGTGAGAGGAGTGAATATAAACTGGCTGTTAGCGGCAAAAAATTTGGAATTGAGTAAATTTAAAATCGTATCGAAAGTGATTCTTCCCGGCGCTCTGCCTCAAATTTTGAGCGGCTTGCGAATCGGATTCGGTTCGGCTTGGCGATCATTGATTGGCGCCGAAATGCTGGTGGTAACGGCCGGAGGGCTTGGCAAATATATTTGGATGTCGCAGTGGAATTTTAAATTTGACCAAGTATTTTCAGGAATAATTGTTATCGCTTTGGTGGGCATTGCCGCCGAACAGCTTATTTTCAAAAGAATCGAGCAAGCAACTTTGCATAGATGGGGGATGATGCAATAAATATATTTACTCCTCAAAATTCCTTCGAAAATTCCATAGACACAATTGATGATTTACGTTATTATCAGAAAAGCGTTTATATAAGCAAATAATCAGTTCTTTCCATAGATAAAATTCATTTAAAGGTGGGGTGCCATTATGGATTTGCATTACCAAAGTTTGGTGAAAGAATTAGTGGCGGTGGCTGATTTGATCGCTCGGAATTCTTACGGGAAAGTTGATCTTCTTTTCACCAGAAACCGGCATTCGCTATTATTTGATAGCGAAAGAATAGGGATGGTGATCGAAGATTATCCTCTTATATCGGACGGAGGCAGTGAGGATAAAAGAATTTTCCTTAAATTTTTTGAAGATTTTCTCATTCCCCTAAGAAAGCGCGGATTCACTGAGAGTTTTAAAATCGCCGGTCTTCGGCTAAAGATTCTCGGCGACGAGACTTTCAAGAGATCGCGCGAGTGGGCCAGTTTGTTTCATCCGGAGATTCCGATCTCCTGATTTATTTATAAATAACAAAACGCGGACGAGAAATAATTTCGTCCGTTTTTTATTCTCTGTTTTTTTGTTCTCGCGCGCTTTCATCCGATTTTCTTTGTCATAAGTAGGTTATTCACGCTATAGCGTGAATAACCTACTTATGATTTTTACGAGCTCGGGATGATTTTGATTCTCATTCCCGAAATTTCAACTCTGATTTCCGAAAAATTGTTTGTTTCGTCTTTTTCCAAAATTCTGTCAAACGGATCGGCCGTTGAGCGCAAAAGATAGCGGCCGTCAGGCGCGTTTTGAATATTTATTTCTTGCCCGGCGAGTTTGGCTTCGTAATTGTCCCGCCAGCCAACGGAAATTCCCTGGGTGTTATTATCGCATTCCCAATCGTAAGTGATATTTGCGGGTGAATTTGGCAAGGGCGGGCTGATCCTGCTTTCGTCAGCTAAACAAAATGTCTGTTTGCTGCTCATGGCAGTCGGCGCGCCGATGGAATTATCCGAATTCAAATAAAAAATCTCCAGCAAAGCGAAATCGTTAAAATGCCAATGCTCGTGATCGGGGTGAAAAGCGAAATACCCCGCCGTCCTTTCCTGAATTTCATTTTGTCTCGTTTTTATTCTTTGAATGGCGCGGGTTTTATCGGTTGCTTCATCGAATAAGCCGATTATTTCCAGCGGTCCATCGCCCAAATTAGAGATTATTGTGTTAAATTTGATTTCCCGATTTTGGGTTTTGGAATCTCTCAATATATAGATTTCGCTCACGGGTTCGGCCTTCAGATCAGGCAATAACAAGTTTGGATCTGAAACCGGCGAAAGAGAAAGCGTTTTTTGTTCTTGGGCGGTTTTGGGCTTAACCCCGAGATTATTGATCGGCGTTTCGATATTCCTGCCTTTCCAGAGAAAATAACTAGAAATTATCGCCAAAAGAATTGAAATCAGTCCAATAATAATATTCTTGCTTTTACTCTCCATGGATTTTGATTGAGTTTTGGAATTAATCAACTTAATTCCATTTGGCTGTTTTTTCAAGCGCGTCATTTGGATTTTTTAAAAAAAGAAGTATAATAAAATTGAAATAAAAAGATCGCTCCGCGAATCGAACACCGAGTGATTTATTTTTACCGCGATATGGGCAGAGGACTGGTTTTATTAATGGGATTTTTCGATATAAATGTGGCGATTGTTTTAACCGCCATGGCTTTTGATTGCGAAATACCGGCCAAAGCGGCGCTGATTTTTTTGGCCGGACTTTTTGCCAAAGCGGGAATTTCCATCACCGATATCGGCTGCATCACGGATTTTTGGGCGGCAATTTTGATAATTCTGGGATTTTTTTTCGATCCTCCAGCGGCGCTTTTCATAATCACGGCAATTATAGTGGGAATCAAAGGAATCGGGAGTTTCGGAATTTAAAAATCCTTCTCAATCAACAAAATCTTTCGGGGCTTGACCCCCACACCCAATCAGCACTAGCTTCTGTCCGAAGAATCCTTTAGAGGTAAAATAAACCATTCAAGTTAAGCGCGTTTATTGTCTCAAAACAAATTCAAATATGCTGATTAGGTGTGGGGGCTTGACTTCCATTTCGAAAAGGTTTATACTTAGATTAAGTAAGAAATCTTGTTCTCGTTTTCTTTGCATGTTCAATGCCATAAGAAATGAAGAAATAAGAGGTCGGCTTACTAATTATAAACTAGGCACAAAGAGAAATTACATGGCAAAGAAACTTTATGTAGGTGGATTGTCCTATGGCACCACCGAAGACACTCTGAAAGAAACTTTCTCGCAAGCCGGTACCGTTGAGACCGCGACAATTATCATTGATAAAATGTCCGGACGCTCAAAGGGATTTGGTTTCGTGGAAATGTCTTCTGATGAGGAAGCCCAGAAAGCCGTTGAAATGTTCAATGGAACTGAACTGGAAGGCCGCAATCTCACTGTGAACGAAGCTCGTCCTATGGAAGCTCGCCCGAGACAGGGCGGCTTTGGAGGCGGCAATCGCGGCGGTGGATTTGGCGGAGGCAGCAGAAACCGCTACTAAGATAGCGCGCAGCCGATAGCTTATAGCCATCGGTCTGCAACAAAAACTCTCGTTGAAAAACGGGAGTTTTTATTTTATAGCGGCAATCGTCCAACAAGCTTTTGACAAATACAGACCAGCTGTGATATTCTATTTTATCAACACAATAAACCCGATTTCGTTCTTTTTAAAATTTTTTCAAGGGGAAACAAGATGAACAAGTCCCAAGTTAAAGCGTTGCTTGAAAAGCTAAAAAAGCTTCAAGCTGAAGATCGAATATTCGTCATTGGCAATGCCAAAGCCAAAGAAATGGAGAAAGCGGGACACCGTTCTAATTTTGAAAGAATGGCTCAAGCGGTTATCGTAAACATTCTAGAGGAAACCGGCCTCGAAGAATTTCGAGAAAATCCCTCAAATGTCAACGGTTTTATAGAAGAGGTTGAAGAATTTCTCGCCATCTTCTAAGATTCCAATTAAGAAAATAATTCCCCTCCTAATTTCCCCAAAACGGGCAAGCAAAACCTTCGCCCGTTTTTATTTAGATAAAGAGGATGGTATGATTATTACAAAGGAATAAATATCAGCCTAATGTGCAATTAAAATCAAGTGTCATTCCCGTCCCGCAGCCGCAGGGGGAATCTAGACCCGAATTAATCTGGATCCCCGCATACGCGGGGATGACAGAAAGGAAAAGAATAGGAAAGATAAAAAATAAATGTCTATATGCTTATCGACGATGTTTCAATCAAAATAAAGGCGGGCAACGGCGGCCGGGGGGCCGTGGCTTTTAATAATATCAAAATGGCATTGGGGCCAACGGGCGCGGATGGCGGAAAAGGCGGAAGCGTGTTTTTTGAAGGCGTTTCGGATTTGGGAGCGCTCAATCAATTCAGATACAGAAAAGAATTAAAAGCCCAAAAAGGAGGAAACGGCAAATCGCAATTCAACGACGGAGCGGACGGGGAAGATTTAACACTTAAGGTTCCCGCGGGAACGGTCATCCATAATTTAACAACCGGCCTGGATTTTGAAATAACGTCAATCGGCCAAAAGATTCTGGCGGCCAAAGGCGGGCAAGGCGGCAAAGGAAATTTCAAATTTCGTTCGTCTGTCAATACCACCCCTGAAGAATTTCAAGAAGGCCTGCCCGGCCAGGAATTTGAATTGCGATTGGAATTAAAATTGATTGCCGATGTCGGGTTTGTGGGGTTGCCCAACGCGGGCAAATCCAGCCTGCTTAATGAATTGACCAATGCCAAAAGCAAGGTTGCCAATTATCCGTTTACGACTTTGGATCCGAATCTTGGCGCCTATTATGAACTGATTTTGGCCGATATTCCGGGGATCATTGAAGGGGCTTCGGACGGCAAAGGATTGGGGATTAAATTTTTGCGCCATATCGAACGCACCAAAACCATTTTTCATTTTATTTCCGCCGAGTCAAGCGATCCGCTCAAAGATTATAATATAATCCGCGCGGAACTTGGCGCGTATAACAAAGATATGCTTGCCAAGCCCGAATATATTTTCTTGAGCAAATCCGATCTGTTTTCAAAAGAAGAAATCGCCAAAAAAGTTTCGTCTCTCGCCCCGCTGGAAAAAGAAATCATCCCCATTTCAATCCATGATTTGGAAAGCGTTCAAAAGACGGAGAAGATTTTAAGAAAAATCATCAAAGAAAAAATATCGGCCTGAAAGCCATTAATGTGGATAACTTTTGTTGCCGGATGAGTTATAATGAAAAAAAGGTCGAGTTAAACTCAATCAATAAATTTTTTACATAAAATGAAAATCATCAATTGGATCGCTTTTATTCTAGTGGTCGTTGGCGCTCTTAACTGGGGCCTGGTGGGTATTGCCGACTTTAACTTGGTTACCACGATTTTGGGCGACGGGAACGCGACTAAAGTCGTTTATGATTTGGTCGGCTTGTCGGCGCTTTATATGATCGTAAAAAAAGGAAAATTGGTCTAGCCGATCTTAACAAGGGTTAAATTAAAGCCGTCCCATTTTGCCCACTGGCGAATCGCGGGACGGCTTTTTTTATATTCTTGGGCGTGCTATAATCTCAATAAGAATAATTTTTAAGCCAAAACAATGGAGAATACGGATAAAAAATGCGCCTGTGGCATGCTGCTTAATGAAAAAACAAGATGTTCTTGTAATCCGGAAGTTTGCGTTCATTGCTGCAAATGCGCCCCCGACTGCCAATGCGTCTGCCGGGAGAAAAAAGAAAAAACGGAATAATTCAATTGCTTCAGAGCATGAATAATCAAAATTATAAAGCGCCAATCGGTTTCGCGAGCGGTTTTGTTTATCGTATTTTTCCTCAAGTTTCCAATGAATCTATTGAAGCTTGTTTGAATTTGGGATGCGGCGCTTTTGAACTGCATACCAATTCGTCGCGAGAAGACATGGATTTGGCCGCCAATCTGAACAAAAAAGAGTTGGAAAAATTTGAATTTACTTCCTTTCATTTTCCCAAATGGAAAGACAAAGACGAAGCAAGAAGAATCCTGTCGCAAACCAGAAAGCTTCATGAAATTTTTAATTTTGACGCGATTACTGTCCACGCGGATTTATTTATGAATGACCACGATATTTTTGATTCCATGGATTTGCCTTTTTCAATTGAAAATATGGACACGCAAAAAGAAACCGGCAGAACTTTGGAACAAATGAAAGAAATTATGTCCGGAAATAATTCAGCCGTAACGATTGATGTTAATCACGCCATGGACAATGATCCGAGCTTTAAATTGGCCCAAGATCTTTGGGACGAGTTCGGCCCGAGAGTGAGCCATTTTCATTTAAGCGGCCTGGGAGAAGCCAAGGGATCGCATTTGCCTTTGTTTAAAACCGGCCAGAACCGACTTTTGGATTTTATGAAAGGCAAAAATCTGCCAATCATAATCGAAAGTATGTGTGAAAACTTGGAAGAAGCAAAAAAAGAATTGGAATTTATTAAAAATTATTAAAGATTTGCTGAAGTCAGACTTCAGCAAATCTTTTAATGTTTTAACGCTCTTTTTTGAGCGTTTTCTGTTAAATCAAAGCAAAGCTCCGCTTGCTTAAATTTGGACGATATTGTATAAATGCGGATAAAAAGCGATTTCCGCCCGAAAAATCAAATGAGAAAAAATCACTTTTCTTCGCCCCATGATTTTTATTCGGAGAGTTTGAAAGTTTTAAAAAAGACAAATATTCCGTTTATGGTAGGCGGGACTTTCGCCGTGATGGCCCACACGGGAATCAAGAGAGAAACAAAGGATTTGGATGTTTTTTGCCACCCCGGAGATTATCCAAAAATCCTGAAAATTTTTTCGGATTTGGGCTACCGCACTCAAACTTTGGACGAACGCTGGATGGTCAAAATACTTAAAGGGAAGTATTTTTTGGACATTATCTTTAACGCGGCCAATGCCGTGACTCCTGTGACCAAGGATTGGTTTAAGAATTGCCGCAAAGCAAAAATAGCGGGAATAGAAGTTCCGCTTCTTCCGCCCACGGAACTTATTTGGGCAAAAGCATTCATTCAAGACAGGCGCAAATATGACGGCGGAGACGTGGTTCATCTGATTTTGAAAAAACACAAAGAAATAAGCTGGAGGCGGCTTTTTTTCTATATGGACCAATATTGGGAAGTTCTATTCTCTCACGTTCTTAATTTCAGATTTATTTATCCTTCCGAAAGAAATATCATTCCTCTTTGGATATTGAAAGAATTGACCGCCAGGCTTGACCAGCAAATAAAAATAGCTCCTTCAAAAATGAAAATTTGCCGAGGGCGTCTTTTTTCCAGGGGAGACTACCAAATTGATATAGAAAAGTGGGGATTTGCCGATTTGATCGGCAGTCCGATTTTAACAAGCAACGCCAAACCCGAAGAGCCAAAAAATGAACCGCAATAAAAAAACCCGCGTTGCCGCGATGGGCGATTTGCATGTGAGCGAAAGCTTGTCTTTTGATTACGGCGAAATATTCGCGCGAATATCCAAAGAAGCCGATGTTCTGGTTCTTTGCGGCGATTTGACCGATTTGGGATTGCCCGAAGAAGCAAAAATTCTGGCGCGGCATTTATCCGCTTGCGCGATTCCCGCGATTGGAGTTCTTGGCAACCACGATTTTCACAGCGGGCGCATTGAAGAAGTGAAAAAAATTTTGTCGGCCGCGAATCTTTTTTTTCTGGATGAAGACAGAAATTTTGAAATAAACAATTTGGGTTTTGCCGGCGTAAAGGGCTTTGGCGGAGGTTTTGACGAACATATTTTAAGTTTTTTCGGCGAAAAAGGAATCAAAGATTTCGTTTCCGAAGCGCTGAATGAATCGTTAAAACTTGAAAATTCTTTGCGTACTCTGAATTCGGAAAAAAAGATCGCCATTATGCATTATTCGCCGATTTCCCAAACCGTTAAAGGCGAATCTCTTGAAATTTATCCTTTTTTGGGATCTTCGCGCCTGGCCGAAGCGGCGGATCTTTTTGGCGTTGAGGCCGTTTTTCACGGCCATGCCCATTATGGTTCGCTTGAGGGCCGAACGAAACAAGGAGCCAAAGTTTATAATTGCTGCCTAAAAGTTCTTCGCAAAAAATATCCGCTTAAACCTTATCTGCTGGTTGAAATTTAAAATTTGCCCGATGAATTTTTTTAATCCCAAGCTTGACTCAAAAATACCTTAATAGTAGGGTTAAGACAAATAAAGAGAACATTAACAACTTAAAAATAAACAGATCGAATAACGCTCAAAGGGAGGTGAAAGAAATGAGCGATAAAAAAACCAATATTCATCATCCTTGCTTGCTTTTAGGCATTAATCCGAACAATCCGAAGATGGGTTATTTGTTGACAACGCAAAAAGATTGCGAATCGCGATCGAAAATTCCGCGCTTCATAAAGTTTTGTTCGCAATGCGATTCTCCCTGGAGAATCTGCTTTAGCTGCGCCCGCAAGGGAGGATCTTCGGATTATAAAAAGATCCAGAGCTGGATATCCGGCTTGAAAAGCGAGCTGGAGGAAAAAGAAGCGGCCAGAAGATTATTTTCAGGCGTAAATCAAAGCGGCTTTTGTTCTTTCCATGCCTATTGCGGCGAGGAACAGCCGATTCCGCGCTCAAAAGAAGAAATGGCCGCGATTCTTTTTCCTGAAAAATTTCAAGCTCCGACTAAAACCAAAACACCGGCGTTCGGGCCAATGACCGAGAGCAGAAGATATTATTCTCCTCCTCTCAAATGCGCCGGTATTGGCCGAACTGTTTCTCCAGAAGAGTTAGAAAAAATAAGGATAAAGGAGAGAGAAGGCCGTCAGATAAAAAAAGGAGGCGAGGGATTGGCTCAAATTCAAAAAAAACAGAAGAGAGAAGCAAAAAAGAAGCTGATTGCGCTTGAGGCGGCCAATGTTATTGCCGGCTTATTGGTAGAAAAAATTAAAAAAATAAACGAGGAGGACTTGAGACTGCTTTTTTATGGAAATGGATCCGCTCCGGAAGAAATAAGCAAAGAAGCTTCCGATCTGCGGATCGCGGCCGAAAAGATCATAGAACTTTTGAAGCAAAATATTTGACAGCCGGCTTATTGGGAAAATAAGCCGGTTTTTTTATTGATATATTTTTTGTTGTCAAATATTTTCCAGGCTGCGTTTTTTGTTTAATATGTATTGACATTTGCCGCCGGTTGGAGTTATTTTTAGTTGCCGTTCCGCTTGCCGGAAGCGGCATAACAGTTCTTTTGAGAGGTAAGAGGCAATGGATATGAAAAGCAAAATCTTTAGCAAGGTGCCGGATTTTCCGGACATTGAAAAAATCATTCCCATATACGGCCAGAATCCTTCCCTGGAAGGATTCGCTCGCTTAGAAGGAAGATTCGCGCTCTTCGCTTACGCGAAGAAAAATTTTCCTCTTAAGAATATTTTTCTTAATAACGACGATAATCCGGAAATGATTTCGAGGAGGATAGCTATTTGGCACATGAGTAAAGCCAAACGACTGTCTTTTGAAGAAGTTCTCAATAAATTTGACATCTATATCACGCCAGCTGGCGACGGTTGCCACGGCGAGATATGGGTACGAGAGAAAAAGCGCCAGCGATGCGCCTGATCAGCCGGCTCCCGCCATCAATGCGGGAGCTTTTATTTGATGCCTTGGAATTTTTTTGATATAGTATTGCCATAATGAATAAACAAATAAATCATGTTTGACCAACTGAAACAGCTGGCGCAGTTAAAAAGCCTGCAAAGCCAAATCGCCAAAGAAAAGTTTGAAGCGGAATTCGACGGAGTTAAAACGGTTGTAAATGGGGGATTGACGATTGAAGAAATTTCGCTTAATCCCGCCCTCGATTTGCAAAAACAATCGCGCGCCGTGAAAGAATCCGTCAATCGCGCTCTCAAAGAAGCGCAATCGGGCGCCGCCAGAAAGCTTTCCGAAATGATGAAATAAGCTAAAAAATTCGGCATTTTTATCGCGGCTGCAAATTCTCTAATACTAATAACTGCGCAGTATTGGAGAATTTTTCATATTGACCGCTTTGACATTGCGGGCGCGATAAAATAAGGTTTATGCGTAAAACTATTTTACCATAAGGAGGTGAATAAAATGGCCGAAGAGAAAATGAGTTTCAGCCCGGTGCAAATTGAAAAATATTTGGGTGGCCTTGAATTTCCGGCAATCAAAAGGGAAATTGTGGAAAAAGTCAAAAGCAACACGGATGACCAAAGCGTGATTTCCATGGTTGAAAATCTGCCGGATCAAAAATATAATTCGCCCAATGATATTTGGCTGGAGCTGGGAAAAATGGGAGCCAAAGAATCGGGAAGCTGCGGATGCTGATAAATTTTTACATATTGACAAGCTTTTTAGTGATGAGCTATTATCAAGGTAAGTAGCTTACGGGCTTTGTTTTTGAACATAAATAAGCCCGAGCTATCTCATTAGTACCTTAACATCGCGAGCCTCCAAGGCTCAACGCGAAGT
>Ga0209727_1002010_pt1 | contig 15277 bp, 29 predicted proteins | sample RifGroC1_FD_183995 | JGI IMG/M metagenome (GOLD analysis project Ga0209727, IMG submission 183995) | Groundwater microbial communities from Rifle, Colorado, USA - Groundwater C1 (SPAdes) (version 2) | ecosystem: Environmental > Aquatic > Deep subsurface > Groundwater | place: Rifle, Colorado...
AATGAATTTTGGAAGAAAAATTATGGCGGCAGTGATAAATACTGCCGCTCCAGCACCAGTAATTCCTGCCATTTTATAACTCATTCCAAGGATTTTTTTTGGTTCTTCTTCGGCAGTTGTGTCATCTGTTGGTGTGTCTCCGGTGCCGGTGCCAGTGCCGGTGCCAGTGCCAGTGCCAGTGCCAGTGCCGGTGCCAGTGCCAGTGCCAGTGCCAGTGCCGCCTTTGGAGACGGATGTGGTTCCCAATATTTCTGCCGCTACGTTTTTATAATTGGCAATCATTTGATCGAGTGCAGTGTTTTGTTCAGAAACAATAAGGTTCCTTATTTTATCGAAATAGGGGTGTGATGGTATTGGTAAGTCGCCACCACGGGAAACAGCATAGGATATTGTTACGCCTTCTAATTTTAATAAATCACCGAGTTGTTTTATTTTGGCACTCCTTAGTTCTAAAGGTGTGGCGGCATAAGAATATTTTTCGCTCACGGGTATTCCAAGTATGGTATTATATTTCATAATTTTTGTTTTTTAGGTTTTTATTTTTTTCTTCCAAAAAAATTTTTAAACTGCCCTTCAAAATAACTCGTTGTTTTTAAAGCAGCATCGGCTTTTTTTTCCGATTCTTCCATTTTTGATTTAAACCAGAGCAGTTCGCCATGCCTTTTGTATTGCGCTATGGTATTGCCTACCACAATGGCCGCTGAAACGAATACAACCCCGAATAAAAAATATTTTTCACCTTTGGTAAAAGATGCCTGGTTTGATACGTTTGTTGTTTCCATATTATTTTTTCTTAAAAATTCTTTTAGCTGCGTTTTCTTTGCCTTTTTGCTTTGCTTCGCCTATTTTAGCGCCTGCATAAGCGCCTGATAACGCACCCACCAGGGCTGAAGCAAAAATGTTTGTTTTAAATATAAATCCACTCCCTACCCCTATCAACGCTCCTATAATAGCCCCGTTCCAATACGATTTTTGCCCGATTTTTACAATTTCTTTTTTTTCTTGTTTTTCTTCGTTTTCGTCCATACTATGCCGATGCTTCTTTGCCGGGTTTTATAAATAAATAATAGCTTCCTATTAATATTCCTGCTGTTAACAGAATTCCACCCGCCACATAATAGCCGGTATAATTCTTTTTGGCTGCTGGCTGATTTTGCGCCTTTGTTTTTTCAACCAGGTCTTTGGTAATTTTAGTGGTGGATTGCCCTTTGCCAAACAAATTAAATATTGATGTTGTAAAATTTTTGAGTTGATTTTGAATTTCGGGATTATTTAGTTGTTCGGATAATAATTTTGCTTCTTCGCCCGTCATATTTGAATGCGCCTTTGCTTCGCTTATAGCAATAAGTGTGGCAATCGCCTTGCGTACTTTTTCGCTTTTTTGTAATCCAGATGTAAGGGCATTGGCAATAGATTCTGTGGTGTTGCCCGGGTTAATACCGTTTTCGATCAATATGGTAATAACATCATCGCGTTTATTTAACAGCAATTTACTAAGCCGATCGGTTAAAATATCGGATGCAGCATTTGAATCGCCATATTTTACGGCTGCATTAAAGTTTGATTTGCCTTCGTCAGGTACTATGTATATCATATTATTTTGCTTTTGAATATTCAACTGAAAAAATGATAATTGACCCAATAAACAGCGTACTTGCCAGCGCAAATGGCAACCATTCTTTTACGGTGCTTCCGGCAATTGTTTTTTGCATTATTCCATCGGCAGACGATGTTTGATTGATTTGCTGCATCGTGGGGCATATTTTGCCATCGGCACCGGAACACCCGCCACAATTCGACTTTTCTTCTTTTTCTGGTTTGTGGTAATACCGAACAATATCATTATCCGGATGTATTTCGATTAGCTTTTTAAGGGCTTCTTCGCCATATTTGTTTTGCAGTGCCACTAATTGCTGTACTAATTTTTTTCCTTCAGCGGGTTTTGCTCCATAGGATAACAGAACTTCGTTTGCCTGGTTTGGCACCCGGGCTGCCAATGTTGTTGATAGTTGCAGTTTTTTACTCATTGGTTATTTATTTAAAACTGCAACTAGATATGCTCCTGAAATCTTTTTTCTGCCGCCCATTGCTACTTCTCCTACCAGTATTTTTGCATCGGCATACTGGTTGCCGTAAATGCTGCCTATGCTGCTTTTTATAGACGGATAAATATTAACTATTACTTGTGCCGCTGCCGGTATAACAAACGAAATTGCCACATCGGTATGAATTTTTTTTGAAACAGGAATTGATACTTTTCCCGACTTTTTGGCATACTCTGTTAAATAGTCTGCGGTAAATATTGATTCTGTAACATTTCCTTCGATATCGTGATATATAAAATCGAGCACATCGGGCAAACTGGCATCGGTGCCGTCAACTGCCTTTAAGGTTATTAACTGTGTTTCAAATGGGTTGCTGGCCGAAGCGGATAAAAATTCAATATATTCCAGGTTAGTATCAACCGGAGTTACTGTTGTTTTGTATGTTCCCGATGCAACCGTTCGATTGGCTACTGTTTGTTGGCCATCTACTGTTTGCGCTCCATTACCGTAATTTGTAGTATTTATGAAACGCGAATATCCAAAAAGATAAACCGTCCGATCAAGTGTTGTGTTGTTTGATACCTTTATTGAATATGGCTTTACTGCTTGTGCTTTTTTAATTTCTGTGGTTTCGTTTTCCGAAACATCAACGTCATCGAATCCATCAAAACCCGAAAACCTGGCTTCGGCACTTGCATAACTCGCAGATATATCAATTCTTTCCATGCTCTTTTGTTTTAATCATTAAATTTTACCGGGTATTCAAAAAATATTTTTTTTCTTCCCCCTATGTTCACGCCTCCAATAATCATATCTTTTTTTAATTTTTCATCAGCAATTGATGCAATGCTTTGTTCGTCCTGGTAAATGGTAATAACATATTCTTTGCCGGCAGGTATAGTGAATGAAAAACTGGTGTCGGCATTAATTTTTTTTTTATTAGAATATTTACTGTTCCTGTTTTGGGTGCGAATTCAGTAAGAAAATCTTGAATAAATATGGTGTCGGTTTTTATTTCGCCATCCCCATAATCGGTGAATTCTACGGTATCTGGCAGTGTATCATCAAGCCCATCGGTGGCTTTTATTGAAATTGATTTTGTGGTGAATGGGTTTAATGCCGTTGCCGATAAAACTTCGGCATAATCAAAAACCCCATCCGAAGTGATATTTGTTAAATTAACAAATGTGTTTTTGTTTACTCCTCCCCCAGCCGTGGCCGCTAAAAATGTGGTGCCCGAAATTAACAGGTCGTAAACATCCATGTCGGTTAGTCCGGTATTTACTGCCGTCCAATTGGCACCATCATCTGTTGATTTATAAATTCCCGCCCCAACGGTGGCGGCATAAAGTTCGTCACCGTATTTCGCAAATGCTTCAACCCATCCATTTGTAATACCCGTTGCCTTTCGGGTCCAGTTGGCGCCATTGTCGGTTGAAAGGAATATACTATCTGAAGAGAAATAAGTCCCTGCCCATAAATTACTGCCATCTACAAACAAAGTACCTATGTTTAGGTCTGTCAATCCCGTGTTTACCGCACTCCAACTGTCTCCGTCAATATTCGATGTAAACACTCCCCCTAATGTGGCTGCAAATAGGTTGTTTCCCAACATAGCCATCCCCAACACATCGGTATTGGTTAGACCGGTGTTTACGGCATCCCAGGTTGCTCCGTTATCTTTCGATCTGAATATACCTCCATAAGTAGCGGCAAAAATATCGGTACCGTTATATAATAGAAAATTAACATCCGTGTTTGTTAATCCGGTGTTTGCGGCAGCCCAGGTGTCTCCATTGTCGGTTGATTTGAAAATTCCATTTGTGGCTTTCCCCGCAAAAAGGGTGCTTCCCGATGTAGCCAATAAACAAGCAACCTTAGTATTTCCTGTTATGCCGGTATTTTTTAATGTCCATGTGGTCCCGCTGTCTGTTGATAAATAAACTCCATTGGTGGTTGCGCTGCCGGCATTTCCACCGACAAATATTCCGGTAGAATTAGAAGCAAAACACTCAACTGTAAGGTATGCGCCAATGCCCGAATTGGATGCTGCCCAATCGGTAATGGAAAATCCGTTGCCAAAATTTGTGGTTTTAATGTTACGTGAATATCCAAACAGCGTTACCGTTCTTTCGCTATCTTCGTTATTGGCTATTCTCAAGGAAATAGGCCTTCCTTTCTTTTTATTATATGCAGATAAAAAAGGTCCGTCAAAACCTGAAAATTTTGCTTCGGCATCCTTATATAAATTATCAATATCCATTGGTTACCAATAGCGAATCTTTACTAATGTTACTAATTACGAATTTGTACGAATTGCGATTCCTCTTTTTAAACAAAAAAGGGCAAGGACACCGTTTCGCCTCCTTGCCCTTTTAAGGTATTTTTGTAAAAGTTGCGATTACAACCTTTGGGGTACGCTTGCCGGAATTGCTTTGGTTCCAGACACCACACGCCTTCCGCCACTTGCAGGTGCTCCAACAATCATTGGGGCGTTACCGAATTGTTTTGTACTTGCCGTTCCGATACCGTTTTTGGTAGCAGGATAGAAAGTGATAACAATGGTTTTGCTTGCAGTAATGGTAAAGGTGATGAACATGTTCGCATGAATTTTTTGTGCGATTGGCATGGAAACCTTACCGTTTTTGTTGGCAAATTCGGTGAGGTATTCATCAGTGTACACCGAAGTGGTAAGAACATCACCACCAATATCGCGGTAGTTGAAGTTTAACACATCGGGGATGCTGGCATCGGTAGCATCGTTTGCCTTAATGCGCACCAACTGTGTGGTAAAGGGCTGCATAGCACTTTGCGACACAAACTCCTGGTATGTAAAGCTGGAGTTAGTAGCGGTTAAGGTAACACCGGTATCGCTACCGAGGTTAGTTGCATTGATGTACTTTCCGAAACCAAACAGTACAACTGTTGAATCCACTGTATTGCCGTTGGCAATAGTAATGGAATAGGGGCGGGGTGCGGGGGCTGATGCTACTGCACCTTCAGCGCCACTCCATCCTCCATCGGGAGTACCGTATCCGTCTCCATCCATGTTGGACATATCCTGTAATTCGAGGTCGCCATCAAATCCAGAGAAATCTTCTTCTGAATTAAGGTAACTTTGTACGGGATTAAAATAATTTAACTTTTTCATTTTGGTAATTATTTGAAGTTAATAAATACGTGGTTAATTATACTACCGGGGCTGGCGCTGGTTTTGGTGCCGGTGCTTTGGCAAAACGCGGCTTAACAAAATTGTTGTATCCGTACTTGCCACCCCAAATGGCAGCAGCTAACCCGCCAACCATTGCGGTGGTGAGTAATGCTGTTTTAAATTGTTCTTTGGTAAATTTCATTTTTTGTGATTTTTAAAATATTTGCCACAAAAGTAGATAGCAATAAACAATGCTACCAAATAATTAAAATTGACAAACGTGTCAATTTATTAAGTAATTATTTGATAGATAGTTATTTAAAATGACAACTTTAATTATTTTGTGGTGGGATGTTTCCCTCAAAGGCACAAAGAGCACAAAGGAGTGGGCTAAAAGGGATTTCCGTAGTATTGGGAAACAAAATTGTTAATGAGGGATTGTACGGCTTGTTTGTGCGATTGGTGTATGGGTTTTCCGGTAAATAGATTCACCCTGTTTATTTCGGGCTTAACAATGGTGTTGTAATCTCTTTCGAGGTATTTTTTTATGGCTTGTACGAACTGTTGTTTGGTAAATTGCCCCTGTATTTTTTCGAGTTTCATTTTGATGCCCGTTTTTATCTCAATGTCTTTATTGTAAAAGGCATAAAATCTTTCATTATCAACAAAACGGTCGCTTACTAATGATTCAACAATTTTCATAGCACATACGTGCGCATCGAACGCTTTTTTATATCTTTCTACGGAATCGCCCGCTTTATGCGCTCGAATAAAATTTAAACTTCCAAATATTTTTGGGTGAGCCAGTTTTCCATAATACTGAAAGTGCATCATTACATCACAATTTCTATGTCGCAATGTACAAATTTTTCCCAATAAATCTTTTGGAAGAGAATCGGAAAGGAATTTGGTGGGGTCTTCGATAAGTAATAACCCGCCAAAATAATGATCCATAATATAGCCAAGTGCCGTTGCAATTTCGTTTAATGACATTACCCGACCTTTTTCATCAATAATCCGAATGCGCCTGCATTCTACAAGTGGATGCTTGGAATATTCGGCAACTTTTGAAATCGGTAGAACTTTTACGTGCTTAAACTTGGGATTCTTATGATCTTTTTGCACATCGCCAAATTCATCATTTACATCAAGGATAAGTACCTTTCTGGGGATTTTGCCAGTAGCCGGGTTGCCACGCATGTAATCCTGAATTTTGCAAAGTGTGGTGTATGTTTTACCTACGCCACGTTTGCCAATGGCTACGCCAATGTTGGGTTCCCTATCTTCTATTTGAAAGGAATGCGCCATTATTCAATGATTTTTACAACAATAGCATCATTAATTAAAACTTCGGTGCGGCAATCTTCGATAAAGATGAATTTTTTACCAGAAATATGTTTGTATGCAAGAACTTCTTTACCCGAAGCGTTTATTTTAATGAGTAGTTTTTTTCCGATTAGTTCGTCAGTCATGTGGTTTTTAGTTATTAAACAAAAAGATTAAAAAATTTATCACGCAAAGGCGCAATGCTCGCAAAGAAACAAGTTCGCTAAGTCCGCCTATGGCGGATCATAAATGATTTTTACTTCATGCTTTGTAAATGATGTATCATTTTCGTCATTAGCTGGAAGCGGGCATTTTTGTTGTGTTGCATACCCTCTTTATAAATAATAGAATCTGGGTTGGCGTTGTCTTTTTTAATTTCATTAAACTGGGTTTGCAGTGCGGGTGCGAGTTTTTTAAGTTTGGCTTCGGGTATTTCGTTCATGGTTTTAACGCTTTCGTCCCAAAATTTTTCGCAATTTACGGTATCCTGAGCTTCTTTTTGGGCAATACCAGATAAAACGGCTTCGTACATTTTTACATAGCCGGCTTTGGCAATAATCTCTTTTTCGCAGTTTATTTTATCGAGCTTATGGTTGTTGGCTTCGAGTAGGTTTTTACATGCCTCAATGTTTTTATCGGGGTATTCCTGCGCACCCATTAGCGCAATGGTTTCATCGAGAATATTAATGCGTTCTTCAAATGTTTTTTTTAAGTTGCTGAAGTATTCAACTTTTTGTTCGGCACGTTGTTTTTCGGTTTCCATGGTTATAAATTTTCGGATTTAATTTTATTAACGGTTTCTGTTAGCCCTTTATGAATTTGTTGGTAGTGAGAATTTGTTGTAATCATGGCATCTCCAATGCGCTCCATTGCGTAATTTATCTTATCTATGCAAAGATTTCTTATTAATTCTTTTTCTTTTTTGCTGACTGTTTTTTTGTTGAACCCATGAATACGAAAAAGTGGTTCATTTTCTATTAGCATTTGCCTGCACTTACAGCTTGTTTTTTTAGAAAAGTAACCTTCTTGCGTAATGGTTTTGTGCTTCCCATCTGAAGATAATGGACATCCACCAAATTTTTGAATTTCATTTGCCTTGCTGCCGGTTCTCATGTTTTTTTGTCTTTCTAAATAATCTCTTTCACTTAGAAAAAAAATATGACGAAATTTTAAATCTCTAATTATTTTCGATATGCTTTTTTCCAGTGGATTCCAAATGGATGCTTTTTGAAAAATATATTTTTTATATATAGCGTTCATGCTATCTGTGAAAATCAAGGTTAATTGCCCAATCCTGTGATTTGTGTTCGAGAATTATCGAAGTATCAACCCATGCATCAATTTCATCGCGGGCGAGGTCTTCGTAAAAATATGAATCGGGGTATGTTTCGCGGTCAATGCGCCCATGAATATCGGTAAAGCGGAATTCAATATCTTTTAATATACTTTTATGAATGAGGGCGGCACCAATGCCACAGGCGTGTATCTTTTTTACATTGCCATCAATAAAACAAACGGTTTCTTCAAAAGTTTTTCTGCGCACCTTGCGGTCCATCCCCCAGCCCTCCTGCTCTTGCAAAAGAAGGTTGGTATTTGAATCGTTACCATGAAAATACATGGCGCTAACTACCTTTTTTTTATGCGACAACAGTTCGTTTAGCGTGTTGGGCATTACCATTACATCGCTTTCTACGTGAAAAATAAAGTCGTACCCGTTTTCAACAGCGTATTCGCGCAAAATATTGTGGCTTTCGCAAACTACCTGCACCAGCGGCTTGTACTGCCGGTTTTTTTGCCCTTTTTGCAGTGGATGTTTTGGATTAACATGGTGTACTTTTATATCGAATGTTTCGAGGTATTTTTTGTACGCATTGTTATTGCTGTTATCTACCATCATAATACACATACGATCTGCGGGATAATTGATGCTTTTTAAATTGCAGATGTATTCGAGCCAGCAATAATCCTTTGTTTCGGATGTTGGCGCACCAATTAATATTTTAGGGTATTGTTCCAATTTAATTTACTTCTTCGGTTGGGGTTAATCCTTCTTCTTTTTTATCGGTGTCGGCTTGCCCTGTTTTCATGGCTTCCATACGGTCGGCATGGCTTTCAATAAAATAATCGAGGGTATCGCGCTGAGTGGCTATGAGTTCAACGATTCTTTCTGTTTTTTCGCGCAGGTCGTAACCAATTTCCTGCAAAAGCACTTGTTCGGGCGATGGTTCGTGCCCTCGTTTTTTCATTACTTCTACCAGGGCTTCAACAATTATTTTATCGTTTTCGGGATTAGGCACCAATACTTCATCCACCTTTTCGTTGTGCTCTTCAATAAAATCTCCGATGGTTTGTTTTTCGCCACTTTGCAGGGTTTCTTCATAGTCGATGTCAATTTGCTTATTGCGCTGGAGTTTTTTAATTTTCCGTTCAGAGAATTTTGAAAACATTTTACCAAAGCCCAAAATTATTTCGTTATACCCGCGAACATAACTTTCGGCACCACGCTTTACCCGATCGGGATTAAAAACCCGTGGTTCATCGGTACTGATTTTAGGACCCGTTTCGGGGATGTCGTCTAATTTTTCGTCATCGCCAAACGGCTGCTGTGGTTCTTGTTTTTTTTCTTCCTTTTTATCGGTTTTAGACGATTGCTGCCCCGATTTTTGCCCCTGCCCGGTAGAATAGCTTCGCTCTTTGGTTCGGGTGGCATAGGGGTCGGGGTCGGGTGGGAGTTGCTGCCCATGGGTTTGTTCCTTATTTTCTTCGGATTCGGTTGTGTCGGGTCCTTCGGTTTCGGGTATTTCACTTGGCTGTGAAGTAGTTTTTTCTTCGGTATTCATTGTTGTTTTGGTTTCGGTGGTTTCTGTTGGTTCGTTAGTTTGTTCGGTTGATTCGGTTTGGGTTGTTTCTTCGGGCTGCCCATTGGATTGTTTGCCCGCTGATGATGAATTTTTACTTACTTCATCATTTATATTGGCAAATAATTGGTTTAATGAAAGCTCATCGTTCACTAAGCCAAATTTTGAAACAACATCAGCTTCCGAAATTTTATGCTTTTTGCATAGTTTTTTAATTTCGTTCAAAATTTTGCTTTCGCCCTTAGTTGGCTTTCCTTTTTTGCTCCAAAACGGGTATTTACGTAGTGGTGTGGTCATTTTATTTTGTTTTGAGATAAGAGTTTGTTTTTAAATTTTTGCACTTCGGTATTTAGTTCGCTATACTTATCGTACAATTCTTTTTCGTATTTATGTTTTGAATCGGGACTAAGCTGATTCATTTCTTTAATACATTTATTGATTGCCTGCCTGCTTTTTCCACCAAAAAAACGACCTATCTGAATTTCGGACAATGGCAAATGGATTTTAAGCAATATGATTGATACTTTTTTGGCATCTGAAACTACTCCATGTTTTGTTGAGAATCGAATATCTTTTTCTGATACAGAGAATTTGCCCGAAGTGGTTTTTAGTATATAATCAATGATGTTTTTAAATTCGGGTTCTTTTATTTCCTGAAGTTTGGCTATGAGCTTGTTTACATCCATGGTATTTAAAATTTGGTGTAACAGCAGTATCAGCGTATTGGTTTCTGTTTTTTTGCTCATATTGACATTTTTTGTGTCAATTTTGGCAAATGTATATTGGTATATAACAGAAAAAACAACAGTAGTTGTATTTTGTTTAACACTATTCTGTTAAGTCTGTTTTTTTACCATTTTTGGTTTTTATTTGATGTAAGATTGATGTAAGATTTGTTTTGGTTGGCTTTGCTTTACTCTGAAACACCCTTGATTTTTTACCAAAATTCATTTTTTTTGACCGATGTAAGATTTGTGGCAATTTTGGTTTTTTACCGGCTTGCCACGGCTGTATCTTTGTGCTATCAAAACAATAAAAAAACTACATTATGGAAACGAAAAAACTAAGGGCAGGAATAAAGATAATAGTAGCTATACGAGATACTATAAAAGATGCGGGTGCCGTTCCTGCGGGCCACTTGTATGCAATTTTATCACAATTCGGCTGCACTAAGGAAAACTTTGATAAAATTATTGATTTGCTAAAACAACAAGGAAATGTTACTGAAATGAATAACTTACTTTACTGGATAGAAAAAAAATGAACACACAAACAGAAATAAAGGTTGAACTGAACGACCAAATTTTATTTGATAGGCCAAACTCCATAATAGTTGGAACTGTTGTTGAGTTGCGCGAAAAAGCTGTTAAGATGGATTATGTGGTTGAACCTGTTTGGGCGGGCAATAACATTGTGGTGTTTACCTACTCATGCTGGGTGCCAAAGAGTGTGCTTGTTTTAGATGAATATGGCGGGTTAACTGTAAAAAAATGGTTTGCCAATACCTTTAAGGGCGGGCACCATATAAAAAAATACTTTGTTGAGAATGGGAAAAAAATATTTGTATAAACACGACCCGGAGTAATTGGTGAAATAAACAAAAACAATGAAAACAGAAATTAAAACCATACCCGAAGCACTGTATGATGCCTGCCAACTAATAGAGGCATTGATAGAGTGTGAACAAACTGATTTATCTAATGAGATAAGGGGTGTGGTTGCCGGATATCGTAGTTTGCTTAAAAAGAAAATTGACGATGACGAAAATTCGGATATGTGGAAGGCGGGAATGGAAATAGCTAAAATGTCGGATAAGGAGTTTGCTAAAAGATGCGATGAACTATCGGTGTGGTTGGATAGTTTGAAATTAAAAGGTAAACGACCGTAATAATTGAATCAAAAAAACATAATATGAGTTACAAAATCATTGAAGTACGCCTTATTTATAAGGATAACAAAATAGGCGAGATTGCCGTGCTGTGGCAATCGAATGAACGGGGCTGGGTGCGGGCAAGTTATTGTACTACCAAACCCATTGGTGGTTACAAATTTTTGATGCCCGATGAAACTTTATCTCCCGATCTAATACAGAAAGTTGCCGGATATGGTATGAACTTGCCGGATAACCTGAAGAAAAAATATTTTCCGGGGAAAAGAATGTGGGAACGGTAAAAATTTACCACTAAGGCACTAAGTACACTAAGAAACACTAAGAAAATATGAAAACAAAACAAGAGCAAAAAGAAATTGTTAATCAAATGAAATTAGTTGGCAAATTGTATGATAAGATAGATGAATTGAGTGCCGAAAATAAAAAAGCCAGACAACGGATTAAGGATTTGAATAAACTCGTTAGTCTCCGACTTGTTTTGCCTATGTTTGAAGATTGCCGAGATACAATAAAAGACTTAACAGAGGAAGCATATCAAAAATTGCTAAAAGAACCAAATGAAAGGAAGGTGATTACAATGAGTGTTCTGATCAAATTTTATAGCGAAATTAAAAAGATATCTTTGGCAATGGACTTACCACTACCTAACAATAACCGCAAAATTCTTACTAAAAGCGAGCTTTGAAATTTTTACCGTATCAAAAACTTCTATTTCGGATGGATGTCGGCCAAGTATTTCGGTTAAATCATTGCGCGATATTACCCCTTTTTTTGCCTTCTCTTTAATTTTTTCGGCAATGGCTTTTTTCTCTTCGGCAAGTTTTGCTGCCTTTTCTTCGGGTGTTTCTTCGGGGGGCGCTGGTGGCACTTCCGGAATTTCTTCTTCATCGGGCAGCCCGGCTTCGATAATTTCGGTTTGAATGTTATCGGCAATTTCAACACTTAACTCCTGAAGGTTGAGAAAAAGTTTTTCTAAACCCGGGTTTTTCTCCCACCTGCTTTTTTGCAGGTTAAAACCGCTGATTTTTGTGCGGATGTGTTTGGGTAGATTGGCAAACTCAATGCCTTCTTCCGTCATCAATTCCTGATGGGCTAATTTTAATGTTCGTTCCATGGTGCGAATAACTAATTTTTACGAATTTACGAATAAAAATACGGCTAATATTTAGATTGCCGAATAAGATCGAGCAGGAGAAAACAGGTGAGTGTGGTTACTATCCCAAACGTACAACCCAAAATAAGCCCTTCGGTGTATGCCTGATGGTTGCACTGTGTTTTACGTACTACATCTATCCTGTTAAAATCATTGTTAAAATCGCGGATATCATAATTAGGGACTTTGCTTCCGGATTGTTTTTTCTGTTTTGTTTTTTTGGCTGCCATGATGCGAACCTGTCTGCCGACAGGCAGGTTTATAAATTATTATTTACTTTTTTTTTGATGATGCCCACCATATAATGGTACTTATGGTAAAACCGGTGGCGAAGCAAACCACACCCAAAATCATTGGTGTTGCTGAATCTCTGCGTTCGTGCTTTAATAAAAACGTATTCAGTTTGTTTTTAATGCCTACATTCTCTGAATCTTTGGCATCTTTTATCTGCTCCGCCATAATAAAATATTAACTATTGTTAGCGCCCCTATTGCAATAAGCCCTCCAGTCCGTACCTGGCTGCTCATTGAATCGCCATATCGTATTTTGTTGATAAAGCCCTCGCAGTTGAATGTGAGGAAATTAAATTTTTTTCTTTTATACTTTTCGTATGTTTTAAGAATTAAATCTTTGGCTATGGCTGTTTTTTCGGTTTCTAAAATGCGTTGGTCCTTTTTAAATTGCGAAAACTCTTCAATAATAAGCGAACCACCGTAAGCATTTGTTTTATAGGGCGTGTTGTGAATTACATATTTTTTCCCATCCTCAATTATTACAATGCCGAAATGACGGGTGCCCCGAAATACATCGTTTAGTTCGGTTTTTATAATGGTTCCGGTTGCAAGGGTGTTTTCCAATCATTTATTTTTTTCTTTCAAAATCAACTTATTTACTTTGATGCTATAATGAAAACTAATAATAGACCATGTTGTAAATATTATAGCAGATAATGCCGTAACAGCATGTAATACTTCGCTGCGGGTAATTTTTTTTGAAATATCTGTTGCGTTCATGGTTTTATTTTTTCGTAGGCAATGGTAAATGAAACATTGGCATTTGGCAAAATTGTATAATCTAACTGTGCTGAGCTATCTAAAGCGGCATTGTTAAAATTAACCCGGGCAATGTTATCCTTGTTTTGCATATCGCTGGTTTCGGGGGTAAATGATTGTGTTAAAATATCGCCACCCATATCTTTATAGGTTAAATTAATGGGAACATCCAACTGATCGTAATTGTTCGATTTTAGCATTATGCTAATGAGTTTTACCGGTGTAATGCCAATAGAACGGGTAAAGTTGCCATAATCACCACCGGTAACAGTAATTTCGGGAGGTGTAATGGCGGTTTGGTTAAAAATACTAACATTTTTTTGAGTGGCGGAACTGTTGCGAACATGGAATGTAATACTGCCTGAATCACCAAAGAAGTTATGGCTTTTTTCTTTGCTGTATAATTTAAAGCCGCCTATTCCGGCAGCAATAAAACTACCAACGGCAAGGAACCAGCCCCAGAACTTTCTTTTTTGTGATGCACCCATTGGGTTTTGAATTAAAAAAAACTTACTTTTTGAACTTATCTTTCAATTTTGAAATGAAATCGTTGATGGGTTTTAAAGAATCGTCAATTTCTTTTTTATCATACTCTTCGCCTAACAATTGTTTAAATCCCATCAAAAACTTTTCGGTGTGATCTTCAATATCTTTAAAGAGTTTGATGTATTTATCCGGATTTTCTGAAATCTTTTTTGCCGGAATGCTTTTTATGGCGTGAAATACTCCGCTTTCAACACTGCCTGCAACTTTTTCAAAAACTGGTTTTGTTTTTGATTTTTTTGCCGATGCTTTTGCCTTTTCTCTGCGCTTATTCCATGCCGCCAATAATTTATCACAATAGTCGGCATCGTTTTTTGAAATTTCTTTGCCTTCAAAAATAATTTTTTTTGAATTGCGCTCTTTGGCCTGTTGCTTCAGCTTTTCTTTGCGGGCTACTTTTTTGGCTTCTTTTTTTTCGGTTTTTTTATTCTCTTTTGCCGATTTTTTTTCCTTTTCTTTTCCTGCTTCTTTTTCCGATTCTTTTTCGGCTTGTTCGAGTTGCGCCTGGAGTTTTTCAACGGTGCCCCTCATGCTGGTTTTCATAGCATCTGGCGTGGCCGGGCTGGCAATGGCTTTTTCGAGCTTTGCAATTTTTTCTTTTATTTCGGTTTTGTTCATGGTTGGGTGTATTAAGTAAATTATTTTTGTTTTTTATAATATCGAATTTTTGTTACTCGATTTTTTTTGTATCGCTGCTCGTGTTTCTGGTTTTTGCTGGTGTACTTTCTTTCGCGGGCATTGGCAGAAGGAATGCGGCCACCCTTACCCATGTTTTCGCCCATGGTTTCGATCATAACTTTTAATCCGTCAATATATTCTTTAAGGTTTTTCTTTTCTTTGCCTTTAGAAAACTCAAATTGAATTTCAGCGCCTTCGAGTGCGGCAATATAATCTTCAACTGTGGGTTCGGTTTTTACGGGTTTTTCGGGTTCGGCTGCCTTTGGTGCAGGGAAGGCATTAGGAAATGTTTCGGCAATGAGGTTTTTTACCGAAACAAAATCTTCATCTTCTTCTTCGAGCAAATCAATATCGTTATCGGTTAAAATTTCGCTGGTGATGTAGCTGGCATCTTTTATTGATTTGCCACATTCTCTATGCAGCCGTTCGGCTGTTTTTAGGTATGCCAAAAACAACTTGTGCCTGCGTATTTTGCGCTGAATGGGATTATTTGTATCAGCAATAACCATAAAATTTTTATGCAAAAGTATAAAATTATATATCTTCTGACCAATTTATTGCAACAGACATGGTGCTGCTT
>Ga0209727_1002014_pt1 | contig 15259 bp, 10 predicted proteins | sample RifGroC1_FD_183995 | JGI IMG/M metagenome (GOLD analysis project Ga0209727, IMG submission 183995) | Groundwater microbial communities from Rifle, Colorado, USA - Groundwater C1 (SPAdes) (version 2) | ecosystem: Environmental > Aquatic > Deep subsurface > Groundwater | place: Rifle, Colorado...
AGCTGTATAAGCAGGGCGCTAACGTATTCCATTATAAAATGATGGACATTCACGCATCGGGGCACGCAAATCAAGACGAACTCAGAGAAATGCTTGAGCTCATGCGCCCCAAATTCCTTATGCCCGTGCACGGCCAAGTATCCATGCTCGTCAACCATGCAAAACTCGCTCAGGGTATGGGAATGCCCGAAAAAAACATTCTCGTAGCGGAAAACGGCCAAATTATAACCCTCAGCAAGACCCAAGCGGTCATCGAAAAGTCGGTCGTGCCCGCCAACTACATTATGGTGGACGGCCTCGGAGTTGGAGATGTGGGAGAAGTGGTCCTGCGCGACCGGCAAAACCTCGCCAAGGACGGCATCTTTGTCATCATCGCCGTGGTGGACCGCCAGACCGGCACCGTGAAAGGTTCTCCCGACATTATCTCGAGAGGATTTATCTATCTGCGGGAATCCAAAGATCTCCTCAGAGAGGTACGCAAGAAAACCATGGCCACGATAAACCATGCGGCTGGTTCGGGAGGCCCCATCAACTGGATATATATGCGAGATGTGGTGCGAAACCAAATCTCGGAATTTCTCTTCGTAAAAACCCAGCGCCGCCCTATGGTGCTCCCCGTTATCATAGAGGTATAATGGCATTATGCGGATATTCAGCGGCATTCAGCCAACCGGACAAATGCATATCGGAAACTATCTAGGGGCCGTAAAGCAATGGACCGAACTGCAAACCCGCCACGATTGCTTCTTTACCGTGGTTGATCTGCACGCGCTCACCATACAGCAAAACCCGCAGGAATTCGGCAAGACCTCCATGGAAACGGTCACTGAGCTGATTTCTGTGGGGGTAAATCCCGAGCAATGCGTGCTTTTTCTCCAATCGCACGTGAAAGAGCACACCGAGCTTGCCTGGATTTTTAATACCCTAACTCCCGTATCCGAGCTTGAACGCATGACCCAATACAAAGACAAGGCGAGGAAAAACAAACGGAACATCAACGCAGGTCTTTTGACCTATCCTGCCTTAATGGCCGCGGATATTTTGCTCTATCAAACACAGGGGGTGCCTGTGGGGAAAGATCAAATTCAGCATCTTGAACTCGCGCGCATGATCGCCCGCAAGTTTAACAATCTCTACGGCAAGACGTTCGTGGAGCCCGAGACCTTGGTGTCGAAAGAAGGCGCAAAAGTTATGTCCCTTCAGGATCCGAAAAAGAAAATGTCAAAGTCCGACGGGACGCAATCTTATATATCGCTGTTTGAGGAACCCGCAAGCATCAGGAAAAAACTTACGGAAGCAACAACGGACGCAGGCAAGGAAATTGTCTATAATCCCGCGAAAAAGCCGGGCATTTCAAATCTCTTAACTATCCACGCCCTTTTTGCGAAAATACCCCTCAAAGACGCGGAAAAACATTTCAAGAACAAAGGATACGCGACTCTCAAAAGCGAGACCGCAGAACTTTTAATTGACGTGCTGGAACCCTTTAGAAGAAAGAAAAAAGAACTCTTCTCGCGCGAGATTTACGTTAAAGAAATCCTCAAGGCAGGGGCAAGAAAAGCGCGCACGGTGGCTGAGGCGACCATGGAAGATGTCCGCTCCAAACTCGGCTTGGTACCGAGCTCTTAGATCTCCATTCTTAGGTCTTCCCTTCTCGCCGCCGATAGTATTCTAACAAAAACTCAGTCAGTACTTCACCGCCGAGTTGACCAGGTTGATACTCAATAAAATACTCTGCTTTAACCCTGTCTGGTTGCACAGTTACCCCCGTACCAACTTGGAGCATTTCTGCATCGTTATAATTGTTCCCAGTCGTCATAATCTCTTTGGGATGAATATGCAGATGCTGTGCAAGCTTCTCAATGCCCCGTCCCTTGCTCATAGTTTTACTTCCTACATCATAGCCCTCATTCGTCCAAAGGCAATATAATTCTCCTTCGGGATCCACTTCTCTTACGAGGTTGGGTATTTCTTCCATTTGATCAGAGTGAAGGGTCAAAATAAACATTTTGGGCTCAAAGCCCCGAATTCTCTTGTCTCCTTGAGCTATCATTTTCTTTATCTGTTCGCGGATGAGCTTCAGCTTCTGAAAATACGACACAGAATAAGAAGGATGGGTAACTTCCCCTCCGAACCAATTCAGGTTGCCGTTCTCTGCCTGCAAAAAGACACTTTCGTCAAAAATCTCATTTACCAAACTCTTGAGATAGAGAAGATTTCTGCCGGAAGAAAAGTTTATCTTAAGGTATTTTTTGAGTTCTTTCAGGTTTTCCAGAAATTGCCGAGAGAGCTGCTTGGACTTCATATACAGCTCTGTCCCGTCCACATTTTCTCGCAACTCAGTGCCAGTAGGGATGATAACCCCGTCAATGTCAAACGTAATGGCCTTAAGAGCCCCTAATTCTTTTGGAGTAATCTCTTTGATGTTTTTCATGCTTTTATATCATACCCACGAAACATGGTTTTGTCGAGTCGAGTTTTGGATAATGCGTTATTGTAACACATGGTTGACTCCGTGGGAATATTTTGATACTCTGTCTTTATGAGAAACTACGACCTTACCCTGATTTTTTCTCCTTCGCTTTCAGAGCAGGAGGCGAACGACCAGTTCCAGCGGCTCGTTTCCTTTGTACAAGAACAGGGAGGAATTTTGGAAGACCAGCGCATGCTTGGAAAAAAGCCGCTTTTGTCCCCTATACGCGGCTCAAAGGAAGGATATCTTGCGCTCATCGCGTTTTCCCTCTCTGAAGACAAACTGCCCACCCTTGAGAAGGAATGCCGGGGAGGAGAGCAGATCTTGAGGTTTTCCCTTGCGAGACAGATGAAAAAAGCGAAGAAGGCGCAAGCCGCTCCCGCCCCGGTTCCCGCCTCCCTACCGACCAGCGAGGTAAAGAAAGAAGAAAAGATTGATTTGGCGGATATTGACGAGAAATTGGAAGAAATATTTAAAGAATAAACACACACTATGAACTACAACAAGGCAATCATTCTCGGCAATGTGACGGCAGACCCGGAAATGCGAACGACGCAGTCGGGTCAGCAGGTATGCACTATCGGAGTGGCGACAAACCGAATTTGGACGGACGCAAGCAAACAGCGGCAGCAAAGCACCGAATTTCACTCGGTGGTGCTGTGGGGACGTTTAGCTGAAATCGCTTCGCAGTACCTGAAGAAGGGCGCCCTTGTGCTTATTGAGGGCCGCATCCAAACCAGAAGCTGGGACGATAAGGCAGGCAATAAGCGCTACCGTACCGAAATTGTAGCAGAGAATATGCAGTTGGGACCAAAGGGCGCAGGACAACCCGCTCAAAGCCCCCTCCAGGATACGCAAGCTTCCGGCGAGGGAAATAAGGCAGGCGAGGAAATTCCCATTATTGAAGAAGACGAAGAAATCGACGTGAAAAACATCCCGTTCTAAATGGAATGCCATTTTTGCAAAAAAAATATCCGAGACATTGATTTTCGCGACGCCCTCACACTGCGGCGTTTTATCTCCGGTCTCGGAAAAATCCGGAAGCGTACGAAAACGGGTTTATGCGCTACGCATCAAAGAAAAATCTCCCACTCCGTAAAACGGGCGCGCCACCTAGGCCTTCTTTCTGCCACTGGCAAGTAGCTGTTCGCGGATTTTTTGACTCAAGGAAGGATTTTCTTTCAAGAACGTCTTTGAAGCATCCATGCCTTGCCCTAGTTTTGTATTCTCAAATTGAAGCCAGCTTCCGGCTTTCGTGATAACCCCCTCTTTCACACCCGCATTCACCAGATCTGCCTCGTACGAGATGCCCTCGTTGTAGTAAATATCAAATTCGCAGGTCCGGAAAGGAGCTGCCACCTTATTTTTCACGATTTTCGCTCTAATGCGGGATCCCGTAATCACCTCCCCCTGCTTAATTTGCGCCGCTCTCCGCAGCTCAATGCGCACGGAAGAATAGAACTTCAAAGCAAGGCCGCCGGGCGTGGTTTCCGGATTGCCGAACATTATCCCTATTTTCATCCTGATTTGGTTCAAAAATATGACCGAAGTTTTTGTTCTGGCAACCAGCCCCGAAAGCTTTCGCAGGGCGGCGGACATAAGCCGCGCCTGCAAGCCGATTTGAAATTCTCCTATTTCTCCCGCAATCTCGGTTTTGGGAGTAAGCGCGGCAACGGAATCAATCACCACCACGTCTACCTCCCCCGATCTCAGCAATGTCTCCACAATCTGCAGGGCTTGTTCTCCAGAATCGGGCTGAGAAATGAGCAGGTCCTCAATGTTAACTCCTATGCGCTTTGCGTAGTCAGGATCCAATGCGTGTTCCGCGTCTATAAAAGCGCCCACCCCACCCTTCTTTTGGGCTTCCGAAATAATATGGAGTGCCAAACTCGTCTTCCCCGTTGATTCGGGCCCGTAAATTTCAACGACGCGCCCTCGCGGAACTCCTCCCACTCCCAATGCCAAATCCAGAGAAATAGACCCGGTGGAAATTACATCTACATCCAGCGGCTTTGCTTCGGACAGCTTCATGATAGCGCCCTCCCCGAAACGCTGTTTAATCTCCTCCAGCGCCTCTGCCAGATCTGCTGCGTCTTTTTTTGGTTCTTTCTTTTTTGCCATATCTACAGTATAAGCCCCAGAATTCAAATATCAAAATCTTGTTTTGGATTTATTTTCTAGGGATTGAGCCATTCTTCCTGTTCGTCTCCCGCTCGGCCTCGCGACGCATACACTTCTCTTGGCTTAGCGCCGTCCGCGGGCCCCACAACGCCTCGCTCCTCCAAGACGTCAATCAATCGAGCCGCCCTTGCGTATCCCAATTTCAAGCGGCGCTGGAGCAGGGAAGCGGAAGCCCTGCCCGACTCTATGACCACCCGCTTTGCTTCCTCGTAAAGAGGGTCCTCATTAACATCTTCAATCTCGCCTCCAAGCGCATCTTCAACCCTCTGCGCCAGATCATTCTGATCCATATCCTCCCTCGCCGCCTTACTGTTCTCCCGGCTCACCCACTCTACCACTCTCTTTGCCTCTTTCTCTGAAATATACGCCCCCTGAATTCTCCGAGGCTTGGTGAATTCCGCGCTCATAAAAAGCATATCGCCCTGCCCCAGAAGCTTCTCTGCTCCAGAAACATCTAAAATCGTGCGGGAATCCACCTGCGAGGCGACCTGGAAAGCAATCCGCGAAGTAATGTTTGCCTTAATGAGGCCGGTGATAACCTCCACAGACGGCCTTTGTGTCGCCAACACCAAGTGAATTCCTACGGCGCGGGACATCTGCGCCAGCCGGACAACCGTTCCTTCCAATTCTTTTCCGCGCGCGGCCATCAAATCAGCGAGTTCGTCTATGACCGTTATGATATACGGAATTTCTTCCATGTCCCGCCGATCTGCAGAAAGGGCGTGATACCCTTTTATATCGCGCACGCGCACTTCTGAAAACACGGAGAACCGACGCTCCATTTCTTTGATAAGCCATTTTAAAGCGTGGAGGGTGCGCTGGGTGTCGAAAATGACGGGAGTGAGCAAGTGGGGAAGGTCGTTATACGAGGGAAACTCTACCCGTTTGGGATCCACGAGCACGAAGCGCAGGCGCGAGGGCGGATTTTTATACAGCAAGCTTATAATAATCTGAGAAAGCCCAATCGTTTTCCCAGAGCCCGTGGCGCCCGCGAGCAGCAAATGGGGCATCCTTGTGAGATCCGCGTACACGGCATTTCCCGCAACATCTTTTCCAAGCGCAAGCGGCAGAGATCCGGGAAACTCTTGGTATTCTCTTTGTTCCAAAAGAGTTCGCAGCCGCACGACAGCTCGCGTTTTATTCGGGATTTCGACGCCCACGAGAGCCCGCTTAGGAATGGGAGCTTCAATGCGCAGAGGGTGAGCTGCCAACGCCAGCGCCAAGTCATTTTGCAAGGCGGTAATCCGAGAAAGCTTAATCCCCTCCGCGGGCTTGAACGCGTACTGGGTTACGGCAGGCCCTACGTTTACTTCCGAAATCTCCACGGGAATATCAAAATTCTGAAGGGTTTTCTTGATAATCGCGGAATACGATTTAACGTCTCCGGCGTTTGGCACTCCATTTTCCTGATCCAAGAGCTCAAGCGGAGGAGCCGTATAGTCCCCCAGGGGCGCGAATACCGCTTCTTTGCGCTTTCCCTTCTTCCCCTCTTTTGAAGCGCCGCCGGTCGGCGAGGAACTTTCTTCTTTTTCAGATTCAGAGGAGCCGGACATGCGTACCGTGGGCTCGGGCTCCACCTCGGAAACTTTAAACTTGGGCTCAAAGATCTTCTTTACGGTTTCTTTTGCGACTTCTCCAAACGAGGGCTTTTCTTGTTTTTCATGTGGAAGCAATTGCCATAAAATTACGCCTCCCGTGGCTCCAAGCGACAAAAGAATAATCTCTCCCACCCAAAAGCCAAATGCCGTGAATGCCGGCAGGGAAATCAAAGAACCCATCCACCCTCCCATGGAAGCAATGTCTTCCCCCCGCCCCCGTGCAAGGGTGGCCAACATTCCGCTCGCGCTCAAGATGAGCAAAAATAGCCCCAGGAAAGCGAGAAAAGCGCTGTATTTCTTCATGCACCAAAGCACCAAGCCCGTGAGGGCAAAAAGCAAAGGGAGTGCAAAAACGGTTCTCCCGATGAAAAAATAAGCCCCGTTAAACAGCCAATTGCCCGCGACCCCCGCCCTTCCGAAAAACGCAAACACAAAAATGAGGGCCAAAGCGAACATCGCTATGCTCAGCACCATGCGCTTGGCGCGCTCTGGAATCTCAAAGGAGAAACTCGGCAGAGGAAGGTGAAAAAACCCTCCGTTTTTCTTTTTTCTTCTTCCCACAATATTCCTATTATAGGAGATTCTCAGCTTCAATACAAATGAAATGCGGAAGAGCTGTACTCTCCCGCATTTCTATTTCTCAACCGGCTTTTGAAAACCGGTGCCGGCCGGAATGAGTTTGCCGATAATCACGTTCTCTTTGAGTCCGCGCAGGCGGTCTTCTCTCCCCTCCAGAGCCGCCTGAATGAGCACGCGAGATGTCTCCTGGAAGGAAGCAGCCGACAGAAAACTTTCGGTGGTAAGGGCGACCTTTGAAATGCCGAGCAAAAGGTCAGAGGCAACCGGCGCGGCTTTCCCCGCGGCTTCCAAGCGCGCTTTCTCTTCCAGAAAACTCCCCCGGTCCACGATCTCGCCTTCTGAAAATCTGCTGTCCCCGCGGTCTTTCACGCGCACACGAGAAAACATCTGGCGGGTGATAACCTCGATATGCTTGTCGTGAATGGAAGCGCCCTGGGAAGTATAAATGCGCTGAACCTCTTTTGCAATGTATCGCTGTGCTTCTTCCTTGCTGGTGCTCTTGAAAAGCTCGTTTAGATCCAAGTTTCCTTCGCAGAGCTGCTGTCCTTTCCGCACGTGCGCGCCTTTTTGCACCCACAGAGCGCGCTTGGGCGGAATTTCATATTCCACAAGCTCGCTCTTTTCACCATTGGCTTTCCCCTCTTTTGCTATGGCCCGAATCTGCACGCGTCCGTCTGCGGTTACTTCTTCCACTACGCCGTCAACTTGGGAAAGCACTGCTTTCCCGCCCGGCTCCCTGCCTTCAAAAATTTCCTCCACACGGGGGAGTCCTTGAGTAATGTCTCCTCCGGAAGCCACGCCTCCCGTATGGAAGGTACGCATGGTAAGCTGGGTGCCCGGCTCCCCAATGGACTGGGCGGCCACAATGCCTACGGCAGAACCCAATGCGATCATGGTGCCAGATCCCAAATCCCACCCATAACATTTCTGGCAGAGACCTCGCGGCGTTTTGCAGGAAATGGGTGAACGGACGCGAATTTCCGTAATCTTTTCATCCTCGCCGATCTTTTGAGCAAGGGCCCAGTCAATGAGCGCTCCTTTCTTCACGTATCCCTCAATGGACTCTGCGGCCATCCTTCCTCCAATCTTGAAAGCGAGGCCTTGGCCTAAGTCCTCGGCGTCTTTCTTGGAAACGAGGATCCCCTTCGGATCTTTGCAGTCCTCCTCAACAATAAGCACGTCGTGGGCAACGTCAATCAAGCGGCGCGTCAGATATCCTGCCGTGGATGTTCTTAAGGCGGTATCTGCGGTACCCTTTCTTGCTCCGTGCGTGGAAATAAAATACTCCAATACGCCGAACCCCTCCTTAAAGGAGTGTTTTACGGGAAGTTCAATGATACGGCCCGCGGGATTAATCACCAATCCCTTCATGCCGGACATCTGCACGGGCTGAGACCAAGACCCCCTGGAGCCGGAATCAATAATAGAAAACACGGATCTCCCTTCGACCCTCACGAGGCTTTGGGGCACCAATTTCTCAATGGTGCTCTTGACGCGCTGCCATATTTCAATTACTTTTGCCGATCGCTCTTCTCGAGAAAGCAAGCCCGCTCGCCAGTGCGCGTCAATCTGCTCAATCTCCTTTTCCGCTTCTGCCATGAGCTGCTCTTTTTCCGCCGGGACAACGAGGTCATCCATTCCCCAAGTGACGGCAGACCTCGTCGCATACTCAAAGCCCAGCTCTTTGATGCGATCAAGAATTCCCTCAACTTCCTCCTGGCTATATCTCCGCACAATATTCCCGATTATGGCTCCGAGCTTCCTGGACGTCATCTGGTCATTCACCAGAGGATAATCTTTGGGGAGCGTTTCCTGGAAAATAATTCTTCCCACCGTGGTTTCCACCAAGGTTCCCTCCAACAAAATCATCACCGTCTCTCGAAGCCCAATAATCCCTTTCTCGAGCGCAAGAAATGCTTCCTCTTTGGAAGAAAATCTCTTTGCGGGCTGTTCTTTCCCTTCCTCCACCCCCGTAAGGTAATAACAACCAAGCACCATGTCCTGACGAGGCCCCACGCTGGGATTGCCGGTAGCGGGTTTCAGCAGATTGGTCGCAGAAAGCATTAACGATTTGGCTTCCTCCTGCGCTTCCTGGGAGAGAGGCACGTGCACCGCCATCTGATCTCCGTCAAAGTCGGCATTGAATGCTTCGCATACCAGGGGGTGCAGCTGAATCGCCTCCCCCTCCACCAGCACTGGATAAAAGGCCTGAATGCCTAAGCGGTGAAGGGTGGGCGCGCGGTTCAGAAGCACCAGCCGATCCTTTGTGACATCTTCCAAAATAGCCCATACTTCATCGGTTTCCTGTTCAATAAGCCGAGTGGCGCCCCTCACATTATACGCAAGCTCATGCTCTAAAATCTGGCGAATAACAAAGGGTTTAAACAACTCCAAGGCCATACGCTTTGGCACTCCGCATTCATGAAGTTTCAGGGCAGGCCCGACGACAATAACGGAGCGACCCGAGTAGTCCACGCGCTTGCCCAAAAGATTTTGCCGGAATCTTCCCTGCTTGCCTTTCAGCATATCGGCCACGGATTTAAGCAGACGCTTGCCTCCGGTAGTGGCGCTTGTCATAGTGCCCTTGCGCATGTTGTTGTCTATAAGGGCGTCCACCGCCTCTTGGAGCATGCGTTTTTCGTTGCGCACGATGACATCCGGAGCGCCAATTTCCAAAAGGTACTTTAACCGATTGTTCCTGTTGATAACGCGGCGGTATAAATCATTCAAATCGGAAGAAGCGTATCGGCCGCCATCAAGCTGCACCATGGGCCTGAGATCCGGCGGCAGAACGGGAATCATCGTCAGAAACATCCATTCCGGGCGAACGCCAGCCTGCAATATCCCCTGACACAGTCGGAGGCGGACTAAAAGCTTTTTCCTGTTCTGAGGGGTGGCTTTATCAAGATTACCCTCCAGTTCTTTTGCGCGTTTCTTCAAATCAATGCGTTCAAACAGCGCACGAAGCGTCTCAGAGCCCGTACCGGCCTCAAAAACCTGTCCGTATTTAAGCGCGAGCGTCTGATACTCCATTTCCCCGATAATGCGCAGGGGAGCCAGCGATTGCACCTCCTGCCTTGCCCTGTCCCGTGCTTCCTTCAATTTGTTTTTTTCTTCTCCTTCTTTCCCTTTTGATCTCTGCTTCCACTCAACGTCAATTTCGTCCAGGGCCTTCTGCCGCGCCGCTTCGTTCACCGAGGTTATAATGTAGGCCACGAAGTAAATTACCTTTTCAAGCCCCTGGGCGGGAATATCCAAAAGCAGTCCCATGCGGGAAGGAACTCCGCGTAAAAACCAGATGTGAGAACAGGGAGTGGCGAGCTTCAAATGCCCCATGCGCTCTCGCCTCACAGAGGACTTGGTAACTTCTACGCCGCAGCGATCGCAGATGATCCCCTTGTATCGAATTTTCCGATATTTGCCGCAGTAGCATTCGTAGTCCTTTTCCGGACCAAAAATGCGCTCGTCAAACAAACCATCTTTTTCCGCGCGCTGGGTGCGATAGTTGATGGTTTCTGGTTTCGTAACCTCTCCGTGCGACCAAGAAAGGATGTCCTCTGGAGAAGCAAGCTTTATTCGAATGGCCTCCAAATCAACGACTCTCATATTTTTTCTTCTCTCTGCACCTTCCCTTTTAGTTCAATGTGCAGGGCTAACGAACGCAGCTCATTCAAAAGCAGATTAAATGAGGCGGGAAGGTTTGGCGTCTGAATGGGCTGGCCCCGCAGGATCGACTCATAGGTGGCAGCACGCCCCGGCACGTCGTCTGACTTAATGGTAAGCATTTCCTGAAGCGTATGAGCCGCCCCATACCCCTCCAGCGCCCATACCTCCATTTCCCCGAAGCGCTGTCCCCCGAACTGCGCCTTCCCTCCCAAGGGTTGCTGGGTAATCAAAGAATAGGGGCCGATGGAACGCATATGAATCTTGTCTTGGACCATATGAATCAATTTCATCATATAAATATATCCCACCGTAATCTTCTGTGAGAACGGAGCTCCGTCTCGGCCGTCGTAGAGCGTGATCTTTCCGTCTGCCGGAAGGCCCGCTTTTTCCAATTCCGCGCGGATATCCTGTTCGTCTGCTCCTGCCAAGCCCGGGGTTTGCGCGATGTATCCTAACGTGTGGGCGGCCCAGCCAAGATGGGTCTCCAAAATCTGCCCGATATTCATACGGGAAGCAACGCCGAGAGGATTCAAGATAACGTCTACGGGCGTTCCGTCTTCCATATGAGGCATGTCGGCCTCCGGAAGCACTAAAGAGATCACTCCCTTATTTCCGTGGCGGCCGGCCAGTTTGTCACCGCGCTGAACTTTTCTGAGCTCTGCCACCTCCACATGAATGCGTTTGATTACGCCGGGCTCCAGCGTATGCCCCTCTTCCCTTGAAAAAACTTTCACCTCCACGACTCGCCCTCGCTTTCCATGGGGCATCAAAAGGGAACTGTCTTTTACATCGCGAGCCTTTTCTCCAAAGATCGCCCGCAGGAGGCGTTCTTCTGCCGTAAGATCGGCCTCTCCTTTGGGTGAAATCTTCCCGACCAGAATGTCGTTTGGCCCCACCTGAGCGCCAACACGCACGATTCCCTCTTCGTCCAAATCCTTAAGTTTTTCTTCGCCCACGTTGGGGATATCGGAGGTGGTAACCTCGGGACCCAATTTGGTCTCCCGTACGTCGCAAATAAAATCTTCCAAATGCACGGACGTGTACACATCATCCCGTGCCACGCGCTCTGAAATGATAATGGCGTCTTCGTAATTTCCGCCTCGCCAAGACATAAACGCCACCAAGAGATTGGCGCCCAGGGCGAGTCGTCCATGGTCAATCGCGCCTCCATCTGCAATAACCTGGCCCTTCTTTACTTTTTCACCCTTCTCCACAATGGGTTTTTGATGGAAACAGGTATACTGGTTCGTGCGCACAAAATTCTTCAACTCATACGTCTCATACGTCCTAGTTTTTGATTTTTGATCTTTGCTTTTTGATTTTACTACGATGTGCCTTGCGTCCACCTCCACAACCTCTCCATCTTCTTGCGCCAGCACCGCTAATCCTGAATCCTGTGCGACCCGAGTTTCGTATCCGGTGCCGACAAGCGGCGCCTGCGGTTTTATCAATGGCACTGCCTGCCGCTGCATATTGGAGCCCATCAAGGCGCGGTTCGCGTCATCGTGTCGGAGAAAGGGAATGAGGGCCGTAGCTACGGAAATAAACTGCTGAGGCGAAACATCAATGAAATCAACCTTATCTCTTGTTGCCACGCCCGGCTCCCCTTTAATCCTTGCTTCCACTTTTTCAGAGAGAATTTTCCCTTCTTTATCTATCCCAATTCCCGCAGGGGCAATCGTAAACTGTTCCTCCTCATAAGCAGTGAGATATCGGAGCTCTTTGGTCACTGCTCCCTTCCCTACCTTAAAGTAGGGCGTTTCCAGAAAACCGTATTCATTTATTCTGGCATACGAAGCCAAATGTCCCACGAGTCCAATATTCGGCCCTTCTGGGGTCTGAATGGGGCAAATCCTTCCGTAGTGGCTCGGCTGCACATCGCGCACCTCAAATCCTGCACGCTCGCGGGTCAATCCGCCGGGACCCGTTGCCGAAACACGGCGCTTGTGCTCCAGCTCTGCCAAAGGATTCTCGTTATCCATAAACTGCGTTATCTGGGAAGAAGTAAAGAATTCTTTCACAACAGCCATAACGGGCCGAGGGTTAATCAGCTGCGCAGGGGTGATGGTAGCCGGATCCAGAGTTGACATGCGATCCTTCACAATGCGCTCCATACGCATAAACCCCACGCGCATGCGGTTCTGCAAGAATTCCGTAAACGTGCGCACCCGACGATTCCCCAAATGGTCAATCTGGTCGGGCTCGGCGCCCGGCGTGTTGTTCAAACGAATAACCTCGCGCAGCACCTCAATAACATCCTCCAGCTTGAGCACGCGGTCTTCAATGGTTATCTCATCATCAACTTTTGACTTTTGATTTTTGATTTTTGATTTTTGCAAAGATGGCAATCTTTGCAACGTTTTCCATCTTCCCACGCGCGACAAATCATACCGCTCAAAATTGAAAAACATATTCCAAATAAGCTCACGGGCCGTATCTGCGGTTACATAATCTCCCGGCCGCAATCTTCGGTAAATCTCGGCCAACGCCTCATCTTGGTTCTTGCTTCCGTCTTTTTTCAGGGTTTCTTCTATATACTTGAGTCCGCCAGAGAAAGCGGATCCAGTATCCACATCCTCAAAGAGACGCTTGATCTCTTCGTCAGTCGCAAGACCGAAAGCCCGAAGAAGAGTTGTGGCGGCCGCTTTTCGCTTCCTGTCGATGCGCACGCCGATGAATCCTGAACTCTCGGTTTCAAACTCAAGCCACGCGCCTCTGTTGGGAATAATCTTCGCTCCAAAGTAATTTCTCCTTCCGATAGATTGAGCGGTAAAGAACGCGCCCGGAGAACGGATAAGCTGGGAGATGGCCACGCGTTCCACGCCGTTCAACACAAAAGTTCCCCTTTCGGTCATAAGGGGAAAATCGCAGAGAAACACTTCCTGCTCCTTCACTTCCTTTGTTTTGAGATTTATCAAGCGAACGCGAACTCGAAGAGGGGCCTCAAAGGAATCGTCGTTTTTCTTTGCCGCAAGTTCCGTCGGGTAATTGGGTTCTCCGAGCTTATAGTCCAAAAACCAAAGCTCAAACTCTTTTTTTGTGTAGTCGCGAATCGGAGAGATTTCGGAGAGCAATTCTTTGAGTTGACGAGCCCAAAAAAGGTTCCAGCTCTCATGCTGAACGTTAAGCAAATACGGCAGCTCAAGATGAATGGCTGATTTCCTGAAATCTTTAATTTGCAAAGTTGAAGAGGCCATGCAAACAACAAAAATGACCCTTACCAACTGCGAAGGGCACCCTCAAAAAGTGCTTTTTTTATGTATAAAGGGTGAGGGCGTCAATTGAAAATATGAAAAACGGCGTTAGGACTAGTATATACTGTCTCTCAAATACAGTCAAGCCCCCCGCCCGCCATCGCAAGCATGAGTTTGCTCAGGCGTTGCGGGCGGGCTTCCCTATCTCTTGCGTCTCACCAACAAAAAAACAGCCAGCAGAACAACAGCTCCGATCGGAAGGAGAATCGCGAGAAAGAGAGGGGAGGAAATCGTAAATCCTGCAATCTCAAAGCCCCTTCCCGCCTCTTGAGTTCCGGGAGACGTTGTCTCTTCTGTCAAAAGTTCCGACAGGACCAAACGACCCGTTTTCGCCTGATTCCCAGATTCATCTGTCGCGACGATTTCCAATGAATAATCTTCCGGGGGCTCTACGCGAGAAAGCGAAAAAGAGTGCTCAAGGGCAAAGATCCCATCAAGCATGGAAAAGGGGTACTCATCCTGTTCCGCGAGCTGTCGGGTTGGGCCATAGTTCACCTGACCTTTCGTTTCCTCATTTGTTTTCCAAGAAAGTAGCACGCTCTGCCCTGAAACTCGCTCAGCTCTAATATCAGAAATGGCAAGCTCTTCGTTCTGAGGCGAAGATGGAGGCGTTGATCCACCGGTTGGCGGAGGCGGCGGAAGCAACGAACCATCTCCTTGTGAAGCTGTGATTTGAAATGTCGCGGAAGGAGAGGCGGCGATGTTCAAAATGTTTTGGTTGCCCTGATCGGTCAACACTGCTGAATCAGAACTCCACGAAAGTTGGGCTGAACCCAGAGTGCTCATGGCACGGAATTGTACCTGACCAATCCGCTGCGTACCCAAGAATCCCGGCGTGGGACTTCCTCCGGCAATGCGCACCTGACCTCCACCCGCCGTGCTCTCTGCCACGAATTGGAGCACCGAGCCCGTGGTAGTGACTTGAAGCGCTTGGAGTTTATCGACAGGATAGGAGAAATAAGCTGCCACCGCGTTCACCTGTTGTCCACCGGTATTTACCATAACGGTAACCGTAAACGTGGATCCGGCTTGTATACTTTGCGAAGAAGGAGAAAAGAAAAGCGTCGCTGTTTGTTGCGCAAATACGTCCTCTGCCAAGCCAAAGATACCGACAAAAACGAGCAGAAGAACGATAAGGATTTTTTGCATTATTTTAATATAACTCATTTTCTTCAACGCAGCAACTATCTGGTCCAATTGGAGAGCAGAATGCTCAAGTCAAAGATATTCGCTGTTCCATCTCCATTCAGATCGCACGCGCTTGCGACTCTTTGCCAGCTTGAAAGCAAAATGCTCAAATCAAAAATGTTGACTTTGCTGTCTCGGTTGCAGTCGCCTTTCAATGTGCCGCCGCCAGAAGCAGTGCTTCCGCCGCCTCCTCCGCCACCACCGCCTCCGCCTCCTTCTTGCCACGTCCAAAATCTTCTTGAGGCATCACCGCTTTCATAAATAACAACATGCATAGGGTCTCCTTCAGAACCAGAGCCATTCGTAACTAAATCTCCTGG
>Ga0209727_1002020_pt1 | contig 15229 bp, 28 predicted proteins | sample RifGroC1_FD_183995 | JGI IMG/M metagenome (GOLD analysis project Ga0209727, IMG submission 183995) | Groundwater microbial communities from Rifle, Colorado, USA - Groundwater C1 (SPAdes) (version 2) | ecosystem: Environmental > Aquatic > Deep subsurface > Groundwater | place: Rifle, Colorado...
GAATTGACTTGAATCAGAATCTAGCATTGCAAATGGTTTGCCATTATAATTATTGAACATATAGGACTTACCACAAGCAGGAAAGGCACTTACTATGATTGTTGGTTTATATTTGCTCATATTAATTAATCTCCTTTTACTTAATCACTTTTGTATTAAACACAACTTGCTTCTTAACAGTCATATCAAACTTAGTCCCACAATCTTCACATGTATAACTAGTATGATCAAATGAATATTGACCAAAAGCAGATGACATCCAATAATTATTGAATCCCATTTCAAATTTCTTACCGCATTCAGGACATTTAGCGTAATCTATAGTTCTTGTCATAGTATATAACTCCTTTCTTGATTCTCTCGAATCTTTTCATTTAAATTATTTGCTCATAGTCACTGGTACAAATCTATATTCTTGTTTATATAATAATTTTTCTACTTCATTTAATTTTTCAACAAACATTGAAAATGGTCTTACATAAGTTTCATAATCACCGTATAAGGCATGATAAACAACCATAAATTCATTTGTTTCTGTATTTAGAGCAATGTTCATAACATAATAGTAATTACCTTTTTTATAGTGTCTATAAACCATATTTGTTTCAAAATCTTCAATCTTTATCATCTATTTATCAATCCCTTCCACAGTATAATCACCATATTCCATAACTTCATCTGATAAACATTTCTTAGTAACTGGATAACCTAACTCCTTCAATAATTTAATCCAATCATGATTAGAAATTCTATGTCCTTCACGTATGAAATCTTCTCCTAGATTTACTTGCAATACTTCCCAGTCACCAGACTCACAAGTAATCAATTCAATTAATGGCTTAATCATATTAATACTTCATTCCTTTCCCATACAATACATTTTTTCTTGGATTAATCCCTAATCTTAAACAAATATTCAATCCCATCCTTAATACTCATCCCATTCTCTAAAGAATATTGAGTAATCATATCTTCATTATCTCGCATAAACTCAAATACCTCTGATTCGTCTTCAAACCAATATTCCGCATCTTGCCAACTATTAGGATTTAATTTTATCAATCATTTCACTCCAATCTTCAACTTCTGTTTCAAAAATTCCTTCAAATAACCTGCATTTTCTAATTAAATCATCTCTAGATTTTTTAATATTCTCAAGCAGATTACATTCAGAACTTACATCAATTCTGTATGTAGTTTCTAAGCAAATTGGATAGAAAAAATCAGTATTGTAACTACCACAAGTTTCACCTCTACATTTCATTATTAATTTTCCTTTCCACCATTCTTAGCATGATAAACAATCACTTTGTCTAAGACACACTTATAATGATTTAATTCCTTTTCCATTTGTGAAATCTTATCTGGTAGAGAGCATTTTAATTCATTGCTATCAACCGCAAAAACAAAAGCATCGAGTATGTTACAGAATCCACAATTATTTGAAAAATACGATAAGCCGCAGTTCTCTTTAATACATAGCATTATTTTACCACTCCATTTCTTTGTATAATAATTTATGACTTGGACATTATAACTTTGTCAACTAAAATCGCTCGTCCTATTCTCCACACCTTGCTTTCGGGCAGGGTCTTTTTAATTAAAGAAATAGAAAGGAGATAGTAATATTATGGATATTAGAAGAATTTTGATTATAATTTTAGGTTTGTTAATTATTGCTACTCCATTTATAGGCATGTTGACTTATTACTTGGCTAAATAGTTTTATGAGTAATATTACAATAATCCACTTCTAACTGCATCATCATATCCACTACTAACATATTCTGGTTCTTTTCTTTGAATTGTTTCTTTATAACCAAAACCACAATGAGGACACCAATTATTATCATAAGCATGTTTAACTTCTGGTTTAATATTGAATCCACAAGCAGGACATTCTTTGTATTGGATTAATTTAAATTCTTTCATTTAATATCTCTCCTCTTTCTCCTAAATTATATTAAACAAAACTTGCTCATGCCCTAAACCTAAGACCAATTCCTCTACTACATCTTGCAAATTAACCATAGCATCATTAAACAATTTCTTATCTTTACCAATTGCATTAACAACATTTTGCTGTGCGTGTGCAGATAATATTTGAGTGTCACTTGGACTAAATTGATCGAACATAAACATTGTATCTCCATCAATAATTTTAGAGTTTTGCATATTTTGCTCTATGTAAATAAGTTGGATTCGATTCTTTGGGATGTTTATATAAACTTTCCCATCTTCAATTTTTAAAACTTTTATGTATTCGAGGCTACTGATGCCAATTCCATAATTATACTCAAAATCCAGTGTTATTTCTCTTAAAGTGAACTTATCAAAGAATTTATCCTTATTGGTTATTTTACTAAAATAATTATATTTACCTTTTAATGAAGTGATTTCACCTACTTTTCTTATTTCGTTTTGGATTAGAGTTGGGTCTTGCATCTTCTTTAATTCTGCTGTTCTTTCAATATCTTTTTGATAATCTCTTAGTTGCACTTGTTCAGTTGGTATAGGTTTTGGTATAGACAGATTGTGATATTTGAAGTATATATTTGTAGCAAATAATGCTCCAACAACCAAGAGGATAGTGAATTTCTTCATATTCAATTACCCTCCTTTTGACTTATTTATTAATTCTTGCAAATCCTAGATATTCAATTCCTTTTTTATATTCTTTCAATCTATTTTCCATACTCATACCTGCTTCTTTAGCTAATTCTGCTAGATTATAAATATCATTTGCTAAACTTTGAACATCATGCAGTAAATTATCTATATTTTCATAACTATTGTCTTTAATTTTTAATATCTCATTTGCTTTTGTTAAAATCTTATAATGATAGTGACATATATTTTCTTTAGACATTTTGATTCTCTTCCTTTCTCAATCATTGTTAGGCATAGGCCCACGATGTAACTTAACCCAATCAGGTTTATATCTCTCAAGCAATTTAAACATATTGTCTCTACCTACTCCATTTGCTGTATGAAGAAATATTTGTTTAGGATAAATACTAGGATCATAATTTCCTAATTCAATAAGATATTTTACAAAATCATATCCAGTTGGCTCATTTTCGCCTAAATCGTGATCCAAACTAAGAGTGTTTACCTCTTGATCTAATTCTTTTAATTCATCGAGTTTATAAATTAATTGACTTACTGTTTTTACTAATATAAACCCATCAGGGCAATCACGTAAATCGTCCATGAAAACATTAATCATCTATTTTCTCCCCTTCCTATAATTTCCAATCAGAAATTTTATCTCTAACCATATCTTTTAATCTTTCATGAACCATATAATTAACCTCTCCATCGTCCACAAGTTGGTATCTCACACTTTCTGATATTGCTTCAGGTAATAACTTATCAATTTCCATTTCAATTATTTGCTGAATATTTTCATTAGACATTTTCTGACGAACAACATCCTTAATAATTTGAGTTAACCCTTTTTCTTCAATTATAGTTTCGATTTCATCTTTAATAATTTCTTCTAACATTTTATTTCCTTCTTTCTAATTTTTATATCTTTATACTAGTTTAAAACGTAGATATTATTTATCAGTCTCTATGTTCAAATATAAATTTATTAGGTAGGATTTCTAAGATTTTTTCCATTTCTTTTGAAGCAATTTCAATATTATCCTTATCTGTATTGTAAAAATACCACCAAAATGATTCTAAAAATTCATCAATTTCAATCCAAGTTACTAAATCTGGCTCTAATAAAATATTAAAATAATCATTATATTTATTTAATACATTTAATATGGAATTTATTAAATCTTCGTTATTAACTTTTAAAGTGTAAAATAATCTGCTATCACATGATGTAGAGGTTAGGAAATCATCGTTAGTATAATAATAAGGTTTAAATCCTTTGTTTAATAATTTTTTATACATATTTTTCATCCTTTCAATTAGTCATTTTAATAACTTTGTTCCACTTATTTTCTTCTAATATGCCAACTATAATTATCTGAAAGACATTCCAATTCCTCATCCCCTTCTAAACGGCATCTTTCTAATTTCCTATCACTGTTTTCACAGTTTATACAATTATCAATTATTCTCGCATTAAATAAATCATCTTTTAAACTCTCAATAGTATCAAACAAATCTCTAACCATATCATTCGCTCCACCTAATAAATTAAATGAACCATACCTATTACATGCGCTAATTAAACCACAACATGGGATTTCAGGTGTGCATTTCATACAATTATCATTATCTTCTTCGTCTAATTGACCAAGAATCAAAACCTTTAATTTAATTAATTCCTCATTGTTTAATATCATAATTTAATTTATCAACTCCTTCTTTACAATTTCACTTGCCATTTTCCCATCATAAGTACCACCATAAGAATTTTTCAGTACAGACATAACCTTGCCAATTTGTACTTCTGAATTTATATCTTTCAATGCCTCAATGATATCCCTGACAACATTCTCTAACTCCTCTCTGCTCATTTTCTTAGGCAAATACTTACTCAAAACTAAAATCTCAGAAACAATATTACATGTGTTCTTATTATTTTTCAAAAGAATTGTTTGAATCTCATTTGCATTCTTAATAAATCTCTCAATGACTTGTAATACTTCTTGGTCTGTAGATTCTCTGTTTCCGGCGTTTTTACCTATCATAGAGGCTTCAGAATATAGAGTTGTTAATAATGTTGCCGTATCAGTTTTGCGAGCCTTACGTGCGATAAGAGCGTCTGATTTAATTTTATTAATTAACATTTATTTCACTCCTTCTTTCTAACAATGTTTTTTAACATACTGTTCAATTTTACATTCTTTTATAAAGTCCATAATATCTTCATTATCACCTTCCATATCTTCTAATAGATTAATTATACAACATCTCCATGTCTCTGAATCTATTTCATATTCATTAAGAATATCGATATCAAAGACTTCACGCTCATCGCCATTATTATTATTTCTAATTAGATACATTTCTTCATTATAATCATTGTCTTCCCCTCTAGTCCAATCAGATTTTTCTTTTTCAGTAAGTGGTCTTATAATTTCAAATGTTTGCATTTCTAGAAATTCAGATTCAGGATCACACCAATATTTTCTAAAATCTTTCTTTGTGTATGGGAGATATTTATCTTCATTTTGTTTTTTCATTTAATTTATAATTCCCTTCCTACCAAATCTAAAATTATTCTATCCTACTCTTGATAAGGACAAAACCACATTGGAAAATCTTCTGTCTTAATACAATTTACATTAATACAATTCTCACAGGGAGACCAGTATGTATCATCTTTCATTTGAAATTCTGCAAAATCTAACCATTGGATAAGCTTATCTTCTGTGTTTTCAATACCTTTTTCTCCAAAGAATGTAATGATTTCATTTGTTAATTTATCTCTTGTGCGTTGATAAATCATTTTTATTCCTCCTTTAAAACTAACTTTAAAATATTAGTATGTAATGGTTTAACATCAGAAACTTCTTCATTGTATTCTTCATACTCTTCGTAAGATTCATTATCTTGATCTAAATTACCATCACCATAATAACTTTTCCAAGGATCGTCATCATAATTCCATTCATCTGTACGTTTCCACTCATCAAACAAAGTTTGATGTAATTCATGGTCTGAAATAAAAGCAGGAACGTATGCTTTTTCACCCATAAAATTATCAGGTACTATTAAAAACTCTTTTACTATTTTTTCTAAACATGTTTCACATAATGTCACATCCCATGGATATTCATATTTACTCGCTTGATTAAATTCAATATGAAAGGATTGAGTTGTGTCATTATGATTTGATTCATACCATATTCCACATTTGTGACACTGAGTAGCCACTACCTCGTCTACTTCTTTTGTTACTTTTTTAGTGATTCTCATATTATTTTCACTCTCTTTTCTCTTTATTTTAGTTTGTCCCCTTAAAGATGTATACGGATTTAGGTTATAAATTAAGGGTGTCGTGGAAAGTTTTATGAAAATATTTTATGTATTAATTAGTGATATAATTTCTCACTTTTAAATTCCACCATAAGACATGTATCCAAGTCAATAATATCATATTTCTTATTTCGTCCGTGTTTTATTAACATCTCCTTTTGTAATTTCTTTAAAACCTTTAACTTGTCAAAGAAATCTTTATATGGCTCCACAATACAATCCCTCATTGCTAGACTACTCATAATTTATCATTCTCCTTAAATTTTATTTTTATATTTAGTAATTTGTTCACATGATATGCTAGTTTTCTAAAATTGTTACTGTCGCATATCCAACACCGAAATCAATTGATTTTTTACTCGGTTTACTACTATGAAAATCTCCCAGAAACAAATCCACTCTATTTCCAATTATTCCTGAACCCGTATCTACTGTTGTATAATTGCCTGAATATTTCTTATGTTTTGGATCTATAAATGTCAATCTCACTTTTTTATTCAATGGAATTACTCTAGGATCAACTGATATGAATCTAGCACCAGTATTTTCCCATGACTTATTTTTTAAGTTTGTACCATTTTTAGTGATACCAAAACCATTTTCTCCTCTTGATTTTGTGCAGGATTGAATAGATAAATCATAACTAGTCACTTTAAATATTGGTTTATCTTCTTCGCTAATTATCTCTTTCTTAGTAGGAGTTATTATGTATTGCTTTCTTATTTCTTTTAAGACATTAGCATCACTTCCTTTGTAATTAATTTCTTTATTAGTTTTTATATTTATGTCCTCATTTACAATGTGATTTGCATTTGTACTATTAATGAGAATAAATACACTAATTAATGTGACGAATATTTTATTACGATTTAGTGAATTTTTACTCATTTGATGACTCACTTTCTTTATGATGTATAATTATTTATTGAATACTACACAAATTTTATGTATTATCGAGATATAATAATACATCCCGATATAACAAAACATTTTAAGTTTTCTCCAATTTGTCAATCGCCTCCTGCCAGCTTCCAAACTTATCTATAAATACAATAGCCATTGGAAACTTCATATCCTTATTGCTTGGAATTTTACCTAATTTTTCTTTCTTCTTTTTTAATATTTTAATAAGTTCTTTTTTAGTATATTCTGCTATAATAACTTTTTCAAGTTTATTATAAGTTCCAAAGTATTCTTTGATTAATCCTTCTGGATAAATAGCAAATATTTCATCTTTGTCTAATACTCTTTCCTTTTCTGCAAATAATTCCTTTAAATGAGATATAACTGATTCCTTAGAATTCTTTTTAAAATCAACATCTTTATAAATGTCTTCAATTAGTCCTGCTTTCATTAAAGATTTTTCCCATGAGCCAAATCTGTTGCTATAAATAGCACTACTGGGTGTTTTCATATCAACCCCTTTTGGGATTCTATTTAATTCCTTTGATTTTTCTTGGAGAATATAAATCAATTCATCATCTGAATATTTTCTATGGACAAAATCAGCATGTTCATTAGTTTGATATTGTTTGCTTGCCCATTCCTTTAATTCTGGATATACTTCTCCTAAACAAATATACATGCTAGAATCATATATATTTTTAAGCATTCCAACTAATTTATATTCCTCAAATACCTCTCTAGTGACTTTTACCTTAATATCATCAATACTCCAATTTAAAATTTCTTTGAAAACATATTTTGTAATTTTTTCTGCTGTCTTGGAAGCAGTAACTCCGTCCCAAAATCCACTTGGATATGATCTTAAAGAACCATCTTTTACTAATTGATAAACTTCAATATCATCCATTTCGAATGTATCTGTGGATCTTCCCTTGAATACCATGATTATATTCACATCCTTTATAAATGTTGTTTAACTAGCGTTTTAACCACATTCAATGAATCAATACAAATCTCTTTACTTTTGTCACTCATTGCTACATTGTTCATTCTTATTCCCTCCTTCTGTAACAATGCTATCATATTATTGATTAAAACTCCAATATCTTCTGAATTTAAATCAATAACTTCGGGAATTTCTTCTTTCAAAATATCATCATTTCTTAAAAAATCATCGATTGTCATCCCTAAATATGAGCAAAGATTTATAAGATATGACATATCACTTATTTGTTTGATTTCTTCTTTGTCTTTAATTTCATTTAACCACGCAGGAGGAACATTTGCCGCTCTAGCAAAATCAGCAAAATATTTATGGTTTAACCTTTCTTTAAATAAAAAAACTTTTTCTCCTACATTCATTAATATTAACCTCCTATTGCCATTTGCCGTCAATATATCGACTACCTTCCATTTGTCTAGATAATCTACTAAATACTACTGTTTTGTTCTTTGTGGTGAAAATTAAAACATTTAAATCAGTCCACGCAGTAGTATCTTTTTCAATAGGATTAAGAACCCACTCCTCACTGTTAGACAATATATCAGGTAAATAATTAATACCCCTATTAATCTTCTTGAATAAACGAAAATAAGTTTTCTTTAACAAGGAATCTAAAACGTTTTCACTCTCTATCTCAATTAACTGCATCAAAACTTCAATTTGCATTTCGATAGAATATAAATCCTTAGACGCATAACCTAATTTATTCATCTCATTTTTAAAAGAGAGAAGCAAATTATATCTTTTCCACATTTCTGATAACATATTTTGCATAACATTTACCTCTCATCATCCAAATAAGTTGCAATTAATTCTTTAGTCTTAAAGAGATATTTTTCCCCATTTTCTCCAAATTCGAACCTCTTATTGATTGAAATATAATCTTCTCTTGTTAATTTCTCTTTTTCGTTTTTTCCTTCCTTCAATTTTTTAGCATATTCAATAATTGCAGAAAAATAAAGATTACTAATACTAATATATGGTTTTCCTAACCATTTTTGAATTCGTTGTATTCTACTAGCAAAGAATTGATAATCTACTTTCCCATTTTTGTTCTTTCCTGGAGTTCTAAAGACATATTCAGTTTTATTGATTATTCTTCCCCTATCCGTACTTTCATATACTCCATCATCATTAGGTTTTGTCTTCAATCCATTGTTGGCAATATAAAAATCTTGATCAATAACCTTTTTGAGTAAATCTAAAGTATAATCATCTACATCCATCCATCTAAATTCACCATTGTTTTTAGTAAGATATAACATCTTTTTATCCCATTTAATATCTTTAACTTTTAGATTAACTAGTTCCTCAAGAGTATTGCCTTTTTCAGTACGGCCTCTAACCCCTAGATTTGGTAATTCAAGAATTAATCTATCTTGATAATTTCTCAATTGAGATTGAAATTCTCTAGATTCAGATAAAGGAATATATGAATTTTCTTTTGCTTGTGCATTAATATATTCCTTATAATTGGAAGTAAGAATGATAGCAAAACGATTTTCATTGTGCTTAACTAAATTCTTAGGAGATATGCAAAAGTCAACATAAGTTTTTAACGGAGATAAAACAGATTGAAAAGCAAAAGTATTTTTGTTCTTATATTGAACAATCAACAACTCGTCTCTTTCTTCTGTATTAAAATTGTAAATTGGTTTACCTAATTTTACTTCGAAATCATCTGCTAATTGCAAAATATAACGATAATAACTTCTAGTTGATTTCATTTGCTTTTCTAAAAATTCTTCCTTAACTTCTGGATCTACTTCAAATACTAATTTTTCTTCAGTTTGCAATTCATCATTAATTATTTCAATTTTAGTCATTTTAAAGCATCTCCTTTAAATTAATTTTTGAAAGAATTTATATAGATTTGTGCGTGTTGATTTTTTCATGTCAGATTCTTTACTTAGTTTAATATCATCCCAAAATGGATTTTCTATACTGAAATCAATTTTATCTAAAATTTCCTCAAGTATATCTTCCCATTTTTTTACTCCATATAAACGTTCAGACAAGGCAATATATCCCGCAAACATATTCTTATGATTGATATAACTTACCCTCTGAGTGGCTTCAGGATTCTCCATGAATGCTTCAACGTTCAATCCAATGATATAATCCATTACGTTAGCAATATGTTTTGCAATGGGTTTAATTTGAAGTTTGTTGGCCAGTCTATCACTGTAACATTCTTCAATTGCTATTGCCAATGTTAATTTTTTTGCCATGCCGAAATGTTCAAGTTCAAAATGTCCAATTTCTTTGTCATTGTCCTTTATTTGATCTGCAAATTCAGAAGTATCAATATCTTTAATTGCATCCACGACTACATTACCAAGACTAGCAGTATCCATATTTTTAATATGCTCTTGTTTCATTTTTTGTTGCTTATTGATTTCTACCATATACTTTTGTGCTCTAATTTCACTATAGTTTGTTACAACTAATAACCAGTTGAATTGTAGATCAGGGTTAACTGCGAAAGCTAAGCTGTTTCCGACCTTCCGATGCATACCGTCAACGAGATTTTTAGTTCCTGAAATAATAGACAAATCCCCTGATTTTTCATCATAATGTATCTCGTCTTCACCATCTTTAAGAATATTTACTACTATAGTAGTTGGGAACTGATCTCCTGATAGAACACCATCTCTAATTTCTTTTGCATTTGTTTTGTTTAAATGTATTCGCTTCATTCCATATACATCAATAAGTGGGTCACGTTGCGTCTTAAAATTATAGATAAATTCATTTCCAGCGTCTAATTCAGCGAATTGTTTTCCAGATATATATCCAGAATAAAAGCCATGAGCAATTCTATTCATTTTAGGAAAAACAATAACTTCGTCTTTTTTGTCTACTTTCTTTTCAAATTTATAATCATTTAAGTTCTCAATCTCAATTTCATTAAAATAATTTTTAGGGTCAATCCTTAATATTTCTCCAATTTCCCCCAAAGATTCACCATCTTCTACCTCTTTATAAGTCAATGCATTATACATACTCATAGTGAAAATAAATAGTAATATCAAGTCTTTACTTTCATCAATATCAAATGTAGATAATTCTCTTTTTTCATTAAGAATGGAAATTGCTAGACTGCCTTTCATATTTCGTTTATCAAATTCTTCTACAATTATTTTCCTCACCTTATCATTGCTTGAATACTTCTTGATTAACACTCTCAACTCTTGAATTAACTCTACAGATTTTTCTTTTAACACAAATATCACTCCTTCACATTATCGTCACAGTATCTTAACATTTATATAATATAATAATACCATGACCTCCCTAATAATGTCAAGGAATAATACTTATTTTTATAAACAAACTGCTCAGTGGCATGATCTCAGAGCACTGAACCTCTGCACGAATGCAGGTTCTTATGTACTAATGAATTTCTTCTATACTCTCATTTATAGGCATTATACTCATCTATAAATTACACATATAAACACTAATCATTTTCCATAAGAATTTTATTGCCAATATCTCCATTGAGATAATTAGCGACAATATCAAGCCCGATTCTCGACTTGTTTTTTATTCTTAAATTACATTCTTTAACGCTGTTGGTAATGCAATACTTCTCAATCTTTTGATTTCAACGTCATGTAATAACTTAAACTCATTAAATTTATCAAAACATAAATCTCTATCAATAGTTTCCATATCATCATTTACATTCATAATTAAGAAACTAGAATATAGATCCCTTTGAATCTTAAATATGCCAAAGTCATTCCATCTCTCGCTCAAGTCCTTCTTAGCAAACTTATCCTCAACATGATTATATTGACTTGCTTTAACTTTCCAAGTATCAATTTTCTTTAATCCTAAATCAATCAACTTGAGTTTATTGTTAAGAATTGTTAAGAACATAGTAGGTGCTTTGTTTGCAAGTGATTTTCCGAATCTTTTCTTCCTATTAAATTTACCATTCTTGTTCTTAGTTGTATTTTTTGCTCTTGCTTGTAACCCCTTGTAATTCATCGTTTCAACCTTTACATTATTACCTAAAGTCAAAACATAATTGGCAAGTTTATTATGAGATTGTTTTCTAATTTCTCGTTGTTTGCGTTGTAATTCTTTTAATTCCATCTGAGTTTTGATATAGTGTTTTGATTTAATCCATTTACTTTTATCTTTAGTATTGATTGTACAATTTTCATTGTATTTATTGGGATTCATAGTTCGTCTTGATCTATCCATTTTACGTTGCAATATTCGTTTCTTATCTTCAATATTATGCACTTCTGGAGCTAATTCTAATAATTTAACTTCTGATTTAGAACATATTCCAATTGATTGCGTTCCAATATCTAAACCTACTACACCATCATTAATATAATGTTTAATCTCACCCGTATCGTTATTAATCTTTTTAGGTGGAATACCATCCATTTGTAACTGGACGTAATAATGATACTTACCTTTAATTATCTCACGTTTGATACGACAATATTTTACTCTATTTTGCAAAGCTAAATGAGCATATATATCATTATTTTTGATAATCATTGGGAGTTCAAGTCCTGCAAATAATATATTTTCATTACGAAATCTGATTCCTTGCTTATTATTTTTTCCTTCGATGGAGTTTAATTCACCAAAAGACTTATATTTAATCTTATTTGCTTTATGGAATACTAATCCTTGAAAAGCATTGAATGCCCTAGTAGCAATCTTTTGTGTAGTCATAGAATCAATATTAAAATATTTCATTAGTGATTTAACAAAACTGTGTAATGAATACTCTGTTAAATTGTACTTCTTATTTAAATCATTGAATATTTTATTACGATCCTTACCTTTGTATTTACAATTTATTTGATAGGCTTTAGATTCTCTCATATGATTATATCGTTTATGTAATTCAGTAATGCAAGAATTATAAATCTTTCTACATTTTTCAAAATTCTTATCTAAAATATCCTCTTGAAACTTTTCAGTTTTTAATGCAAAAGTTAAAACAAAATTAGACATAGTATTCACCACCTTTCTATTAATTAGAACATTAAGAAATTGTTAAACATTATCTCCCTCAAACATTCATTGATTATCATTTTCTCCGTACAAATTAAAACTTGACTAAAATTCCTTACATATTAAAATTATTTTTTATAAGCTATCCAGTGGCATGGTCTCAGGATAGCTTATTATGTCTTACTATCAGACGATTAAATTATACTTGAAGAAATAAAGTTTTTGGAACATGGGCACATACGTATTTTAATCATGTTACAAGTTGATAATTCTTTCTCATGTATAACCAAATTATCACCTTTGAATACCATATGTTCATCAATTATTTTTTCTAAATTAAGACATTCTATATGAAAGGAAAAATCAAATCCGGCAATTACTTTCTTTTCGTTTAATAAGTCCAATGCTTTCTCAGCATATTCTTTGGTCGTATACCCCCTTGCTTCTTGGGAGAATGTTTTAAATGCTATGTATTGCCATTTCTTACTACTTGATTTTCCTATGCTTGATCTATTAGAGAAATTACCATTTTGGTCTTTAATAACCCAAATTAATTGTTCGTTTTCTTCTTTTTTACAGCATTCCATGCACTCACTTCTGCTACTAAAAATATAGAAAAATATATCTATATCCAGAAAATTACTGATTCATTGTGTTCTGCATCGGATTAATCCTACTACAGTTTGATGTAACACTCCACAGTCGTAAATTCCCGACTAGCCATCGGTACACATATACAATGCATTTTAGGAAGCTATTGTATATTCTTTGGCATCTCTCAAATTGATTGTCGCATTATAATCTCTATCAATCTGTAAACCACATTTATCACAGACATAAATCCTATCAGAAAGTCTTAAGTCTTTCTTAATATTACCACAACAAGAACATTGTTTACTTGATGGGTAAAATCTAGATACAACTCTTAATTCAATTCCCAATTGCTTACATTTGTCTGTGAGTTTAACTCTAAAACCGTAGAAATTCTGCTTTTGAATCGCTTTGGATAAATGCCTATTCTTCATCATTCCACTAACATTCAAATTCTCAATAGTTATGAACTCTGGTTTGGTTTTTACCAATTCTTTAACTATTTGACTTACATAATTTGAACGAATGTCGCTGGACTTTTTATGAAGTTTCTGGATTTTCAACACTTGTTTATCTATATTTGCAGACCTAATAGCAGACTTTTCACCTCTTTTCTTTTTATCTTCGTACTTCCTACTCAATCGTTTCTGCTCACGTTTGAGTCTTTTTTCAAATTTCTTCACTCGAACCGTTTTGTTGATGTTCGATTTAACTATACCATTGCTCACCATTGCAAAGTTTTTTAAACCAAGGTCTACTCCAACACCTTCAGTAAATGACAAATGGTCATAATTACGTTCTTCCACATTGACTAAAACCGATACATAATATCGTCCTGCTTTCAAGGATACTGTGCCACTCGTTACATTTGAGTTAGTAGGGATATAGCCTTTTTCCTTTAGCCTCATAAAACCAAGAGTAGGAATTTTAATCCTATGTCTTTTCACTACCCAATCAGTTTTATTATTCTTAGGAAAATATGCTTTTACATCTTGGTTCTTCTTCTTTTTGAATCTAGGAAATTTTGACTCACCTTTAAAAAATCTCTTAAAAGCCTTTTCGCCATTCATAATAACTTGCTTGACTGCCTTGCTGGACGCACTTTTAATCCATTTGTACTCTTGGTGATTAGGAATGAATTCATTGTTCAGCCATTTGGAGAAATCCATACCTGAAACAAATCTTTTTTCACTCTCGTAGATATCTTTGTTGTGACTAAGATAGAAGTTGTAAATGAATCTACAAACGCCAATAGTTTGATGAATCTTGACAATCTGATCTTGCGTTGGATTAATCTCAGTCTTAAATGCTCTTAACATCTTCCTCACCACCTTTAGGTATAGTATACCACACCTATTGATACTTTACAATACCTATAGTATACTTAATATAAAGAGGTGATAGTTATGCAATGCAATATTAAACAAGAATTAGAGAAGCACGGAAAGTCAGTGTATTGGCTTATTAAGGAAACTGGTATTAGTCACAAAGCAGGATACGATCTCGTCAATGGTCGCACTAAGGGGATTCAATTTGACACACTTGAAAGAATCTGCAAAATTTTAAACTGTACCCCTAATGACATATTGAAAATAAATTGGTGAAAGTACGAATGTCTATGAATGTATACACTTGTCTACAGTTTTAGCAACTATTCTTTACTCCTTTAATTTTATTTTATGGAAATTACTACAAATTGTATTTTGATTCTCTTAATACCTCCTTGTTAATATTATATAGAACATTTGTTCAGGGAACAAGCACTTTATTACCAAAAATTTGTACCTT
>Ga0209727_1002022_pt1 | contig 15210 bp, 12 predicted proteins | sample RifGroC1_FD_183995 | JGI IMG/M metagenome (GOLD analysis project Ga0209727, IMG submission 183995) | Groundwater microbial communities from Rifle, Colorado, USA - Groundwater C1 (SPAdes) (version 2) | ecosystem: Environmental > Aquatic > Deep subsurface > Groundwater | place: Rifle, Colorado...
GTTGGTGCTGACATTACTGAATTTGGCGACAACTTCGCTGCTGGTGAACAAGCAATTGTTGATTGGCTTATGCCTGTACATGACGTCTTCAATAGCTTTGAAGATTTAGACATCCCTAAAGTTGCTGCAATCAATGGCACAGCATTGGGTGGCGGTTTTGAAATGTGCTTAGTGTGTGACTACCGTGTCATGTCTGAGCAGGCACAAGTTGGCTTACCAGAAATCAAACTTGGTATCTATCCTGGTTTCGGTGGTAGCGTTCGTTTAAGCCGTTTGATCGGTATCGACAATGCTGTTGAATGGATGGCAATGGCGAATCCTAAGAAGCCAGCTGCTGCGCTTAAAGATGGTGCTGTAGATGCAGTTGTTGCTGCTGACAAACTTCAAGAAGCTGCTGTTGACTTAGTTAAACAAGCACTTGCTGGTCGTTTGAACTGGAAAGCAAAGCGTCAAGAAAAATTAGACGCAATTAAATTGAACCCACTTGAACAAATGATGGCGTTCAATACAGCAAAAGGTGCGGTTCTTGCTAAAGCAAATCCTGCACAATACCCTGCTCCTAAGTTATTGCTTGACTCATTACAAGCAGGTGCAAACCTTACACGTAATGATGCATTAAAAGCAGAAGCTCAAGGTTTCGCTAAAGCTGCGATCACACCACAAGCTGGCGCACTTATCGGTTTATTCATCAATGACCAAGTTGTGAAGAAAACTGCGAAAAAATATGAAAAAGGTGCTCATCCTGTAAACCAAGCAGCTGTATTAGGTGCGGGTATCATGGGTGGTGGTATTGCTTACCAAGCGGCAAGCAAAGGCACTCCAATCATCATGAAAGATATTGGGAACCCACAACTTGCATTAGGTATGAAAGAAGCGAACGGCTTGCTAACAAAGCAAGTTGAACGCAACAAAATGAAACCTGCACAAATGGGCGAAACACTTGCTCGCATTCGTCCAACTTTAAGCTACGATGAGTTTAAAGAAGTGGATATCGTGATCGAAGCAGTGACTGAAAATCCAAAAGTAAAAGAAATCGTACTTGCAGACACTGAGAAGAATGTTCGTGAAAACACGATTATTGCTTCTAACACGTCTACGATTTCAATTACGCGTTTGGCGAAAGCATTACAACGTCCTGAAAACTTCGTTGGTATGCACTTCTTTAACCCAGTACACATGATGCCATTGGTAGAAGTGATCCGTGGTGAGAAGACATCTGATGAAGCGATTGCAACTACTGTTGTTCTTGCTCAGAAAATGGGTAAAACACCAATCGTTGTGAACGACTGCCCAGGTTTCTTAGTTAACCGTGTATTGTTCCCTTACTTTGGTGCATTCGACCTACTCGTTAAAGACGGTGCTGACTTCCAGCAAGTGGATAATGTAATGGCGAAATTCGGTTGGCCTATGGGTCCTGCATACTTGATCGACGTTGTTGGTATCGATACAGGTGTACATGGCGCAGAAGTGATGGCTGAAGGTTTCCCTGACCGTATGAAGCCAGATTACAAAGGTTCTATCCAAGCGATGTACGAAGCAAAACGTCTTGGTCAAAAGAACGATGTTGGTTTCTACAAATATGTGTTAGACAAGAAAGGTAAGAAAGCGAAAACTGTTGACCCAACAGCTTACGAAATCATTGCGCCTTTCGTGACTGGCGAAAAACGTGAATTTGATCCACAAGAAATCATTGACCGTATGATGCTTGCTTTCTGTAACGAAACAGTTCGTTGCTTAGAAGACAACATCGTTGCAACTGCTTCTGAAGCAGATATGGCGATGATCATGGGTGTAGGTTTCCCTCCATTCCGTGGCGGTCCATGCCGTTATATCGACCAAACTGGTGTTGCTGAATACGTTGCGCTTTGCGACAAATATGCACACTTAGGTAAAGCTTATGAAGCGCCACAAATGTTGCGTGACATGGCTGCTAACAACAAAAAATTCTACGGTTAAGGAGCGACGTGAATGGCTACTTTAAATCCACGTGACGTTGTGATTGTTGATGGCGTTCGTTCTGCCATGGGCAAATCACGTAACGGTATGTTCCGCAATGTACGTGCCGACAGTTTATCTGCTGAATTAGTACGTGCACTTGTTGCTCGTAACCAGTTTGATACCAACGAAGTTGAAGACATCATTTGGGGTTGTGTAAACCAAACTTTAGAGCAAGGTATGAACATTGCTCGTAACATTGGTTTATTAGCTGATATTCCAAAGACTGCTGGCGGTCAAACCGTTAACCGTCTTTGTGGTTCTTCTATGCAAGCACTTCATACTGCTGCTGCACAAATTGCGACCAACCAAGGTGACATCTTCATCATCGGTGGTGTAGAGCATATGGGTCACGTAGGTATGATGCACGGCATCGACCTTAACCCTGAAGCATCTAAACACTATGCAAAAGCATCTAACATGATGGGCTTAACTGCTGAAATGTTAGGTCGTATGAACGGTATCTCTCGTGAAGAACAAGATGCGTTCGGTGTTGAATCTCACCGTCGTGCATGGGCTGCAACACAAGAAGGTCGTTTCAAAAACGAAATCGTTGGTGTTGAAGGTCATGATGCAAATGGTTTCAAAATCCTTTGCGACATCGACGAAGTGATTCGTGCTGACGCAAACCTTGAAGCATTCAAAGCGTTGAAACCAGTTTTCGATCCTAAAGGTGGTTCAGTAACAGCAGCAACTTCTTCTGCTCTTTCTGACGGTGCTTCTGCAATGTTAGTTATGTCTGCTGAGCGTGCTCAAGCGCTTGGTTTAAAACCACGTGCTGTGATTCGTTCTATGGCAATTGCAGGATGTGATGCTGCAATCATGGGTTACGGTCCAGTTCCAGCAACTCAAAAAGCGCTTAAACGTGCTGGTTTAACGATGGCGGATATCCAAACGATCGAATTAAACGAAGCATTTGCTGCTCAAGGCTTATCAGTAATGAAAGGCTTAGGCATCTATGATAAACAAGACATCATTAACTTGAATGGTGGTGCGATTGCATTAGGTCACCCATTAGGCTGTTCTGGTGCTCGTATCACTACTACATTGTTGAACGTGATGGAACAACAAGATACACAAATTGGTCTTGCGACTATGTGTATCGGTCTTGGTCAAGGTATCGCGACAATTATCGAACGTGTTTAATCGACACTGAGATAAAAGAAAAATCCCCGCCATGTGCGGGGATTTTTTTATAACCAATTCTATTTATTAGAGAATTTAAAACAGCGATCAACCCAAATAAAGTCTATAGACAAACAAAGTGGCATCAGATTAATATCGGATTTCCAAAAATTATAAGGCTCTAACAATGTTTAAAAATATGGCAGCAGATTTAATGGGGACAAGCGACATTGGTCGGATCATCGAACCAAGAGACTATGACAAAACAGATATTGATGACTATATTTTTCATGAAGATAACGAAAAAATCTTTTTCCTGATCAAAGCCAAAACTGATGAATATTGTTTCACAAACTCTGCTTTCATCCATCTCGATGGTACAAGTGCTGTAAGTAAAAAACGTACTTTAAACCGATATCCCTACAAACATTATCAAATCAGTCATGTTCAGCTTGAAACTGCAGGTACAGTAGACCGTGATGTAGAACTCAAGTTCCATCTAGGTGGTGCAGCATATTCAATTGATATTGAAAAATCACAAATTGAAAAAGTGCGCGATTTATATAAAGCACTGTTTAGCATTGGTGGGGCTTGTAAAGAAATCGAGCGCCAATCATCATTGCTTTTTTCAACACAACAAGCTGTAAATAATATGTTCTCGTTGCGTGAACTTCCTGAGCAAGTGTTATTAAATTTACCAAGTATCATTTCGCAAACAACGATTCAAGTTGAAACAAAACTGACTGAGCATCGTAAAAAGATTGAAAACTATGATTTTTCTTCAATTTTTGAGCGTTATATAAAAGAATAAATAAAAAAATCCCCGTACCATTACGGGGATTTTTTTATCTCAACATATGATTTAAGTTAACGTGTTAGAAAGTTCTGAGGTGTTTTCAAACCCGCTTCAATTTGTTGTTGTAATTTTAATAGATCATCCAAACTTACTTTTATTGTGCCTTCACGAAATGCATTCGCATTATCCCGATTAATATTGAGGGGTTCTAACATTTTGAAGACCCCATTACTTGGATTAGATGACTGAAAGCCCATCGCAACAGCCATAATGTAATCTTCTAAAAAAGGTGAAACTTGAGATAAATCAGGCTGTACGGTTCTCGGCTGATAATCCATCGAAGTTGTGACTTCGGTGAGTTGAGCATTTTGAATATCAGTCTGCTGCTTGTTTATATAATGTTGTAGGGCTTGGCGGACTTTGATATCTTCCTGAAAAGGAACCAATCCAACCTCTTCACGTAGCTCTGATTCTGCCATGATCCGAATCGTAGGCAAAGAACCTACCTGTTCTTCGGCTTGAACAGTGGCAATACCGATATAAGTTAACATCGTAATCAGCAATGATCGTTTGAGTAAGTTCATTTCTGCTCCAAAACTCAGTCATCAAATCCGTGATGAGATTAAATAAAAGCATCTACCTATAGGCTACAACAAAGTGCTGTTTTATTCAGCAGAGGTCAGATAAACGGTAAATTTCATTAAAATTTTAAACTTTAGATAAAAAAAATTAAAATAGACTCATCTGTTAGATGTTTGTAAAAAATCAAATTTCAATGCCAAAAAACCTCGCATATATCGCCTTTTTTGATTATTGTCCTAAGAGCTATTTTCATACTTTTTGTTCTTTTTTAAATTTAAAATTCAAAATATTAGGAGTACATGGATGTTATCTACATCAGCAAAAATAACAATGATCTGCATGTTAACAGGCGTTACTTTAACTGGATGTGCAACTAAAACCCTCATTACCAAAGACAGTAAAACCTATACTCGTACTGAACGTGTCATGTTAGTTGAGGACAATGTCGTTGCGTTCGGACGACCTGCTCAAGCATCTGCGAACTTACCGAAAGACAGTATTGTGATTGCAGGGCAAAAAAACACTTATATCCTGACGCAAGGCGGCACTCAGTTTGTCACTTTGATCAATAAACTTGATCCTAAAAATATTCAAATTACCAGAGAACTCAACTTCTATTCGGAAAAGAATGATGGAAATTTCTCAGGTACATTGCCGCTGTCTTATGTAAAACTCAAAGAAGACCTGAGCAAAAAGGACTTAGAATTTTTCATAGAGAATGGTGCCAAAGAATGTTCATCATCTAGTGACGAACGTATGCAAGCGCAACGCTTTTGTTTTGATATTAAATTGGCGGGGGTAGTCTACCCTGCCGCAAATAATCTCAGTTCATTAAAAGCATTAAGTAAACCTTATCAAGTCTCGATTTATACCCACAAACAAGAAACTTATAGCTCTAAATCAGGTATGAATCCTTTTGAAAAACTCGTTTTGTTGCCATTTGCAGTGGCGATTGACGTAGTGAGCTTACCGTTCCAAGCAGCTGAAAAGATTTTTGATTAAATAAAAAATAGGTCTTTGATCATTGTTCTGAAAGATGCTCAAAGACCTTTCTACTGTGTTGATTCTAATTCAATGCGTTATATCAACTATGTGTTTCTTCTTCGCCTTCATTATCAAAAATTTTAGCGATCTTTTCGATATTTAGGCTTTTTGCCATCGCATCAAAAATATCTTTATATACACCCTGTTGCTGATAAAGTTGATGATGTTCACCATGCTCAACAATGGCACCATCTTGCATGACATAGGTGTAGTCAGCATCAATAATCTGAGAAAGACTATGAGAGATAATAATCACAGTTCGCCCTTGTTTGATTTCATCTAAACTGTGCTTAATCTGCTCTGTTGCGATTGCATCCAAACTCGCTGTCGGTTCATCTAGAAAAATAATCGGTGGATCTTTAAGAAACATACGTGCTATTGCGATTCGTTGCTGTTGTCCGCCTGACAATAACAATGCATCAGATTGATAACCTTTAGGTAACTTTAAAATTTGCTCATGGATCGATGCTTTTTTAGCGGCTTGGATAATTTCGTCTTCACTTGCATCCATTTTTCCATAGCAAATATTGTCTTGTATCGTGCCCTGAAAGATATGATTTTTTTGCAGCACTAAACCAATATGATCTCGCAAATATTGAGTATCCATATCATTCAAATCAATACCATCCAACAGAATTTGTCCTGTCTGCGGTAAATAAAATTTATCCAATAAGCTGATTAAAGTCGATTTGCCTGCACCAGATAATCCCACCAGTGCTGTAATTTTATTGGGTTGTATGGTCATACTAATTTCTTTAAGCGCATGATGACCATTTGGATAGAAGAAATCGACCTGTTTTAACTCAAACTTTCCACTGAGTTGTGAAGGTTTCTGCTGTCCTGAAGTTTCAATCTCATGATCCGCCTCAAGAATCTGAAAAAAACTTTCCGCATAAATCATGGCATCATTAACCTCATCATAAATACGATGCAATGAGCGAATAGGAGCTGAAACATTATTAAATAGCAAAATATGAAACATAATCATCCCGATACTCATGTCGCCAATCAACACAAAATATGCGGTGAGGATAATGATAAAAACGATCCCAATTTGCTCAGTAAAAGTTTTAACGCCATCAAAAATAAAACTAATTTGACGCGTGTGCATCTGATTGTCGGTAAGCTGCTTTTGTAAGATCAGTTGTTTTTCAGCTTCAACTTGTTCACGGTTAAACGACTTAATGACTGTGATCGAATTAATAATACTCAAAATACCCTGACTTTTCCGCTCACGACCATCTCTTAAACTCCGTCTTACTCCACCTAATTTCTGCGCTTGTTTGAAGGTCAACCAAAAATAAATCGGCACGATACTTAGGGCGACTAGCCCAATCCAAAAATTAGCATAGAACATCAAACCCAATGCGAGAATCGCGCTACTGAATAAAGGCAAAATGTCGATAAAGAAGATTTGAATCAAACGTGTAATCGAACCAATACCACGATCAATACGAGTTTGTAATTTTCCTGCTTGATTGTCATCTTGAGTGAAAAATGAAAGCCGATAGGTTAGAAATTTCTCAATAATTGCTTGGGCAACATCTTGTGACACCATGATTCTGAGACGTTCACCAAATAACTTTTGCCCAAACTGAATCAAAGTACTGATAATTTCTTTACTAAGTAAAATAACACTGATCGTTACTAAAATATGCCAACCTTGAGCAAGACCATCTCCCGCTTCTACTAAACGATTGATTTGATCAACAGCATATTGCAGCGTTAAAGCATTAACCTGAGCGGTCAATGCTCCAATCAAAGTCAGGATTAAGGTGATTATCACCAATAGTCTGTAAGGCTTCACAAAAGGTCGAACTTTGATAAAAAGTTGCCATAGATTCATGTTTTTAACGTCAACTCTCCTCAAAAACTTTTAATTTAATTCAAACCAGTATCGTCTAAATAACCTAGAGCTCTTTTTCTAAAACAGCAACATTGTTATTTTTAATTTTCTCTATTTGAGCATTTAGCTTTAAAACATCTTGATATAACGTATTGAATTTGCGGACTTGGGCAGATTCATGAAACAAAATAAGTTTTCCTTGTCGCTGCCATTCATATTTTTTTAACAAATCAAACATCGCTTGGGCTTTTTCAATGATTTGCTGTTCTATAGCAAAAATATCTTGAGCTGGATCAACATGCAGATTCTTGGCGAGTTTCTGTTGTAGGCGTTGCTGTAAGTCAGCATCTAGAGAAAGTTCTTTGGCATCAGCTAAAGCTTGAGATTGTATCTGCTGACGTTTTTTATCGTACTCTAATGATGCACGGCGAACATCGCTAAACATTTGCTCTGTTTCTTTATAGTTTGATTTACTATCACGCTCCAATCTTTCTACATCTAAAAATGCATCCCACTGTGCTGCTTTTAATTGACGTAAATAGTGATTACGCGCCTCAATATTCTCCTTCCAATAATTCAGTAGAAACTCCGACATTAACTGATAATCACCAGATAGCCGATCATCTTCAACCTCCAATTGTACGGGCGTTGACCAATCCTGTGCTTGGATATATAGCTCACGCATTTTTTCTGCCATCACGACATCAAACATTTTCTGATTTTGAATTGTTCGCTGTTTTGAATTATTTTGATAGATGAAAAATGCCCCTATACATACCACGATCACACCGAGAATCATTAAAATACGGCGCATAAAGCCTCCCTAGCTTCATTTTATTTTTTGTTGTTAAAGTCAGTTTAATCAATAAGAAAACAATATATATAGTTTTTATTTCACTTCTCGTAACGGAGCATTACATTTTAATCGCTTTAAATTCAGCAACTACGCCCCTATTATCTCTTTTAACGATAATTGAAGAGAAATTTTATGCGCGTTGATATTTGGTCAGATGTAGTTTGTCCTTTCTGTTACATCGGAAAAAAGCGTCTTGAACATGTAGCTGAACAAGCAGGCATTGAGCTAGATATTCATTGGCATAGCTTTGAACTTGATCCTGACGCCCCTACAAAACACGAGGTTTCAAATACTGAACGTCTCGCGCAAAAGTATGGACGTAGTTATGCAGAGATGGAAGAAATGGAGCGTAATGTCGCCGCTATGGCAGCGACTGAAGGCATCGATTTCCAATGGCAAAAAGCCAACTCTGGGAATAGTTTTAACGCTCACCGCATCATTCATTTGGCACAAAGCAAAGGTTTAGGTAATGAAGCAAAAGAAGCTTTTTTCCATGCTTATATGACTGAAGGTTTGGCGATTGGTGAGCGAGAAGTTGTTGAGGAAATTGCTTCGCGTATTGGTTTAGACAATGCTGAAGTTGAATACGTGCTAGATTCAGATGAATTAGCTGACTTTGTACGTCATGATGAAAAAATTGCACATGAGCAATTGAAGGTCACAGGCGTTCCTTTCTTTGTTTTTGATCAGAAACTTGCACTTTCGGGCGCACAGCCTCGAGAAATCTTTTTACAAGCACTTCAACAAGCACAAACCTCATCAGTAGAAAGCATTGAGCAGGACAACTCAGCTCAATGTAATGATGAATCTTGTGAAATCAAACATTAAGACATCATTCATCACATAGGTTTCGGTTCACCCCGAAACCTATGCGCTTCACGCATGTAAAAATCAATACAATCCCAATCATTATTGATCACAAATCAGGCATTTTTATTGCACTAAATAATATGAAACAAATCCTGTAATTACTTTGATCAAGTTTTGACTACAGGCTTTGTGATGAAGCTCACATAAAGAATTTAAATTTATAGATATCTTTGTGTATAGCCATCTAATTATCCGATTCTATCTTTTAATACGTAGCAGTTTTAAAGCTAAAAGTATGATCTAAATCTCGATTTAGCAAATTTAAATACAGAATTTGAATAACTTAGGCACTATAGATTTTACGCATTTTTCTTCTATAATCGTCATAAAGTGACAATCTTTTGTTATGGAAATGCAAGAGTTACAAGCCTTAATAAACGGTCAGATTCAACCAGAACAAATATGTGTAGAACAGCTTGTAGCATTGGCAAAACAGCACACTTTGGCAACCACGACTGAATACAAATTGCTTGAAGATGCTGTCAATGTTGTACTTACTTATTATTTAAAACAGGCTCAAGCCTATCTCTAAGGAAATAAGCAATGGACGTATTAGAGAAAGCATTATTGGTTGATGAGCTCAAACATCTTATTGTTGGGCTTAATGATAATAAAGCTTCGCTTTTTGAAATTGCCAAATCAAAAAAAAGAATTAAAGACATTTGTGCATCATGTAATGACCCTCTTTTTCAAGAAGAATTAGCGCAGTTCAAACAATATATACAACAAGAAGAAGTCCCATCTGAGGAACTTGCTGCATATGGTTTTTCGATGACTTATTACGGCACATATAACTTCTCAGAAAAAATTGAGCATGCTTTATTTGCTGCTCCTGATATGGGATGGGCAACCTTACGCCAAGCTAATCATTGGCAGGTATGGGTGGTTCGCCCTGCTTTGTCATTTTTGAAAAGTCCGTGGATGGACTCAAGCAAAGAAGCTTTAGAATGGTTAACTAAACACGCTAAACAATATGTCAAAACTGATGAGCAGCTAAAAGAAATCATTCCAATCTTAGAACCAATCAGTGAGGCTGGATTAGATTCAACAACAAAAGCAAATCAAACTGAAACCAAGGATGTATTAACGGTGCTTAAAGAGAAAACTGCGAATTTCGATGCACAGCTTGAAGCGATTATTCAAGAAAAATTACAAACTGCACCACCAATTGCACCTTCGACACCATCAGTTGCGAGCAGACCAAAACCAAGTTTTAAATCCGCTTCTCGACCGACTGCGAATCTAGAAAAAATTAAACCTCTAAATACAGAATTTAATCTAGATGGTTTAGTTTGCCGACTTGAACGTGTAGATCCAAAAGTTTTTCCATCTTTGTATCATGTAGATCTACATGATGAGATTCATCAAAACATTAAAATTGATTGGTTATATTTAAAAGCTGAAAATGATGAACAACCAATTTGGGAAACAGCTCAAATCTTTTTAGCTGAACAACTCTATGCACAAGGTCAATTTTCACATTATGTTGTCTTAATTGGTACACACAGCGTTGAATATGCAACGAGTGTTTTACAAACCTACACTGATCAACGCCATACGCGTACCAGCTCCATACATCAGACACATTGGACGACCTTTAAACAGCACTATCATCAACATGAAACGTTGTTTAATGAATGCATCATGAATGGTCATACAGTTTGGCAACGCGATGAAGATGCTTATCCATATATTCCAGCATCATTTATCAATACACAGAAGTTCATTCCTTTTGAAGAAACAGCGGCTAATTTCCTTACACCAATTATTCTGTTGAAAGAACGTCAAAAAATTCGTGTGATACATGGCTTAGAACGCATCAAACTTTCCTCTGAAGATCAAGCCTATCCATTCTTATTACTTGATCGTGCAAACGGCTATACATGGCAATTGATTCGACAAGTGATTAGTAGTTTAGCTCAACCGATCTCAGTCCACGCCTTGTATGATGCTTTAGCTAAGGCGGACGTTTCAGCATAACAAAAATCTATCACAAGATTTATATAGCCACATTCATCTCAGAATGTGGCTTATTTTTTTTAAAGTTTATTTGTATAGCTCTCTGATAAATTGCTGTTTTTTGTGTCTAAATATTGATTTTAATAACGAAATAATAAAGAGTGAAAAGAAGAACAATATATAAGCTTAAATTATGAATACTTTTTTTAAAACGGTCCCTATCGCCCTTGTTCCAACACTTTTGGCTCTTCCATTCGGCGTAATAACTCAAGCCACTTACGCCACTGAAGAAACATCCTTTCAGGGTGAACAAGCTCATGCATCAGACTCGGCAAATCTATTAAGTTATATACCTAAATGGGTCGATGCTACACCTACTATACTTCCTGAACAATCTGATCAACCTATCGTTCCACCAACTTCAGAAACCGAAGATAGAACGTGGATTGATCGCAAACAAAAAGATATTCGGAATTGGGCAGACCGAACTTCTGTCAAAATTGATGATTGGTTTGGAGATGTAGATCCAGAAAAGCCTGCTTCAGCTACCATTCGGGTCTTGGTTGATAATTATTGGAATAAATATGATCAATATGAGGTTAAACCTCGTATTCGTGGAAAAATCAAACTACCAACATTGGAAAAAAAATTCAGTGTGGTTTTTGGTGATGACTCTCTTGATGATGAGTTCGACAACAATGTCGCCAATACCAACACCCAACCGAATCAAGATCCTGATAAAAAATTTGATTCAAAACAAACTAGAGACAGTAATGGATCAATCGCATTACGTTGGTCAAATTTCTCCAAACAACTACCATTTGATACCGATGCAGATATCGGTATTCGCTCTGGTGATGATGTTTATTTACGTTTGAGAGCAAAAAAATATTGGGATTTAGATCATGACTTTAATTTCAATGCTGAACAAATCTATCGCTATGGCAGTAAAAGTGAAAACTATCTTCGAACAAATTTAGAACTGATTCACGCACGCCCAAACCAACCTTTTTTATCAAATCAACTCAGTTTGACCTATGCTGATACACAAGATGATGATCTACGATGGGACAACCGTACATTCCGCCAACACCAATTTTTCGCACACAATAGTTTTAAATACGGTATTTACACGGGTGGCTATTACGATAACAACGATTTACGTCTAAATAGTTGGGGACCTTTTGTATCTTGGCGACAACCTCTTTGGCGCGAATGGTTCTATGTACAAGGAGATCTCAATTATTTTAACGACCATCGTGAAGATCGAAGCCATTACGTCAGTACATTTGTTCGGTTTGAAAGTTTGTTTTGATGAAATTAACAGCGATCTTGTGGATAACTTTAAGTTTATCCATAGCAAAAAACCTCTAATCACTTAGAGGTTTTTTGCTATCAGATGAGATAAAACTACTTCAATAGTAGGCTATTGATTCGTTTTACATATGCTGCTGGATCTTCAGGTAAACCACCCTCCGCAATAACAGCCTGATCAAAAATCACATTCGCTAAGTCATCAAATTGCTCAGAACTTTCTAACTTTTTCACCAGTGGATGTTCAGGATTAATTTCAAGGGTAGGCTTAATCTCTGGAACTGCTTGTCCTGCTTGTTTAAGCATACGTACCAACTGAGGTGAGAGCTCACCCTCACTAGTTACTAAGCATGCTGGAGAATCCACTAAACGTGTAGTCACACGGACTTCTTTAGTTTTCTCTTTGAGTGAAGCACTCAAGCGATCGATGACAGGTTTAAACTGCTCAGCTGCCTCTTCAAGCGCTTTTTTCTCTTCAGCATCTTGTAAATCACCTAAGTCAACAGCACCCTTTGAAACATTCTGTAACGGCGTACCTTCGAACTCATGGACAAAATTCATCGCCCAATCATCAACACGATCTGCCATCAGCAATACTTCAATGCCTTTTTTCTTAAATACTTCAAGTTGAGGAGAGTTTTTAGCAGCATTCAAACTTTCAGCCGTCACATAATAAATAGCCTTCTGACCTTCTTTCATACGCGACTTGTAGTCAGCAAAAGACGTTACAACCTCATCATTAGTCGACGTTGCGTAACGCAATAATTTCAAAATGCGCTCACGATTACCAAAGTCTTCGCCTAGACCTTCTTTTAGTACAGATCCAAATTCCGCATAGAATTTTTTGAATTTCTCTTGATCTTTTTCATCTTCAGATTTAGCTAAACTATCTAATAAGGTTAATACACGGCGTGCATTCCCTTCACGAATAGTTTTAACATCACGGCTTTCTTGCAATAACTCTCGGCTGACGTTCAATGGCAAATCAGCACTATCCACAACACCTTGTACAAATCGTAAATAATTTGGAATCAAATTATCTGCTTCATCCATGATGAAAACACGTTTCACATATAGCTTAATGCCAGCTTTTGCTTCACGGGTAAATAAATCTTGTTTTGCTTGACTTGGGATATACAACAATTGCGTATATTCAGTACTTCCCTCAACTCGGTTATGTGCCCAAGCCAATGGTTCTGCAAAGTCGTGACTTAAATTTTTGTAAAACTCGATGTACTGTTCTTCAGTAATTTCACTCTTGCTACGTGTCCATAATGCACTCGCAGAGTTAATCACTTCCCATTCATCTGTTTTGACCATTTGACCACCTTTAGGCTCTTCGCCCTCAGCAGTCTCTTCCTCTTGCCAGACTTCTTTTTGCATTTCGATTGGCAAGCTAATATGGTCAGAATATTTATTAACGATTTGTTTTACTTTCCAAGATTCTAAATAATCCAGTGCATCATCACGTAGGTGCAAGATGATATCTGTACCGCGTGTTGCTTTATCAATGCTTTGAACCTCAAACTCACCTGTTCCACCACTAATCCAACGTACCGCTTCTGTTGAAGCTAAACCAGCACGACGAGATTCGACAGTGATTTTATCCGCAACAATAAAACCTGAATAAAAACCAACACCAAACTGACCGATCAATTGCGCATCTGCTTTCTGATCACCAGTCAGCTTAGACATAAAATCTTTTGTACCTGATTTTGCAATCGTACCTAAATTATCAATCGCTTCTTGTTGGCTTAGACCGATACCATTGTCTGAAATTGTAAGCGTTTTATTTTCTTTGTCTAAAGTCAGACGCACTCGTAAATTTGGATCATTTTCATAATATTCGGGATGATTAATTCCCTCAAAACGTAATTTATCACATGCATCTGATGCATTCGAAATGAGTTCACGTAAGAAAATTTCTGGGTTTGAATAGAGAGAATGCGTCACTAAATGCAATAACTGAGCAACTTCAGCTTGGAAACTATAATTTTGTGATGCTTGTTCACTCATAAATCACTCCTTATTTGTGAGGCTTATCAATTTGGAATGATCTATGAATGGTGTATAACTAAAATTTTTCAATCCTTAAAATGCAATTTTTTATCTAAATCACTCAAATTTACGTGAGCTAGAAAGGTCCCTGACTCAACACGCGATCTTGTAGGATACGATCAAGTTGTTGTTGTCTTTGTAAATATGCTTTACTCAAACATAATGTTTTCGCACCGCAACGATTACGCTGTTTCAACCATTGAAACTGCTTATCTTTTTCAGCATCACGCCCTCCCATTGGAAGAGCATGCAAGATAATTTGATAAGTTGTTGCCAACTTTACATCGGCATCATTTAATTCTCGTTGATTACAAATCTGATGTTCAACCGTTGATTTTGCTTGATGGCATGGAAAACTAGCAGCTTCCACAGATGAAATAAATAATGGAAACAAAATAAACCCAATACACCCTAATTTAAATTTCATATCAAATCACACATAAATATAGTGAATTCTATTTATCATACGAGCAGTTTTTTTATTTTTATATAGGTTTTTAATATAAAAAAAGCCCCACATACTGTGAGGCTTGCACAACTAGATGACTTAGAATTTATAGCTATAACCGAGGGTATAGACCATTGGATTCAAGTCTAATTTAAATTTAGTACCATCAACTAATTTAACTTTAGGGCTAATGTCTGCATAACGTGCATCAAAGTACACACCCCAGTTTTTCGCATCAGCAGGTTGGAAATTGAAACCTAACTGACCTGCAACACCGTATGCATTTTTTACGTCGTCCGCCACGCCTTTTTCATGCC
>Ga0209727_1002026_pt1 | contig 15196 bp, 18 predicted proteins | sample RifGroC1_FD_183995 | JGI IMG/M metagenome (GOLD analysis project Ga0209727, IMG submission 183995) | Groundwater microbial communities from Rifle, Colorado, USA - Groundwater C1 (SPAdes) (version 2) | ecosystem: Environmental > Aquatic > Deep subsurface > Groundwater | place: Rifle, Colorado...
AGCTTGGGTTTGTCCACAGGTTAAGTTTATGTTATAATTACCCAGTAATTAAATGAGCCCTAGAGCTCAATTAGTTTATTTTTAAAAGGTCGAAAATAAAAAAAATATATTCTATAATCAATAAAAACATTAATAAATTTAACTTTTAAATTATGCACAAGTTTAACCGAAAATTATTAGGAAAATTAAATATCGTTTTGGCGTTGACACTCGCGGTAGTGATGACAGGAGGATTGGGCGGCGCGACTTATGTCTTGGCTTCGTCAACATCAAACTTCACTCAGACGATTAGTGCGGGCACGCTTGCGGTGGATATCGTGGACGGAAGTTATGTGACAGTCGGCAGTCCAACAATGGCGATGAGCGCGGCGATTTTCAGTTTTTCCTGTCAAACCAAAACCGGCTCTTTTGGCACGGCTTCCGAGCAGATTTATGTCTCGAATCCTGATGCGGCAGACAATGGCTGGACAGTAAGTTTGGCGGCGGCGGCAACCACGGATATTTGGGATAGCGCCGGTACTGATTTTGACTTTAATGACTCATCGGGTTCGGGCTGCACTGACGGCGCGGATGCCGGCGACACGGTGGGCGGACAGATGACAGTTGACGCTTCTGTAGCGACATTGGCGGCAGGATCGTCGGGCGCCGCTACAACCAATATCACCAAGGGCTCATCAGCCCCTTTTGTTGAGGGCACGACCGACACCATTACCATTCTTACCGGCGCGGCAGGTTCCGCTGACATTGGCGACTGGACATTGCAAGGAGTGAGTGTCAGCCAAAAAATTCCGGCGGAACAGCCGGCGGCGAGCGATTATGACATCAATATGGTGCTTTCCATTACCGCCAGTTAAGGACTGTTAAAAATTATGCAGAACCAAAGCATCAAAAAAAGGTCGATGCGAATTCTTGTTATCGGCCTTACAATATTAACTTCCGCTGTTTTCGCGAACAGTGTTTTTGCGATTGAATACGGAGGTTTTGGCGGCAGGCCAGCATATCCAGACCCCAATAATCCCCGCACTGAATCCATCTTTATTCATATACTTGAACCGGGAGATGTTCAGAAAGAAGGCGTCCTGACGGTCAATAATTCAGCTGAGCGCAAAACAATGCTGGTTTACGCGGTTGATTCCACGCCGTCCACGGGCGGCGCTTTTGCCTGCGCACAGGCCTCGGTTACCGCAAAAGATGTCGGCGCATGGATTACCCTTGAAAAGTCAGAGGTGACGCTTGAACCGGGAACAAGCGAATTAGTTCCATTTACGATTACGGTGCCTAAAAACGCCGGCATTGGTGAGCATAACGGTTGTATTGTAATGCAAGAGAAGAAAGAAAAGGCCGACGGCAAAAGCGGTGTCAGCCTGTCTTTCCGCACGGGACTTAGGGTTGCCATTACCATTCCGGGAGAACTTGAGAGAAAGCTTGAAATTGTCGGATTTACGGTAACCAAGCGCGATGACGGCAGTTTTCTACTCCATCCTTTGGTGAAAAATTTAGGCAACGTTTCCATTGACGCGGATGCGAAAGTATTCACGCGTTATTTCTTTGGCCTGACGCATTTTACGAATGGCGGACAATATCCGATTTTGCGGGGCGAGACATCGGACTGGAATTTTGAACTCAAAAAACCATTCTGGGGCGGCTGGTATCGCTCAAGCTTTGTTGTGGGATATGATACCAATTCAGAAGCTGGTGTAGGAGTAAAAAGCGGCAAGGAATTGACGCGACTTGAAGGCCCGTCGGTCTGGTTTTGGAGTTTTCCGACACCCGCGGCTTTAGCGATAGAAATCGTCGTTCTCTTAGCTTTAGCGTTCGGCGGATTTCTTTTCTGGCTTTCGCAAAAACGCAAAAGGTGGATTAAAGAAAACTGGGTTTCCTACGAAGTAAAATCCGGCGAGGATATTAAGTCCCTTGCCGAGCGGTTTGATGTTTCGTGGAAATTGATTGCCAAGGTCAATAAATTAAAACCGCCTTATGCGCTTAAACCAGGAGAAAAAATTAAAATTCCCCCCAGGAGTTAAACTGCTCATATTCGCGCTCGTTGTTACCAACCTTGCGACTGGCAGTTTTTTGATTTATGAAAAATATTTTCGTTCTGCCGCAAAAAATCTTTACCCGCTGATTGATATTTCCCGAAGCCTTATCTCGCAGGAGCATTTTATCACCACTCTGCAGCCGCTTCGCGATGAGTTAAACCAGCTTGTCGCCAAGGAAACGGAGGGCGGCAGTACCATCAGCGTTTATATAGAGTATTTAAATACCGGCGCCAATATTTCCATTAATCCGCAGGTTGGAATATGGCCGGCGAGTTTGGCAAAAGTGCCGCTGGCGATGGCGGTGATGAAAAAGGTGGAAGAAGGCGGCTGGAAACTTGCCAATGAACTTGTACTGATGCCGGGCGACGCCGATGACAAGTCGGGGGACAGTGAAAATCCCTTCTCCGAATATCCGGTTGGAACCCGTTTTACCGTTGAGCGGCTTCTGAAAGAGATGCTGGTAAATTCCGATAACACGGCTTATTACATTCTCAAGCGCAATTTACATAAAGATGAATTGAATCAAATCATCAGCGATTTAGGACTTGAGGAGCTTTTCTCTTCGGAGGGACGGATGAGCGCTAAGGAGTACTCGCGGATATTCCGCGCTCTTTATGTTTCGAGTTTTTTGAAGAGAGAGCATTCCCAGGCGATTCTTCAATGGCTTGATGAATCCCCCTATGATGATTTCCTTTCATACGAGGTGGGGAAACGTGTTCCTTTTCCGCACAAATACGGCGAAAACATTGACCTCAATGTTTATTCTGATTCGGGCATTGTGTATATTCCGAACCGGCCGTATCTCATAACGGTTATGGTGGAGGGAAACAAAGCGTCTTCTTTTGAAGACAATCAAAAACAAGCGGCGCGATTTATGCGCGATGTTGCTCAAAAGGCATATGACTATTTTTCAAACCAATGAGAATTATTTTTAAAAAAACAGCAGCGGTTCTTATCATTGCCTTGATGTTTTTTTCCGATTTTCCCGCCGGGGTCTTTGAGGATATGGCTGAAAAAATCCGCGACCGAAATGTGGTTGACTTTCTCTGGCAGGCCGGGAGAAACGGTTCAGTGGTTGATTCATTCCGTCCTGATGCGGCGCGCGCGGCTGAAGTTGCGATTGACACCACGGTCAATACCACCATTCTGCGGCATCAAAAATCAAGCAAGCAGAATGTCTGCGTATCGGACACCGTTTGCTACGCGTTTTACATTGATTCGGATTCGGATGTTGTGTATCAAAAATCAACCGACGGCGGAGCAAGCTGGGGCGGCACGGGTACTGATATTAGTGTGGGAACATGGGTAGCGCTTGCTGTTTGGTACGACCGCTGGACGCCCGGAGACACCACCGGCACTTTGGTGCACCTGGTTTATTTTTCCACTGCTGACGACCTTACTTACGCGGTTTTTAACACTTCTGGCGATACATTCACCGCCAATGTTGTCATTGCCTCCACGGGCGCGCAAGGAGCGCTCGCCGCAGCCAATGATGTTGCGATATCCAAAGGAACCGACGGCGATCTGTATGCGGCGACGGTTGACGCGACCGCGCCGACTTCTCCGGCGAGCTTCACCCACAAGTGCGCCGGCACATGCACAACGGCCAGCAATTGGGTTTCAGCCGGCTCCAATCCGTGGGACGGTGTTGGCGATGATACGGACGATAACCATGCTATCACTTTATTGCCATTGCCGGACGACGCAACGCATGATGCGGGCGACATGATGCTTGTATCGCTGGACATTGCCGACGGCACGGTGGAATACAAAGTGTACGATGATTCCGCAAATTCGTGGTCAACTGACTTTACCAACCTCCCTGTTGGCGCGACCGACAGCACTACCTATACCCATACGCTTTCCGGCGCGGTTGATATTGTTTCCGGCAACTTGTATGTGGCTTATATCCATAACGCGGGCACGGCGAACACGAGCGAAGTCCTCGCCGCCAAATATACCGGCGGCGCGTGGTCTTCGCTCACCGACCCCTGGCCGGACACGACCGACGGCACGTCCATTGTTACCGACGCTTCAATCGGCATTGATTCAAACAGCGGCGATTTGTATGTGGTTTACAGCCGCGGCGCTTCGGCGACCGCGAACGATGTGTATTACGCGGTATCCATTGACGACGGCGCCACTTGGTCAATTGATAATCTTCTTTCAAGCGGAACCGACAGGAATCATCGGGCGATTTCTATTAACAGCTCTTCCGCTGACCGGCTTTTTGGCACATATCATGATTTGACCGCGACGACCGGCAATGACCTGTACGGCAACACCGTTGCTGATATTTCCGTTCAGGATTTAACGTGGGTAACCGGCGCCGCGGACTTTGAGATTTGGACATCTTCGGTTTTGACTTGGGACACGGGAACACTGCTTTGTTCGGGAACCCTTACCGACACCAACACAGACACGATTTCCTGTTCCAGCGGCTCCGTTGCCAACTCTACTCAATACCGCGTTCAGGTGGTTTTGAAAAACAGCGGCGGCTCAACTTCAAAAATGAAAGGCAGTTCGGAATATGTTGACAATGTCGCGGTAAAAGCCGGCTGGGCGGGGACGAACCCGACTCTGGGAACTTGCGGATTCAACGATTTGGGCTCAGATGACGGCTCTACCACTTGCTCGGCGGCCTGGAACGCGACCAACGATGTAAGAATTACCAACACCGGCACTGGCAATGTAGCCATTCAGGCCGCCGGCAACCAGGGTTTTATGTATCTAATTACCACGGATAGCGATGTGCCGTCTTCGGACGCTACGAGTTACATGAATGCTTCGATAGATTCCATCAGCGAGGATTCAAGCAAAATTACAATTAGCGGGCCAGCTGGCGGCACTCTCACGACCGACATTGTAGACGCCAGTTATGTGACGGTTGGGAGCCCGACTGTGGCGATGAATACAGCAACCTTCAATTTTACTTGCCAAACAGTTACCGGTTCCTTTGGCACCGCTTCACAGCAGATTTATATCAACAACAATAACGGTGCCAATAATGGCTGGACTTTGACCGTGGCGGCGCAGGCAACGACCAATATCTGGGATAGCGCAGGCACGGATTACGACTTTAACGATCCGACCGGCTCCGGCTGCACTGACGGCGGCGATGCCGGCGATTCTGTGGGCGGACAGATGACAGTTGATCCGTCTGTCGCGACATTGGCTGTCGGACAATGCGGCAGTTGCACCACCGCAAATGTTTCCAAGGGTTCGTCCGCCGCTTTTAACGAAGGCACGACCGATACCATCACTTTACTTTCCGCGACCGCAGCTTCCGATGATGTTGGCGATTGGAAATTAACGGGAGTCAGCATCAGCCAGAAAATTCCGGCGGAACAGCCGGCTGCCAGCGATTATGATATTAATATGGTGCTGACGGTAACCGCGAATTAAATTTTACATAAAAATCAAAATGCAAAATGAGAATACAAAATTAAAAATTAACTTTTCGTGGCTCTTGCCTCTTTTTTTGGTTTTTTTATTTTGTGTTTTGAGCTTGGCGCCGCGAGGCGTGTTGGCCGTCGGGACAAATAATTTCAGGATCGAAATTCTTACTTTGTGCGGAAACAATATTAAAGAATCGGGGGAGCAGTGCGACGGCTCGGATTTGGCTGGAGCCAGCTGTACGAGCCAGGGTTATACCGGCGGCACTTTAAGCTGTAGCGCCAGTTGCACTTTTAATACTTCGGCCTGCACCTCCGGTGGCGGCGGAGGTGGTGGGGGAGGCGGAGGCGGATATGTGGCCCCCGCGACCAGCACTATTTTTAACGGCCGGGCATATCCCAAAAGCACGGTAACGCTTCTTAAAGACGCCCAGATTGCCGCAACAACCGTTGTTGATGCCAACGCTAATTTTTCTATTTCGCTTTCCGGTCTTTCCGGCGGCAGCTATATTTTTAGCGTTTATTCCGAAGATAACAAAGGCAATCGGTCTTCTCTTTTGACTTTTCCTGTCAGCGTAACCTCCGGTGCCACCACCACTATAGGCGGCATTTTTATTGCGCCCACCATTGCCGTAGACAAAAGTGAAGTGAAAATAGGCGACAATATCGCGATTTTCGGACAAAGCACGCCAACATCAGAAATAACAATTAGCGTCAATTCGGCCGAAGAATTTTTCGTGAAGAAAATGTCTGATGGAAGCGGAGCGTATTTGCTTAACTTTGATACCTCCGTTCTTGAAATGGGACAACATAATACAAAATCAAAGGCCGCGTTAAACGGCGAGATTACTTCTTTTAGCGCAACCATTGGTTTTACCGTCGGGACAAAAAATGTGTTTGCTCAGCTACCGACAAAAGTGGCACTTAGGGGGGATTTGAATAATGATAGTCGTGTCAACCTGATTGATTTTTCCATTGCAGCCTATTGGTATAAGAGGGTTCTTAGCGCCGAGATCAGCGCAAAAGAGACTGAGCGGCTTAATAGTGATGGTAAAATCGATCTTATAGATTTTTCTATCATGGCCTATTATTGGACAGGGTAATATGCGTCGTTACATCTTTATATTTTTATTTATTATAAGTTTGGGAGTGGCAATACCAAGGGTATCGTTAGCTGCTAAGCTGTTTTTGAATGCTAAGCCCGCCGACGTCGGAATAGGCCAGCAAGTCCAGGCTCAACTTCTTATTGATACTGAAAATGAAAGCGTGAATGCGTTTGAGGGGCGCGTTACATACTCGCATGATTTATTGGAGCTTCAAGAGGTACGCGAGAGTAATTCAATTGTTAGTTTTTGGATTGAGCCGCCAGCTGAGCAGGATAGTTCAATTGTATTTTCTGGCGTGACACCAGGAGGTTACCAAGGCACTAGTGGAATCCTTTGGACGGCAGTGTTTAAAACTAAGCAGGCAGGTACACCAGACTTGGAAATTAAGGACGCCAAGGCGCTGCTTAATGATGGTATGGGTACTGAAGCGAGCTTGACCTTAGAGCCTTTTAAACTTTTGATTGCCGAGGGTGCAACATCAGAGGTGCATGTTGCGGCCGAAATAATTGATTATGAACTACCAGAATCATTCATGCCAGAGCTGGCCCGAGATCAAACTGTATTTGATGGCAAATGGTTTGTGGTATTTGCCACCCAGGATAAAAAATCAGGAATGGATCACTTTGAGATTACAGAAGTGCGTTCTGGTTCTCCGCGACACTGGCTTATGGTAGAAAGCCCGTATGTTTTGCAGGACCAGGAGTTACGCAGTCGCATTTTTATAAAAGCGATTGATAAAGCCGGCAACCGCAGGATTGTAGAATTGGCGGCCCAATACCCGCTTTCCTGGTATGAAGAATATTGGAATTGGGTTATCCTATTTATTGTAGGTATAATTGCTTTATGGTTAGGTTTAAGATTATGGAGGAAAAAAAATACCTTAAGATAGTGCGAAACTCTGGTGTTATAGCGATAATATTGGGTGTAATTACACCATACTTCGCGTATGCCGCTTCTTTTTTCCTGTCGCCCAATGACGGTTCTTTTACGATTGGTAAGAGTTTTGCTGTTGGGGTATTTGTTTCAAGTGCTGATCAAGCTATGAACGCTGTGTCTGGCGTGGTGTCATTTCCGAGCGATAAGTTACAGGTTACATCACTATCAAAATCAGGCTCTATTGTATCTTTGTGGGTACAAGAACCCAGCTTTAGTAATAGCGCAGGCACAGTTATATTTGAAGGTATTGTCTTGAACCCGGGCTATACTGGCAATAGCGGACGAGTGCTGACAATCAATTTTCGGACCACAGCCGCTGGAGCGGCTGAATTGCGCTTTCCTTCTGGTTCGGTACTGGCTAACGATGGCAAAGGAACAAATATTTTAACTAGTTTTGGTGGCGCAGTTTTTAATTTAGGCGACGCCACTCCTTCTGCTCCTGACACTACCACTCCCACCGTAATTACCGGAACACCCGGTGCGCCGCAATTATCATCATCAACGCATCCTGATCAGAATAAATGGTATGCAAACAATACCCCGGTTTTTAGTTGGCCCTTACCAAGCGGTGTAACAGCAGTTCGTACGGCAGCAGGAATAATTCCAAAAGCAAATCCAACGGTAGTATATTCACCGCCAGTTGCAAGTAGAAATTTAGATAGCTTAAATGATGGGGTCTGGTATTTCCATACACAGTTTAGAAACGCGACTGGTTGGGGCGAAATAACACACTTTAGATTTCAAATTGATACCCAAAAACCGACCCTTTTTAACATTACTGAAGTGGCGCGGAGTGACCAGACCTTATCTAAAATCAAGTTCTCATTTGACGCTCAAGATGAAACTTCAGGTATAAGTTATTATGAAATAAAAATAGATAATAATGAGGCGTTCAATTGGGAAGACGACGGCTCTCATCAATTTGAAACCGCAGCCTTGTTTCCTGGTAAGCACAGCATATTCGTCAAAGCCTTTGATCAGGCTGGTAATTGGCTGGCTAATACTGCGGAATTCAATATTGAGCCATTAAAGGCACCAGCAGTCACTGATTATAAAAAAAGTTTGTCCAGTGGGGACGTTTTGACAGTTAAGGGTGTGACTTACGGAAGTATAAAAGTTGTTGCCTTAGTCCAAAAAGACAAAGAGGAAATAAAAACTTACACGGTAGATAGTGATCAAGAGGGTAATTTCAGTTTCATATTGCCGGACAAAGTGCAAAACGGGATTTACAGCCTATGGTTTTATGCCTTGGACAACCGGGACTCCAGAAGTTTGCCCTCAGAAAAAAATATTATTGAAGTTAAACCTACTCAGTTAGAGTCAGCGGGTTTTTGGTTGTCGGACGTGTTGTCAATAATCGTTCCTTTAATAGCTTTAATTATCTTATTGATATTAGTCATATTAAGAGGTTGGCATAAAATAAATATGTTAAAGAAAAAATTACGTAAAGAGGTCTTTGAGGCTGAAAAAACGGCACATAAGGCTTTTGCTGATTTGCGGGTGCAGGTTAGTGAACAAGTTAAAATATTGCAACGAGCCAGCGTTCGTCGCAAGCTCACTCGCGAAGAAAGTAAAGTATTAAAAGAACTTGGGGAACACATAGATACTGATGAGCAGTCAGTTATTAAAGAAATTGAAGATATAGAGGATCAAGTTAAGTAGCATAATTTATACTGATTAGAAAAGTCTGGTCCTAAGTATTAAGTGGCGTCTTTTTAAAGGCGAATTTGGTCCTCCCGCCTAGTATTGAGGTTCTAGTGTCGTCCAGTGCCCCATGACCCCAACTTATTTTAATTAGCTTATGTTAAAAATATTAATACCTTACAAAAATGTATTTTTAGTATAAGATGTATATGTAGTTTGATGTATTTTTTAGAAAAGTAATTTTTATGAACAAATCATCAGAATTGATAAATAACTCAACCAAGCTTCATAGTTTGGCTAAAACGGTTAGCTGGCGCATTATTGCTACCATGATTACTTGGGCAGTGGTGTTTTTATTTACTGGAGAAGTTCAAGAAAGCACAATTATTACATTGTCCAGCGCCACAATTTTGATGGTTGTATATTATTTTCATGAACGGTTTTGGAATTGGATTAGAATAAAAAAATCCATAAAAGATACTTCAAGTGCGCAGTAATATTAAAGTATTAGAAGGATGAACTTTGTGAGCACTACCGGTAACAGTACCCAGTCTAACAAAGTTCGTCTCCCCACTTAAAATTGAGGTTCTAACATCATCCAGTGCCCCGAGCTCTGCAAAAATACCCAAGCGTAACTTGGGCATTTTTGCATACCATTAGTTATGGTTAGAACCAAAATTGAATTCTCGGTAAATATGATATAATCAATTCATGATGAGATTCCCGATGTCAAAAGCAATTCTGGTCGGGGGTGTGCTAGTGAGCATATTCACGAGCGCGATTTTTGTATCCTGTCATTCCATGACAATTATCAACGCCGACAGTGTAGGTAATTTCCTTGTCTTACCAATCGCCCAAAGTCTTAGCGAACCCTGTTGCATGACACAGGGTGGTAATTATGATTTGCACTCCTTGCCACTCGCGATAATTACCTCGACCACCACCTCACAGAATAGTATTCCCGGAGTTGCTAGTAGCCCCATTTGGATCCACGCCGCAGTTATGGAGGGCCTGCCTCTTAAACAAGAGCCATACCTTGGCAGCACTGCCGAGGTGCCACTCTATAACTATCTCACAATTTTTGTAGCACAAGGTCTGCTTCAGCCATTGATTTACAGCGCTGCCCAAGCCAGCGTTTGATTTCGCTTAAGCTAGCTTATAGCTAGTCAAGCGAACTTTACTCGCTGGTTTTTAGTTTGTAACTATAATTAATTTTTAATCTATGACCACATCTATCACTCCCCCAGACACCAATATAAGCAGTATAACTTCAATAACTAAACAGAGTATATTTGCAGGTTCATCTCCTAAGTTAACGTTTATTATGGGTATTGTCAGCGGTGTTGCCGCCGTTAGTCTTGCTGGTTTTGTGCTCGCAGTTTCTTACGGTTTGTCAGGTAACATACCAGGAGTCAAACAGCCTGTGGGGACTAGTGCGCCCACAGCAACAGTTGGTGCACCTGTACCTAATCAACCCGCAGGACCGCCAGCTAATGTCACTATTACCGTGAAACCCGACGACCATATTCGCGGGGATGCTAGTGCACCTATAACTCTGGTTGAGTACTCTGACCTTGAATGCCCATTCTGCAAGAGTTTTCACCCTGGTATGCGGCAGCTAATGCAAGAGTATGCTGGCAAGGTGAAGTGGGTATATCGCCATTTTCCACTCTCGTTTCACGTTAACGCACAGAAGGAAGCTGAGGCAGCGGAGTGTGCTGGTAAATTGGGCGGTAACGAAAAATTCTGGGCGTACATCGATAAGATATTCGAACGAACTACTTCCAATGGTACTGGTTTTGCTCTAGATGCACTCGTGCCTCTTGCTAAGGAACTCGATTTGAATGATGCAAGGTTTAAAACTTGTCTTGATACTGGTGAGTTTACAGCTCATGTCCAACAGGACTTACAGGAAGGAGTGGACTTCGGTGTAAATGGTACGCCGACCACCTTCGTCAATGGACAGCCGGTTGAGGGGGCAGTGCCATACGAGCAGCTTAAAGCGGTAGTCGATAGTTTGCTCAAATAATATCTACGTATGATACGAACGGTAATAAAGGCTTTGGCTGTAACTTTTCGGCAATGGCGCTATGGGCTGCTTGCTTTGTTTGTGGCCACATTACTACTGTTCATTGCAATCTGGTTGCCAAATCTGTCATTCTTGTCGTATTTATTCACTAATTCTGCGTTCAGTTGGGCAACCAGGCTCAGTATACTCGGCGGCTCACTCGCGACGCTACAGCTAAATTCAACCCCCATTAGCCGAACCATTCTGTTTATCCTGGTTGTGTTTGCCGGTGTGAACGTAAGTTTGTTGGTGTACTACCTCAAGCGACGCCTCGCCCTGGGGCGAGAGATGGGCCTGAGCCTCACAGGAACTATTCTTGGGCTCGTGGGTGTCGGCTGTGCTTCATGTGGTTCCGTAGTGCTCACGTCCATCTTCGGGTTAGGGGCAACCGCAGGTTTTCTCTCGCTGTTGCCACTCCGGGGGTTGGAGTTCGGTCTCATCAGTATCTTTTTGCTAGCCGTTTCTATTACCCTGATATCAAGAAAGATTACTGACCCCATAGCATGTCCTCGGAAGCCATAGTTTCTTCCATCTCTTAATTAACCATTTACTAAATTTCTATGAAACAATCCAAATACATTTTACTCTACTTTGGCGCTCTACTCCTGTTGGTGGGTGGGGTAGTGGCGGTGAGCACGCGTCATGAGCGCATACCACTTGATGAGAATACGTCAGGCCTTGGCGAGACAGCGGCACTTGAAGAACTCCCAGAAGCGCAAGTGTCAACCGTGGTGGAGCTTAAGAACGGTGGTACTTTTGACCTTGCTGCCAGTTTTGTGCAGAAAAAACTCGGCAACCGTTCGTACCGCATGTTGGCGTACAACGGCTCAATCCCTGGGCCGCTCATTAAAGTTAGCCAGGGTGCGGAAGTAACCATAAACTTCAAAAATGGTACGGACATGAAGACCCTGCTCCATTCCCACGGTGTCCGGATGGATAACGCTTTTGACGGCTCGCAGACAACGCAAAAAGAAATGGAGCCCGGAGAAACTTTTGCCTATAAGCTGAAGTTTCCAGACGCAGGCATGTATTGGTATCACCCCCATGTTCGGGAGGACTATGCACAGGAGCTCGGTCTGTATGGCAATTATCTTGTAGTACCTAACGACAAGGATTATTGGTCGCCGGTCAACCGTGAGGTTGCTTTATTCCTTGATGATATCCTGATTGAAAATGAAAAAATCAATTTGAGCAGGCAAGGGGCCGACCATACGCTCATGGGCAGATTTGGTAACATAATGCTGGTCAACGGCGAACCGGATTACCGACTCGAAGTGAAGAGAGGTGAGCTCATACGTTTCTATGTTACCAACGCGGCCAATACCAGGACGTTTAATTTTACGATTCCTGGGGTCAAGATGAAACTTGTGGGCGGCGATGGCGGTGCGACCGAACGCGAGGAATGGAAAGACGCCGTTATAGTCGGGCCTTCGGAGCGTTTAGTTGTAGAAGTTTTATTTGATAAGGAGGGGTCTTTCACGATTCAAAATAAAACCCCTGATAAGACTTACGCGCTCGGAACGGTTTCAGTCTCTAGTGATTCCGTCGCGCTATCCTATGCAGAACAATTTGTAACGCTCCGTACAAATACTATTGCAGTTAAAAGTATTGATCCTTATCGTCAGTATTTCGGTAGACCTATTGATAAACGCCTGACCATAGGAATAGACCTGAAGGGGCAGGGGAGCATGATGGGTGGCGGGCAGCACATGATGATGGGTGGTATGATGATGGATAACAGCATGATGGCCATGCCCGTAAGTAGTGATGGCATTGAATGGGAAGATGACATGGCAATGATGAACCAGGGCTCCACTAACCAAACCCTAGAATGGAAACTGATTGATGAAGATACCCGTCAAGCCAACATGGATATTGATTGGAACTTTAAGGTAGGCGATAAGGTGAAAATCCGTATCACAAACGATGCCAATTCCGTTCACCCCATGCAACACCCCATTCATTTCCATGGTCAGCAGTTCTTGGTATTGGATCAGAATGGGAAGAAGGGTGACAACCTAGTGTGGAAGGACACAGTACTCATTCCCGCGGGGCAGTATGCGGACATATTGCTTAACATAACGAACCCCGGTGACTGGATGGCCCACTGTCACATCGCCGAGCACCTGGAGAGTGGGATGATGATGAAGTTTCAGGTTGATTAAAGGTTAGTCAAGTTGTGGATAAGCAGCCTTGACCCTTTCGTTTATCTAGCTATAATAGGGTATAGGGGTATACCCTATTAAGTATTAACACCATAACTATGCTCGACCAGAAGCTTAAGAAACGTGCTATCCACCGCGCTAAGATTATAGCCGGTCAGCTACGGGGACTGACGCAGGCAATTGAGAAGGAGGAGTACTGCATAGAACTCCTGAACCAGTCGCTCTCCATCCAGCGGTCCTTAAAGAGCTTGGATACCTTACTCCTACAGAACCATCTCAAAACTCACGTGCGGCACCAGATGCAGCACGGTGGTGAGGATGAAAAGGCTATTACTGAACTCCTTAAGATATACACCTTATCCAATAAGTAGCTACAATTATGGGAAATTTTTACTACGGACATATGTTTGGTTGGGGAATATGGGGTTGGCTCATGATGCCTCTTTTCTGGGGCGGGATTATTTTGCTCGTGGTGTGGTTAGTACGAGAAGTGGGTGGGTCAAGCTCTAACCAGCCCAACCGAGCACTTGAGATTCTAAAGGAACGCTACGCCAAAGGTGAAATCAATAAGGAAGAGTTTGAAGCTAAGAAGAAAGATTTATCAAACTAATGTTTAACCAACAACACTATGGAGTACAGTTACACCAAACGGGTTGATCTGCCATTCAACGAAGCAGTGGAGCGCACCAAGGCCGCTCTTGCCCAAGAGGGTTTTGGCATACTGACCGAGATTGACGTTACAGCCACACTCAAGCAGAAAATGGGAGTTGACTACGACGATTATGTTATCTTAGGCGCTTGTAACCCACCGCTTGCCTATAAAGCGTTGCAAGCTAATAGAGCGGTTGGTTTGTTTATGCCTTGCAATGTGATTGTTTATAAAGATAATGGAAAAATATTGGTGTCAGCCATGCGTCCCACAGTTGCACTTGGTGTAGTCGGGGACACGACGTTACTTGAGATTGCCCAGGCGGCAGAAGAAAAATTTATAAAAATTATAGCTAATATTTAATTTATTGATTTATGCTCTCACTCAAACGATACCGCTGGTTGTGTGTTCTTGGGGGTGAAGTGCTGTACACCCTATGTATCTTAGGCGGGTTCCTGCCGCTCAGGAGCCAGCGCGGCACCGAGCTTCACCATGTCCTGCTGGAAACGTTGCCCGGCTTCATCTGGATTAATTTCGGTAGCGTGCTACTTGGAGCCGTTTATGTATTCGTGTTTGCCTGGCTGTTCGGTTCGTATATGGTCTGGATGCACAACTCAAGCTTGGTCAAATCTGAAAAGTAGTAGACATACTTAAACCCTAATTTTTCCTTAAGCAAATAATACTATGGAACAACTTTCACTAAAAAAATACGGATGGAAATGCATCTTAGGTGCAGAGGTGTTCTATGTGCTCTGTTTGATCTATGGTGCATTGCTCCCAACGCGGGTATTTGATCTTGCACAAGCAGGAGCGCAACCTATCAGTCCTAACCAAATACATCATTTACTTTTTGAGCTCATTCCTGGATTTACATGGATTAATGCCGGAAGCGTGATTTGGGGTGCGGTGTTCTTCTTCATTGTCGCCTGGATATTCGCTTGGTACGTGGTGTGGATGCACAATTCCAGCTTGGTTAATAAATAGGTAGATTGCTAAGTATGACAGAATTCCAATGTAAGATATGCAAATTGAAGTACCAAGACAAGGTAACTGCGGAACAATGTCAAACGTGGTGTGGCACGCATAGCAGCTGCAATTTCCATATTGCCAGGCAGGCAATAAACAAAGGCGAAGTGGAAGCTGGTGAGCTTGCCGATGAAAGGTTTTCCTCTAATCAACCTAGTTAATCAGAAT
>Ga0209727_1002030_pt1 | contig 15154 bp, 10 predicted proteins | sample RifGroC1_FD_183995 | JGI IMG/M metagenome (GOLD analysis project Ga0209727, IMG submission 183995) | Groundwater microbial communities from Rifle, Colorado, USA - Groundwater C1 (SPAdes) (version 2) | ecosystem: Environmental > Aquatic > Deep subsurface > Groundwater | place: Rifle, Colorado...
GTTCCATCGATCGTGATATCCCCACTCATAGCGGTCGGATTGAAGTTAGTGCCATCGGCAATCAAGAGCATACCGGCAGTATTGGTACCCATATAGAGATCATCACCGGAAATAGTGAGATCACCATCGATTTGAAGAGCTCCAGCGGAGGTTAAGTTAAAGACTTCGGTACTACCATTAACTAGACTTAAATCATTATCAGCGGCGACTGATTGAATTTCCCAAGTATCGGTGACATCATCACCATCATCGGCATCAAGAGTGAGGATGGCACTGGTGGCTTCGGCACCTTGAATTTCGAGGAGATCTTCAGGGGTACTTGTACCGATACCGACGTTCCCACCTGCAAATATTCCGGAATATTCGGTTCCCGTACCACTTACTTCAGAATAAATGCCATAACCCGTACCCGTTGCTTCCGAAGTGGTAGCAGAAAAATATCCACCGTATGAGATACCTGTATTGGTAGTGCCGGTTGATTTTATTCCATATGCAGCTGGTTGTGACGGTCCGCCGATGGTGAAAGTCTCTGTTGCTGTTGATAATATGCCATATATTAGTTTATTACTGGAATCGGAATAACCAATTTTTGTATCGGCTGTGGCGTCCCAAATAGGCGACTCAGAATTTGAACCTGTCTCATATACATGAAGTTGGGCGGTGGGATTGGTTAAACCAATTCCGACGTTGCCCGTACTATTGGGATTGATTAGGATATTGCCGGTAGTGTTGTAGGCCGTGGAGTTACCAATAGTTAAGGACTGTCTGGCAGTAGTAGCGAGAGTTCCATCACTCGTCCAGTAACTGGCTGACATGGAGGCGACTGGAGTACCACTGGCCATATTGAGAACTTTAAATTTGGCGGAGCTGGTAGCTTGTCCACCCACCAAAAGGTCAAGAGTAGAGTTCTTGGGGTAGAGGAGACCAGCATTCTCAATCCAGGGACCACCACTAGTTAGAGCAGTAGTTAGGGTGGAATCGAGATCATTGAGGACTCCTTGGACAGTGGTACTGGCACTATTATCAAATTCATCATTCACTCCCACCAAATAGGCACCACTATCGTTAGCGGCAGTAGTCTCTCCCAAACTAGTAGTACCACCGAAGATAAGGTCAGTGGCGGCAGTCAAAGCTAAGTCCCCTGTGAAGGTGGCGGTACCCGTGGTGAAGGTCTGAGTATTATCCCCAAAGGCAATGGTGGTATCAGTCCCAGCTGAAGCATCAAATGTCCAGGTGACAGCTGCCCCAGACCCAAAGGTGGTGGTTCCCACCTCAGTGGTATCTAAGTTAATCGTCACGGTATCGGTGGCACTATCGACTGTATCGATGCCGTTGGTGCCACCCAGGATAGAGAGGGTATTACCATCTGTGATAGCTTGGCCACCGCCAGAGTCACCGGCTGCGGTGAAGCTAGTCATACTAGAGCCAGCACAACTCTGCCATTCAAAGTCACCGGTCGTGGTCTCATAGGTTAAACACTCTTCATCACTAGCTGTATCTACCGCTTTTAAATCAGCTTCCGTGACCTTGTCATCGCCGATACTAGTAGCACCGCTACTATTAATAGTGATATCACCACTCATGGCAGTTGGTCTAAAGTTAGTACCTTCAGCTATGAGGAGCATCCCGGCAGTATTAGTACCCATAAAGAGATTATTTCCAGTTATAGTGAGGTCGCCAGTAATACTTAGGTTTCCAGTTGTTCCGAGTGTCATGAGAGTAGTTCCATTGTTTCCAGTATTATTGATTAAGTCTGATGATGGTTGTTTTTGGAATATTAACGACCCAGAATCATCGAATCTAATAACAGAGGCAGTCGAAGCTCCTCCAATTGATAATGATTTTCCATCTGTTCTATTGGTAATTATTGATGCTGCTGCACTAGTATTATCGATCCGAAAAGCACTTCCTGAGACGTGAAGTTTTTGCTCTGGATTTGTCGTCCCTATTCCCAGATTCCCGGTGCCGTTGGGGTTGATTAAGATATTGCCGGTAGTGTTGTAGGTAGAAGAATTACCAATGGTTAAAGATTGGCGGGCAGTAGTAGATAGTGTTCCGTCACTAGTCCAGTAACTAGCAGACATGGAGGCGACTGGAGTACCACTGGCCATATTGAGAACTTTAAATTTGGCGGAGCTGGTAGCTTGTCCACCCACCAAGAGGTCGACAGTACTATTTTTGGGGTAGAGGACACCAGAGCCTTCGAGCCAGGGGATAGAGGTGGCAGCCAGGTCATCACTGCCATTTTTATCCCAGGCGGTAGTATCGATATACTTGGTGACTCCAGAGTCGAGGGTCAAGACTTGATTGTTGTCGGTAACACTGGCGACGGAGTTGAGAGTTAGAGTCCCGTTGACGGTGGCGGCATTCAGGTTGGCGGTGCCACTACTATTAATATAGTAGGTGGTGCCGCCGCCCACGGAAATACCCTGGGAAGCTTGGAGGTAGTTGGTAATGCCGGTTAGGGTATTGGTGTTAGGAAGGGTGATAGTACCAGCAGTAATGACATCTCCGTCGTCGGCGACGCTAAATTTGCTGGTGGGGCTTGCGCCGGACAAAAGGTCGAGGAGTTTAAAACCAGAAGTATCATTCGCTGCAGTACCGGTAATCAAGGATCCGGTAGTTAATTGGGCGTTACTGACATTAAAGAAGTTGGTGCTAGTGGTATTGCCATTGATATTCACTTGGCCGGTGCCGTCGGGAGCGAGAGTAATATTGCCGTTGGTGCCGGTGGCCGTCACGAGAGAGAGGGCGGGAGACGAGATTTGAAAGGTGCCGCTAGTGGCGGTGAGCTTCGGAGAGGTTTCTCCAACCAAGATCTCACCCCACTGATTCATAGCAACCACGGAGCTTTTGATGGCACTGACGGTACTACTGAGGGGGAAACCTTGGAGAGTTTCGGCATTAAGAGCATAGGCAACGGTGGCGATCTGCTGGCGGGGATCAAGAACTTCGGCATCGACGGTAACTTCGAGCCAAACGTCTTGGTTTTCGGTAAAGACGGTGGCAGCGATAGGATCTCCACAAGTATCGCCAATTTGAGTGTTAAAGACACCATCAGTATCGGGATCAATGTTACAGCTACCAGTACTATAGAGTTCACTGCCGCCAGAATCCGCGGTGAAGAGTTTAAAGGTCATGGGGGTAATCCCGGTAACCGGGGTACCGGAGGCGTTCTCAAGTCTACCCTGGAAGGAGAGTTGGCGGTTGGGAGTTACAGGAGTTGAGGGATAGGCTTGAGTTAAACGGACGTCACGAGAGAATTGGCGATAGCCAAAGATGGCGAGAGTGGAAGTAAAAATAAGGAGGATTACCAGAGTTGCAAAGTTCCGAACATTCGCTGACGCAAAGTTGGGAACTAAACGAATGCGGGAATTAGTTTTTTTCACGGAATTTTGATTACCAGAGGGAGGGATGTGACTGGGAGGGGTCGAAATGGCTGAAGGAGAGGGTAGGGGGGGTAAACTAGCTGAGAGGGAGTTATTGGATGGGGGGAGAGAGGGGTAGACGGTAGCGTGCCACGCGGCAAAACGATGAAGTGACTTGGCTTTCCTAGCGAGAGTGCTGGATGAAGCGAGATGAGAATCAGATAGATAGATCAAATATTTTTCAATATTTTTTTGTGTTAGCAATAAAGAAAGCTTAGTGCTAGGGTAGGTATCACCTAACCAGCTAAGGTAGCGGGAGATATCCGACTTATAAGCCTTAATAGTCAAAGAAGAACAGTGATCCTTTGTGAGGTAGTTAGTAAAGGCTTTGAGGTAGTTTTGTGAGGGGTCGGTGGAGATGCTTGTGGGGTTAAGAGTGGGTGAGACCGGGTTGGTAAAAGAATAGGTAGCGGCTAGGAAGCTACCAAATTGACGGAAGGAGGCCATTGTGCGCTTGGCAAGGGTGGGATTAATCAGGGAAGATAGGTAGGAGGTGTAGGTAGCGGGGTCTTGAAGAATGGCTAGGGAGGGTTGATCAAGAGTAAGAAAGAAACGCTTGACATCTGCAAAGTAGAGTTTACGCGAAACGGCGCTGAGTTTGAGCGTAAGAAGATATTTTTTGAAGTATTCGAGCAGGTGGTTCATGATCTGGTAGTTATACTTAGTTATACTGACTTATACCACTATAATAATAAAGCGGACTAGTTGTCAATAGCCTGGATGCAAGATAAATACCGCAATTTTTTTGCGGAGATATTTTCACTGATGAAAGCGTATGAAAATGGTAGATTAGACGTAAGACGATAGACGATAGAGGTTAGATGAGAGACATTATAGATAAAGGGTGTAGCGCTGAGCAGAGCGATTAAGCGAGAGAATATGGGTGGTACAAATCTGGTTATTATCGAGTCGAATAGTTAGGGTGGATGAGCGAGCGAGGTGGGGAAGGTAAAGCTGGCCGTGATCATTGGACGTTAGACGATAGATATTAGATGAGCGAGGGGGGTGAGAATGATAAATGACGGAGGAGGGGATGGGGTGATGGGAAAGATCCAACAAAATGAGGTTATAGCGACGTCTCCAGAGAATAAATAGCAATATACCTATGGCTAGTGCTAGCAATCCAATAAGTAGGTATGCAAGAGTACCAGTGGTAGTGATACGATAAATGGTAGCAGGAAAAGAGGGGGGAAAGCCGGGTGGAGCGAGCGAGGGGGGCAGAATTGGTGCGAGTGGACCAGAGGCAGATGGCCCTGAACTAACGGTCAGGGTGAAACCAGGAAGAGTGGTGGTGTTGCCGGTTGCATCGGATGCCGAGATTTGAATGGTGTAGATACCAGGGGAAAAGTGGAGGTAGGGATAGGCAATACCGGAAGCAGGAACAGGGAAGATGGTTCCGTTGATTGAGATGGTGGAACTTGGCTCAGAGTGGATGGTGAAGTAGACATCGGTGGGGCCGGTAACGTCGAAGTTGGTGCCTTCGGGTGGGGAGTTGGGGAGACGAGAATCAAGAGTTAAATCATGATAATTGGCAATGTCGGTAACGAGAATAAAGGGAGGTTGAGAATCAATCACGAGGTGAAAGGAGGCGGAGCGGCTGGTGTTGCCGGAGAGGTCACTAGCGGTCACATACCAGTCGTAGGAGCCGTCGAGGAGATAGTGGGAGGGAATGAGGCGGATAATCTCGGATTCGACGCGAGAGGTGTAATCATTGGTAACGCCGCTGCCGTTATGAGAGATACCGAGATAGGTGGCGACTCCATTTAGGTAGAGGGTGTAGATCACAGTATTACCATTGGGATCCGAACATTGACGCCACATAAACTCGGGAGTGGTATCACCAGTTGAGCTACCATCGGGGGGAATGGTGGGAGCGGTAGTATCTCCGGTTGTGGGAGTGGTAGCGAGAACAGTAGCACTGGTAGTTGCGGTATGACTGATGGGGTCGGTGCCAGCCAGCGCCGCAGGCGCAGAGATTAGATAACAGACAATAGATGAGAGTAGGGCGGCGAGACTAACTAAATAATGGGCCATGCGATCAGTATAGCTTACTGTCGGGAGTTATTTTCTAGTTCGGAAATCTTGCGTTTGAGTTCGTCAATTTCGTCATCGCGGTGATCGTTTTGCGATTTGAGGTGACGACGGATCAAGATAAAGACTGCAAGCAGAACAAGGAGAGCAACGACAATCGCGGCAATCAAACGGTAGGGCATGATCCAGAAATAAATGGTGCGACTGGCCACAAGACCTGGACCGTAGGCGGCCGAGAGGGTAGCAGTGTAGCGGCCAAAGCCCCAGACTTGATTCCAGGTTCCATTGAGGAGGCGAGAGGTGTAGGGGAAAATATTAACTTCGTCTAGAGGAAGTTCGGTTAGCTGGCGGCCGAGCATATCATGAATGACAATTTTGGTGGTGGGACGAATATGGGTATCAGACTGATTCTCGAGTTCGGCGGTAAAGTCGATGGGGCCAAACTCATTAAAATTCAATTTGGTTTGGAAACTCTTAACCAGCGCATCGTATTTAATATCTCCGGCGATGGTAATACCAAAGAGAGAACCGACTTGGGTAGTAGTGTAGGAAACGGTGTTCTTTCCACCCCTGTTTGTCACTGGCTCAAAAAAGACACCCGCATAGTGACCGCCGGGGAGGGCATCTTGGGGAATAGTAATGATCGCTACCAACTGGGTAGTAGATTTGGGGGGGATCACGAGTTCGGAGCGCTCGAGGGTAAACCAAGGCGAAGCCAGGTAACGGCCGGAAGCAGTTTCGGTGACGCGGATAGGGGTACCTAAATTATCTTGGACAATAAAATCAAAGGTCCGAGCTTGGAGAATCAGTTCGCGGTCGGCGCTGTCGTTGGTAATTTTGATGGTTTTTTGGATGGTTTCGCCGGGATTGGCAGTAATGTCGATACGAGGGGGAGAGACGACTAGGGAGACCTCTTGGGCATGAGTAAGCGAAGGAAATAGGAAATAGGAAATAGGAAATAGGAAAAGAAATAGAAACTTTTTCATTAGAAGGTTCCGGTAGCAGTATAAGTAATTTGGTTTTCGTAATCACCGGCAGCTTGGGTCGCGCCGACTCCAAGGCGGTAGCAAACGTAAGCATTCTCGGCATTGGCAACGGTAGTACTAGAGAAGAGAGTTTCGGGAGTATCGGTGTCTAAAATGGCAAAAGGTTTGGCGCGGAAGGTGGTGCCGGTAGTATCATATTCAAAGGAAATGCTGGCGGCATCGACATTTTCAAGACTGTAACCAAAGCCGTTATCAGTGGCGGTGTTCCACTCGGTCCCACTAGTGATGGTGCAGTCTTCGCCGTCACAATCGGTATCGGGAATGGTGGTGACACCCAAACCATCTTTACTCAATTGATCATTTTCTACAGCAGTTACGACATACCCGCCAACGGCATTGGTGCTGACGGTTAAGTTATGGGCGGCATCTTTGAAGGTATTCAGTGCCATGGTCCCGAAGGGGACAGCCAAGGGGGCGTTGGTACCTGTCGTAGTATCGATATCGGGAGTAGCACCACAGGCAGAGGTGGCAGTATCGATCCCGGCGATCGTGAAACTAATGGTTGGGTCAACAGTGGCAGTCACACGGACGCTTTCGATCAAAGCAATCTTGCCGGGAGTGGCATCGACGAGGTTGTTGTTGGCATCGTAGTTACGAACAATAAAGGTATAAGTGTCAGCGGTGGCTTCGGTATGGGAGGCAACTTCGGTGGGGTTGAGCAAGCTGTTGGTGCCATCGGTATTACCAATGTTGATAGTGATAGCAGTGCCAACGCCGCCGTTGCCGGAATAGTGAACTTCCAAACAATGATAATTGGCGGGGCTGGTACAGCCGGTGCCACCGGAAGCGGTGGCAACACCAACAACAAAGTCGTAGTTGCCGGCGTCAGTAGCAGCCACATCAATACTGCCAGTGCCAAAATCAAACCCGCCATCATCGACATTGCCGTCGGCGGGGGTAGTTTCGTCAGCGGGGATGAGAACGCGGAAATATCCGTTGGCAATGGCGCTGGCGGTGGTCAAACTCACAACGTGCTGAGCGGTTTGTTTGAGTTGAATTGGGTCCCCATCGTCAGCGTCGCCGGCGCCAATTATGGGAGAAACGGTAAATTCATCGGCGTCATAAATACCCACTACTGTGTAACTATTGGCATTGATGTAGATGGTGTCACCGGCCCTCAAGTTGGCAGTACTGGTACTATTGTAGGGGACGGCGGGAGCAGCTTGGATCTGGACGCGGGAGGCACCTTCGTCGGTCCCATCGGCTTCGATACGGGCACTCCAGGAGAGACGAGAGGTTTGGAGAGTGTCTTTGACACTGGTTAAGTTGGCTGAGTCAAGGGTAGCGGGGTGAAGGAGGAAAAATGAGGAAAGAAGAGAAATAATGCCGAGAGAGCAAAGGATATGGATGGAGAACCTGAACTTGGAAGACATAATGATTTAAATGTAGAACGTTGACTAGGGGTTGTCAATGGGCAAGTAAGCGAGTCCGTATCTGACGGGTAATAATAACTATAAGTAAAAGGAGAAAGAATACCAGAATTAGGAAGCGGAGGGGGATGAGCCAAACAACTTTTTCGGATTCGGTCAAGGTACTACCGCCAGCGGTGGTTGCGGTCAAGCGAAAACGGTAGGGACCAAGATTGGACCAGTGGGGGGTCCAGGATGAAGTGTAGGTGCGGGAGGAGTTACCAAGAATGAGCTCGGAAGGGAGGGGTAAAGTCTCAACAACTTGGCCGCGGGGGGAGAGGACGGTCAAAGTTAGATTGGGGCGGAGCATAATGGGAGATTGATTGGCGAGAGTGGGAGAGAGGGGAAGAGTAAGAGCGGTATCCTGCAAAAGGGGGAGCTCGAAAGAGGTGAGTTCGACGTGGGTGGGAATAATGTTGTTGGGGGCAAGGGTAGTTAGAATCAGGGAGGAAATGGCACTACTAACATTAAGTCGATCGGGGCAAGGGGGGTGAGAGCAGTCAGCAGTGGAAGGAGCGACAGTTTGGAAGGAGAGAGCCAGGTAAGTGTCTTCTGGAAGATCGGAGGTGGCTCCTTCGAGAGTGAGAGTTAGCGAGAGCGGGGAATCTCCAAGGGTAAAGGGTTGGTTGAGGGGGAGACTGGAAGAAATAGCCAGAGGAATGTTACCGGCCGGGGAGGGATCCAGGGTGACGTGACCAAAAGAGTCGGAGGGGGTGGCCAAGTGAAGGGAGGGAATAATGGTGAGGGAATCGGGAGTATTGCTTTTAAGGAAGAAGGTTTGAGAAAGTTGTTGATTGGGAGCGAGTAAGATTTCGACAACCGGGGGAGAAACGGAGAGGGAGATGTTTTGAGCATTAACTTTTATTGGAGACGATAGACGATAGACGAAAGACGTTAAAATGAAAAGAAGAGTATACCGAGTGAATATTTTCATATGAAGATTAATATACAGGGGTGGCGGTGTAAATAATTTGGGTGGAGTAGTTGCCGGCAGCTTGAGTGGGAGAAACGTTGAGTTGGTAGGTAACCGTGGCTGTCCGATCTTGGCCGGCTTGGATACTGGTCATAACGGTAGCGGGTGGTTCGGCTGCGCTGAGACTGGGGAAGGGGCGGAAGAACGTAGCGTCGGTGAAATCAGTGGCGGCATCGTGGCCGATTATGTTATAGCCAAAACCAAAGACAGCAGTGTTGACCCAGACTTCGGCGGCAGTTTCGGTACAGCTGGTGTTATCACAAGTAGTATCGGGAATAGTACTGCCTTGAGTGTTGGTCAGGGGAGTGACAGCTAAGGCGGTGACACTATAGCCTTGACCGGGAGCAGAGACAATGAGGGTGTGGTTGACGGAGGCGAAGGTGCCAGAAGTGGCGGTACCCAGATCGGCTAAAAGAGAGCTGACGCTAAAGCTAAAGTCATAAAGAGTATAGAGATATTGGAAGCCAGCTTGGACGAAGTAACCGGTCCCACTAAAGTATTCGGCGGCGGTTTGACCGACGGTGTCGGTAAGCGAATAATTGGTAGACGTTTTGGTGCCGGAAGTCATATTAAAGTTACCCATCCGGATGCGATAGCTATCGCTTTCGAGATTTTGTCCAATGGCTTTAGAGGGGGAAATAAGTAAAAACAAAATTCCAAGTAGGAGGCTAAGTTTGGACATGATCCAAGTATAGCTTATTCGTTAGTCGAGGAGGAGACGACTAGTAGGATCCAAAGGAGGAGCGTTAGTTTCCAGAGGAAGGGGAGTGATCCAGGGCCTAGGAGTACCAGCGTAATCGGTGCGACTAGAGTGAGTGGGGAGAGCAAGAAAAGTATTATTGACACCAGCATGGTGATGAAGAGAGTGGATTAGGGGAGATAAATCTTGTTGAGAAAGGAGGATATTTTTGTATTTGCCGCGATAGATGGTGCCGTGAACCTTGTAGGTTTGGTTGTAATACATAGCGTAGCCTACGGAAGTGCGACGGAGGAGGTTACTAATACCAGGTTGGGGTCCACCTTGATTTTCGCGAAGAACTAGATGAAAGTGGTCAGGAAGCAAAAGAAAGCCATGGAGGGTGACGGGCGAGGCGCCAAGAGTTGAAGCGTTGCGTTTGGCAATCACGGTCTGGGGGGTTAGGCGTTTGACCCAAGAGAGTGGGGTAGCGTCGGGGAAGCGGAGATAGTAGGACAACAACAAGAGAAAGTTTTTGTAATCAGCATCAGTTCGGAAGAGGAGAGTGTCTTTTTTGGCGGTGTGCTTGAGATGATAGTAGGATCCCTGGGTGAAATCGCGTTTGAGCAGTAAGCTAGGCATAAATCAAAGGTACACTAAGAAGACTATCCTTGTCAAGTCTCGGTACTAATCAGTTTCGTGATCAATGGAGTTGGCTAAATCGTTAGCGCTTCGGTAGAGTTTTTTCAGATCTGAGTAGAGGGTTTGGAGATGAGTGCGGACCGCCGTAACACGAGTTAGGGGAATGGTGGTAGCTAGATTGTCGAGGGCAGAAATGAGGGTAGTTTTGAGATTGAGAGAGAGAAAGAGGAGGGTATCGGTTTCCTCGTGACCGAGATTTTTGGTGAGTTTGGCACGCGCTCGTTTGGCGTCAAGGGCAGTTTCGTACTGATGACCAAAAAGAATAGCCAAGGGAGTAATCATGATGAGGGCGAGGAGTTCGGAAAGATGGGCGAGGTCACTGAGATTGGTCCCAGGAAGGAATAGGAAAAAAAGAATCAAAACTCCGGTCAAGACTAGGGTAGCTTCGATTTCGTAAAGCATGGCGACTCCAAACAAAAGGAAGTAGAGCAAAAAGAAAAGCGGGGAGGTCAGCGCACCAGTTTCGGATACCAACAGGAGAATCATACAAGTTAAAATGGTGATATCGAGGGTAATAGTTGAACGGTGGAACCAGTGAGGTTTTTTGGATTTCAGCCAGTGGGAAGTTAGATAAAGCAGAATCAAAGCGGCCACTAATTGGAGAGAGTAGGAAGTGAGAAAGGGGAGGGTGAGCCAGAAATAGATCCCGGAGGTCGCGGCAAGCAAAAGGATGGTATGAAACAGGAAGCGAGTGGGCATTAATTGGAGTGTACAACAAAATACGTTAGAATAGTAGAATGACAAAGACTTATGTACTAGGGATGTTTCCGTATCCATCGGGAGAAGGGTTGCATGTCGGACATGTCAGGATCTATACGGCGGTAGACGTCATTTCCCGATATTTGAGGATGAAGGGACGAGAGGTACTTTCTCCAATGGGTTGGGACGCCTTTGGACTGCCAGCGGAGAATGCGGCGATCAAGGCCAAGAAGAATCCAATGGAGATGGTGCCTACCAATTATGCTAACTTTAAACGTCAAATGCAGGATTTATCGCTGTCATTTGATTGGCAACATGAGCTAGCTACCACGGACCCGGCTTATTATGGCTTGACCCAATGGTTGTTTTTGGAATTATATAAACAAGGATTGGTAACCCACGAAGAAGTACCGATTAATTGGTGTCCCAAGTGTAAGACAGGGTTGGCCAATGAGGAAGTCATGGCGGATGGGACCCATGAACGGTGCGGAACAGTTACGGGAAAGAAGAATTTACCTCAGTGGGTGATGAAGATTACGGACTATGCCGAGCGACTGCTTACAGATTTGGATAATGAGCAGTTAGATTGGCCAAGGGGGATTTTGGAGATGCAGAGGAACTGGATTGGGAAGAAGGAGGGAGCAAAGGTTAGATTTAAGATCTTAGACGATAGATTCCAGATTAAAGAATTAGAAGTGTTTACTACTCGCATTGATACGATTAATGGGGTGACATTCGTTGTGATTGCACCAGAGCTGGCCAAGCAGTGGATAAAAGCGGGCTGGAAGGCAAATTCGGAAGTAGAAGAATATGTGGCTGTCGCTTTGGCCAAGTCGGAACAAGCGAGGCTAGAAGAGGCGAAGGAGAAGACTGGGGTTGCGACAGGAATTATGGCCGAGAACCCGGTGAATAAGGAAAAGGTTCCAGTGTGGGTCGCGGATTATGTCTTGGAGGGGGTGGGGACGGGAGCAGTTATGGGAGTGCCCCAATATGATGAGCGCGATTTGGCATTTGCTCAGAAATATGATTTGCCGGTTAGAGATTTACCACTCGACGATTACGCCCAAATACTAGAAAGGCTTGCAAAAGAGGGGGTGGCCAAGCAGGAAACACATTATCATTTGCGAGATTGGGTCTTCTCACGGCAAAGATACTGGGGAGAGCCGATCCCGCTGGTTTACTGCGACAAATGTGGAGATGAAAATGGGGTGGTGGCTTTGCCAGAAACAGAGTTGCCGCTAACTTTGCCAAATCTTGAGTCGTACGAACCCACGGATACGGGAGAGTCACCTTTGTCACGAGTAGCGGAGTGGGTAGAGTGTAAGTGTCCCAAGTGTGGTGGGAAAGCCAGACGTGAGACGGATACGATGCCTAACTGGGCGGGAAGTTGCTGGTACTTTTTGGCTTTTCCTTTTTGGGTATCAGAAAACTCGGAACACTCAGATAACTCGGAAAACTCAGATAGCCAGAAGATTCAGAAAAGCACGAAGAGAATTTTGGAGGAGTATAAGTCTAAATCAAAAACCCCATATGCAGATTTCTGGCGGGAAGTGGCCAAACCGGCGATCGATAAGTGGGGTCCGGTGGATTGGTATTTGGGGGGAGCGGAACACGCGGTCTTACATTTACTGTATGCCAGATTCTGGGTGAAGGTATTTTTGGATCGAGGATTACTTGATTTTGCAGAGCCATTTTTGCGCCTTAGGAGTGTCGGGATGGTACTAGCGACGGATGGGAAAAAGATGAGCAAAAGTTTGGGGAATGTGATCAACCCGGACAACGTTGCCAAAAAATATGGCAGTGATGCGGTTAGACTGTACGAAATGTTTATGGGGCCATGGGATCAAGCGATTAGTTGGGATACCCGAAGCTTGGTCGGACAGCAGCGATTTGTGGAGCGGATAGTTGAGACCGCGGCCAAAACGGGAGCAAAAACTTCGCCCAAATTACTTGCAGAACTAACAAAATTGGCAGAAAAAGTAACGCGGGGAATTCTTGAGCAAAAATTTAATACAGCGATAGCCGGAATGATGGAGCTGATCAATTTGTGGAAGAATAATGATCTGGTAATGAGCCAAAATGACGGACAAAAGTTTGCACAACTATTGTGTCCATTTGCCCCACAGACAGCGCAAAAAGTGTGGGAAATGATGAAGGGGGAGGGACAAGTGGAGAAAAGCCATTGGCCGGAATTTGCGGAGGGGTTGGTAACTGAAGCAGTGCCGGTAACTATGGTGGTCCAAGTGAATGGGAAACTGAGAGCGACGATAGAGATGAGTAAGCAGGAATCCGCAAAGCAGGATGAGGTGTTGAGACAAGTCATGAAGGAGGAAAAGGTCAAAAAATGGTTAACCAAGGGAGAACCCAAAAGAATTGTGTTTGTGCCGGGAAGATTGATTAATCTGGTGAGTTAGAGTTTAGTCGCGGTCGCCGCTTTGCTCACGAGCGGTTTTTTTGGCATCTCCCCCGAGTTTGCGTTGTCTGCCGGGTCCACCCATGGTGTTTGGATCGTGAGGGGAGTGAGATGCATTATATACTTGGGTGTTGCGAATGGCCTGGTTTAGTCGGTTTTGGATTTCCCCTTGATCTATTTCGAGAGGTCCAAGTCCGCTTAGTTGGGCAATAATCGCGGAAACTGTCAGATTTGAATCGATAGGGATTTGAAGAATTTCGTTCAGTTTATCCCTCTGTACCCACATCCTCATTAGTTCATCGCTTGGCATAATGTTATTCTATACTATATGGCAAGCGGGGGGTTAAATCGGTTGATGTAGTATATTGTTACTGATTGATATATTTCTAGAAAAATTTACCAGAGGAAGGGGAAATATCCAAAATATAGATGAGCTGAGAAGGAGATTTTTCCCTTACCAAACACTCGGTTGGGTTGCTAGCAATCGTTGGTAGTAGATTGCTAAGGGAATGGTAGGGGTAAAAGAATGGTGATAGAGTAAAAGAATGGGTGAGTGGTGGAAGAAAAACGGGGTCTGGGTGGCTTTGGGGATGGTGGGAGTGGGATGTTTGCTTTACGGATTGTGGGGAGTGATTTGGCCGGAGCCGGCAGTGGTGGAAATTGTGCAATCAAGTTCAATAGAAAAAGGGGGTGAGATTGTGGTTGACGTGGGCGGCGAGGTGATTACGCCGGGAGTCTATAAATTGCCAACGGGAGCGAGGATCGGAGACGCGCTTGTTTTGGCGGGAGGGTTATCGGCTGAGGCGGACAGACAGTGGGTGGCACAAACGATGAATTTGGCACAAGAAATAAAGGATGGCGGGAAAATCTATATACCCACGAGAAACGAAATTAATAACCAAATTCCAATAACCAATAACCAAACAATAAGTAATCAAGCGAAAACAATTAATATCAATACAGCGAGTGTGGCAGAATTGGATAAACTAACGGGGATTGGGGAGGTGAGAGCACAGGCGATTGTCGCGAACCGACCATATGGGAGTACGGAGGAGTTGGTGAGTAAAGCCAAGATACCAGAGAGTGTGTATGAGAAAATCAAAGATCAGGTGAGTGTGTATTGAAATGAAAAGTAAATTTTCTTCTGCAAATCTCGGCATGTTTGTTATTTTATTGATAATTTTGTGGCTGAGATGGGTAAGTTTACCGAAAATCTTACCGACGAGTTGGACACCCGAATCGGTGGTCAGTTTTACCGCACCGATCTTGGATAAACCAGAACAGACTGAATCAAATGTGATCATACGCCAGGGAAGATGGTATATCAAACTAAAGAGTGATGCAGGAATTAACCAAGGGGACAAGGTCCGCTTTGTTGGCAGCGTTATCCCGTTATTGCTAGGAGGGAAAGAGCGGCAAATTAAAATGATGGATCCGAATTTTGAGATTATCGAGAGAGAAAACCAAAGGAGGTTATCTTTGATTGAAGTGATCCAGATTGGGTTGGGAAAATGGAGGAAGAAGTGGGTAACCATATTGGAAAAAACCCTGCCAGAGCCCATGTCCAGCTTGGGTGCGGGAATACTCTTGGGGGTGAGGGGAGAGATGCCCCGAGAATTTTATGACCAATTGGTGGCAACAGGCACGCTCCATGTGATTGCGGCTTCGGGATTTAACGTGATGATTGTGGCGGGAGTATTGATGAGCCTGTTTAAGCGATGGTTCAGCCGGGGAGTGGCTACGATTGTGGGGATCACGGGGATTGGAGTGTATGTCG
>Ga0209727_1002032_pt1 | contig 15140 bp, 19 predicted proteins | sample RifGroC1_FD_183995 | JGI IMG/M metagenome (GOLD analysis project Ga0209727, IMG submission 183995) | Groundwater microbial communities from Rifle, Colorado, USA - Groundwater C1 (SPAdes) (version 2) | ecosystem: Environmental > Aquatic > Deep subsurface > Groundwater | place: Rifle, Colorado...
TTACTAATGAAATCTTCTGAATATTGCATATAAAAAGTATATCAAAAGCGGTAAACTGGAATTAGAAGGCTTAAATGCTGGAGTGTTTTAAAAAATATTCTTTTAGCATTGTTTTTAACGTTGTTTTTCCCCGATTACATTTAAGATATTCTTCCCGTCGTTTGGCGTCCTTTTCATTTCGATAAGCTTCGTAGTGGATAATTTCAAAAGGTGCATAATGTTTTGTTGAAATATTTAATTTTGAATTATGTTCTTTAAATCGACGTTTGAGATTGTCAGTAAATCCAATGTAAATAAAATCAGAATTTAAACTTCGGAGAACATAAACGTAGTAGAAGATCATAAAATGATTATATATCTTTTTGGGGAGGTAGCATTCGCCACCTCCCTGCGGCTCTCTTCGTAGATAATAATGTTAGGATTGTTATCCTACATTGTTTGGCGCGGAACCAGGCGCCGAATGGTGCCTGGTCCAGAGGGGAGGATTCGAACCTCCGTAGCCTTACGGCGCGAGATTTACAGTCTCGTGCAATTGTCCGCTCTGCCACCTCTGGTAAATTAAACTAGATATTTTTGATATTTTTTATCATCAATAGTTATTTCATTTCGAATAGTAATTTCATTCCATTTTATTAAATAACTTCGATTATCTTCTGTAAAGATAAAAAGAAAATCAAAATCATTTTTTTTGTATTTTTTTACATAATTAAAACTTCTATTCCCACCAGCAATTCTTAAACCAGCTTTATAATCTCCTCTAGAACTTTTTCCAGCAAATTTTACTTGAACTTTATAAAGTCTCTTGCCATTATCAAACACTAAATCATATGGATTTCTATCGCCTACAGGTAATAACACTTCGTACCCTAATTTATATAATTTAGCAATGCATTGAGCTACGGCAATCGATCCTTTTTGTTTACTATTCATTAGTAACAGTGTATAAGACTGTTATTATTTTGTCAATGTGCTTCTTCTTCAATGTGTTTGGTAACATATAAATTATATCACGACTTTGATATAATTTTTTTGTGAAAATATTTGATAAATCTCTCCAAAAAGGCTCAAACAGAGGTAATAAATGAAATAGAAAAACAAGCCAGTGCAAATATAATGCAGTTTAGCACTGTTTTGCCGGTTGAGAACTATGCTAACGATCCGAGGATCGCTTTGACAAGTGTTCATTTTCCCAAAAATTTTTTTAAAGAGGCGATTTTTGACAAAATATTAAAACCGCTAAAACAGATATCACCAGACCATTATTATTATCCGTCGGATTCGCTTCATCTGACAATTAAAAATATTCGCTTAATAAACGATCCGCCGACTTTCAATGAAGAAGACGTCATAAGGTAAAAAAAGTATTTGAAAAGTCGATGTCAAAATATAAAAAGTTTAAAGTTTATTTTTACAAACTGCTTTTGTTTCCGGCAAATTTGTCTTTAATTGGTACGACTGATCCGGAACTGGATTTTATCCATTTAGATCTAGATGAAAAATTAAAATCAATAGGAGTTCCTGATGATAAAAAATATTTTAACCCAAGGTTTTTCTTTGCCAACATGACTCTTGTCAGGTTTACCGGGTCTCTGACAAAACAATATTTGGATAAAATTCAAGGGATTTCTGAAAGCTTGGAACTTGATCCATATGAAGTTGATTCTGTGACTCTTTTGACCTGCAATGCCGTATTGGAAAAGAGGCAGATCGTCGGCTCTTGGAATCTAAAATAAAATTTTGTTGGTCATTTTCCACGAGTCTGGAAGTTGAACTCAAATGCTTATTCTACTACAATTAAAGTATTAGTTATGCTATGATTTTCAGATATGAGAAATTTAATAATTGTTGGTGGTTTTATTATACTCGTTGGAGCATCATTATTTGTTATCTTTGGCAACAACCAACAAAAATCAATGACAAAGATAAAGCCGACTGTCCAGCAAAATGGTTCACAAATCGTCAGTCGTTATATTCCTTACTCAAAAGATCTATTTGAAAAAAATTTGGGTAAAAAGCGAGTTTATTTCTTTCATGCAAAATGGTGCCCTACCTGTAAAGCGGCAGATGCAGAATTTACCCAAAATGGCAATAAAATCCCCGATGATGTCGTCTTGTACAAAACAGATTATGATAACGAAAAAGAGTTAAAAACGAAATACGGCATTACTTATCAACATACATTCGTATTAGTGGACGAAAATGGCAATGAAATTAGAAAGTGGAACGGCGGAGACATTGCAGAGTTGGAAGAAAATACCCAATGATACTTTTAATATTTTTTTCGTTTTTAGGCGGAATCGTCACCATTCTTTCGCCATGCATTTTGCCGATACTTCCGGTTGTTTTGTCAGGGGCAGTAGGAGAAGGAAAAAGAAAACCGTTTGGAATTATTCTTGGTTTTGTTTTTAGTTTTACTTTTTTTACTCTTTTTCTCTCATTGATAATCAAAATTACGGGAATATCTGCAGACATTTTGAGGAATATCTCTGTCTTCGTTCTTTTTGGATTTGGTTTGAGTTTATTGATTCCAAAACTTCAAGATCTGGTGGAAAAAATCTTTTCCAGACTGTCTGGTAAGGCAGCGGTTAAAGTTAAAGGGGGAGGGTTTTTTGGCGGCATACTAATAGGATTAAGCTTAGGATTGGTCTGGACTCCATGCGTTGGACCGATTCTGGCGTCGATCATAACTCTGGCGGCAGCCAATACGATCACTAGTTCAACCATACTCATAACCTTAGCCTATTCAATAGGAACAGCGATACCGATGTTGGCGATTATGATTGGAGGAAGGGGTTTGATTAACAAGATGCCTTGGCTTTTGTCAAATACGTCAAGGATTCAGAAACTGTTTGGTTTGCTGATGGTTATCACGGCTTTTGCCATTTATTTTAACTTTGACCGAAAATTCCAGGCCTATATCTTGGATAAATTCCCAAATTACGGCGTAGGTTTAACAAAATTTGAAGATAATCAAGAAGTTAAAAATGATCTCAAAAAACTGTCTGAAAAAAAAGAAGACTCAATTAACGATTTAAGAACGACGTTCTATCCAGCTTCGCCTGAGTTAATTCAAGGAGGCGAATGGTTCAATAGCAAACCACTTAAATTATCACAACTTCGGGGTAAGGTTGTTCTTATCGATTTTTGGACCTATACTTGCATCAACTGTATTCGAACTCTTCCTTATCTTAAGTCCTGGCATGAAAAGTACAAAGACAAGGATTTAGTAATAATTGGCGTTCATACTCCGGAATTTGAATTTGAGAAGAATCCTGACAACGTCGCCAAAGCAATCAAAGACTTTGATTTAAAATATCCAATAATTCAAGATAATGATTATGCAACTTGGAACGCATACAACAATCGCTATTGGCCTGCAAAATATTTTATCGACAAGAATGGCCGGATCCGATCGACTCATTTTGGCGAAGGCGACTATGACGAATCAGAAGCAATAATCCAAGATCTCCTTAAGGAAGCGGGAACTATAAAGTCAGACATGCCCATAGATAATCTAGATTATTCAATTGATGCCAGGACTCCGGAGACTTATCTTGGCGCTTTGCGCCGGACAGAAAATAGTGATTTAAAATATTTTGGTGATTGGACTGTCGAAGCAGAAAGAGCACTACCGAAAAAAGGGTCGGCCTTGGAATATAGTTATAGTGCAAAAAATGTTTTTTTGGTGATGGGATCAAACAATGGGAAAACAGGGATTATAAAAATCTATTTGGATGGAAAGCTTATAAATCAGATAGAAGTAGATAACTATCGTCTTTATGATATCATCAAACTAAAGTCTTCCGGTAATCATCTGCTTCGGTTAGAGTTTTTGGATTCCAATTTAGAATTATATGCATTTACTTTTGGATAAAAAAATTCTAACATCCTCCACCCTTTTTCTCTTCTTCATGTTTCGAAAAAAAAGTAAATCTAGATAAAAGTTTACTAAAAGAAAAACACCTTGATATAATTTACTTGTGACAATCACTAAAAATATTCCATATACAAAAGACGAAATTAAGATTGACTGTAATTCAATGATCAATATTCGCCCTAAACAAGGAAACAGGAGCAATGAGATTCAAGATGTTAAAATAAGAGAAGAATTCGAAAAATTGACTAAATATTTTTTTCAACTGATAACTTGCTCGCAGAGCTTTTCCGATCGCGGTATAAAATAAGTGGTTCCACAAGAACTTCCCAACGGTAGCCTTTTTCGACCAGGCTTATCCAGAAATCCCAGTCGCGATATGTCTTCATTTCTGGGTCAAAACCACCTATTTTCGTCCAGGCTTTTTTGCTGAACATGGAGGCAGAAGAGAATAAATTTCTTATCAGTAGGGCTGAAACATCATGGGAAGGCGTTTTTTCGATAGAACTACTGTCTCCAAAAATACGCATCCATGAAGTAATAAAGCCGAGGCTCGGGTCGCAGAGAAAACACTTAAGAGCTTTTTCTATGAATGTTTTTTGGAATTTATCATCGGCGTCAAGACAACAAATATACTCACCTTTAGCTTCCTCAACTCCAATATTATAGGTTTTCGCTGAACCTTTATTGACTGTGTTCTTGATTAGCTTCACTTTGGGATATTTTTTTCTTAATCCGTAAATTTTCTTCAAGGCTGCTTGATCACTCGAGTAATCATCGACGACTATGACCTCAATATTTTTATAGGTTTGGTTAAGACAGCTTGCGATAGCTTCATAGATATAGTCTGCTAGATTATAATGAGCGATAATAATTGAGATAAGTGGGGTCGATTTCATTTTTAGATTTTAATATCTTTTAGTTTTAAAGCAGTTATCCAAGTTTTCATTTTATTAACCGTAGGCAAAAGATAATTTTTTAGACTTTCAGGATAATCTTTCTTCAACGAGTCAAGATTGCAGACGAACTGATCATACATCGATAGATATGAATCTTTTTTTATAGCTTCACACGCTTTGTCTATTAGATCGCAAAATCTGATATTCACTATGTGAGCGTAATGCTCTTGTCTGATGTTTTTTTCAAGAGAAGAGTCTTTATGATGATAAATCAACGATTCTCCTACAGACAGAGCATCGCCCTTAATATCGATAAGTTTTTTACAGATGTAGCCGCCCCAAATATCACCATATCGGTCAATTTGCCAGTTGGGAATTATGGGTTCGTTCATCGGCAGTTGATAGATAGCCGGTATGATTTCCTTTTTCATAATTATATTCATAGAACAGAGAGAAACAAACGGGCCTTTATCAACGATAACTTGGCGATAGTTCAACTTAATTTCGTTAAATGAAAATTTTTCTAGGTAGAGCTTGTCAACGGCATTAATATCGAAAACACCTTTCCAGAGGCCGAGATTAAAAACAATATTTCTTTTAATCGTTTTATTATATTTATAATCTTTGGGTCTTCCTCTTTCCTCATACGGAAAACCTCGTGGAAAAATCTCAATATCTTGATCATATAAATCAAGAGGATTATAAAAACGGTGCGAAGTAGTAACCAGCGGTAATTCTTTTATCCCAAGACTAGTCTCCGCCTTATTTTGATAATTGTCAAACACCTGACAGTCATCATCGAGACAGACGATTGTCTCATTATCTTCTGCAAGATGATACGCCATCAATAATCCCAAATCTCGACAGACGCCATTCTTTTTTGGTATGCAGGATTCAAGATCTCCCAAAATTCGTTTTTTATCAGAATAGTGAAGGACAGTAACCTCGTCAGCATTAACTGTAATTCGCTCCTCATCAGTATCGTCAACAACAATAATTTTATTACCGCGATTTAATAGAGGCTTAAGATATTCTAGATTAATATTTCGGATTGACGGAATAACGATAATCATAATTTAATATTTTACATCAAATGATATAATTATGAAGTGAAAAAGAATGTCATTGTCACCTGCGCCAATGGTAAAATCGGTGACTTCGTCGTCGACCACTGGTTAAAATCACTCAAAGACAACGTCAACCTCAAAAATATCGACATAGTTGTCATCGACTACGGCTTAACAAACTCCCAAAAAAACAAACTGAAAAAAGAAAAAGTAATTATTTTTGAAGGAATAAAAAAATACCACATCGTCAACAAAAGATTCTTTGATCTTGGTAGATATCTGTCTGAAAACAGTTACGACCAGGTCTTATTTATCGACGGCGGCGACACCATATTCCAAGAAGACATCTCCCACTTATTTAACCAAGATAAAAAGATATTCCGCGTTGTTCCTTTGGGAATGGAGGTCTTATTTTTCCAATGGTTTTTGCTAAATAATTTTGAAGAGGGCATCAAAAATAAAATCTGGCAAGTGGTAAAAAACAAACCTGTAATTAATGCCGGAGTAATTTTTGGACCAAGCGATAAATTTATTATCTTAACAGACCTGATGAAAAAACTTATCAAAAATAAAAATAGTTTTGGACCTGACCAGATTATCTTAAACTATTATTTATACAAAAATAAAAATTTTAAATTGATCAATAATAAATACAACTTCATGATGGCAACCGAAGAAAAAGGTTTTTTAGTCAAAAAAGGAATTTTTTATAAGCCAACCGGTGAAAAAATCGCCATTGTTCATAATGCCGGACAGATGGATATAACAAGGCCGATCAAGAACTTTGGTTATGGAAGAGACTTCAATCAAATAAAACATCTTATCTACAATCTGAAGAAAACCCAATATAAAATCCTCGGGGCTTACAAGAAAATCTTCTCCGACTAAACTTTAAAGACCTCAACGTTTTCATGAACTATTTTGTCGACCTTGACGCCAACGCTTTGACCCTTTTTAGCATTTTCTATCTGTTTGTGCTCTTCTTGAATCGAGGAAATTGCCTGTTGGAATAATTCTTCGCCGTCTCCATGTCTGACAAATTTCAAAGTATCGCCGACGGCAAAAGGAGCGGTCACTTCAATGATCGCGACACCCAAATGATTGTAGTAGTGGGAAACCTTGCCTATTTTTTTATCGGCCATAATCTCTCACCGCCTATCTATCTTTATTTTAACAGGTTTTAATATCCCATTCCACCCATTCCAGGCATACCACCACCCATAGGAGCGGCTGGAGGATTTTTCTCCGGTAAATCGGTGACGAGCGCCTCGGTTGTCAAAATCATCGACGCGACCGAGATAGCATTCTGAACCGCTGTTCTCACTACTTTTAGAGGGTCGATAATGCCGGCTTTAACCATGTCAATTGGTTTTGCCTCTTCAACCGACCCGAGGACAAGAACGTCAAAACCCATTCCCTCGCCAGATACCTCGCTTGCCTTAGCTAAAAGCTGACCCGGATCGACTCCGGCATTCTCCATCAACTTCATAAAAGGAGATTTAAGAGCCCGCTTAACTAGGTCATAAGCGATTTTTTCATCTGCTGAAACTTTTCCAAGCTTATCGCTATTCATCTTTTGACTAATATTCAAAAGGGCCACGGCCCCACCTGGGACAATTCCTTCTTCAAGAGCTGCCTTGGTCGCAGCCACTGCATCAACAGCTCTTTCCTTCTTATCTTTCATTTCAATTTCAGTAGCAGCGCCGACATTGATGACAGCGACTCCACCTGATAGTTTTGCTAGTCTTTCCTGCAGTTTTTCTCGGTCAAACTCACTTGTCGTCTCTGACAGTTCTCTTTTGATTTGAGTAATTCTTGCCTCGATACTGGCTTTTTTTCCTTTTCCGCCGATAATCGAAGTGTTTTCTTTGTCTGACTTAACTTTATCAGCTCTTCCACAGTCCTCAACCTCAACGCTTTCTAATTTTTTACCCAGATCTTCAGAAACTACTATTCCCCCGGTCAAAATAGCAATGTCTTCAAGTATTTCTTTTCGTCTGTCGCCAAATCCGGGCGCTTTGACAACAAGCGCGTTAAATGTTCCACGGAGCTTATTGACGACCAATGTTGCCAAAGCTTCACCTTCAACTTCATCGGCGATGATAACCAAGTTTTTGGAAACCTTAACAAACTTTTCCAAAAACGGAAGCAAGTCAGAAACTGCGGTAATTTTTTTGTCAGTGATTAAAATATAGGCATCTTCGACTTCAGCTACCATTTTGTCCGTATCTGTAGCAAAATAAGCTGAAGCGAATCCCCGGTCAAACTGCATACCTTCTTTGTGGTCGACAGTTGTTTCTAATCCTTTTCCTTCTTCAACTGTGACAACACCGTCTTTTCCTCCAACTGCTTTTAAGGCATCGGCAATTAACTTACCCAGGTCTGGATCGCCGGCAGAGATAGTGGCAACGCTTGAAGCGTCGGCCAAAGTAATCTGTTTTCTAGATTTTCTCAACTCTTCAACGACAAAATCACCGGCTTTTCTTAACCCTCTTTGCATTATCATCGGGTTGGCTCCGGCAGTAATCATCTTTAGTCCTTCTTGGACCAATGATTGGGCTAAGACCGTCGCCGTTGTCGTTCCGTCGCCGGCAACGTCAGCCGTCTTGGAAGCAGCTTCTTTAACTAGTTGAGCCCCCATATTTTCAAAAGTGTCTTCAAGCTCGATCTCTTTGGCAACGGTGACGCCGTCGTGGACGACATTTGGCGCTCCCCATTTTTTGTCAAGGGCGACGTTTCGGCCTTTTGGCCCTAAAGTAGTCGCGACTGCGTCTGCTAACTTGTTAACACCATCGAGAAGTTTTTTTCGAGCATCGCTGCCGTATTTAATTTGTTTTGCCATAATTTTAATTTACAATTTATAATTGTACGGACAGGACAGTGTCCTGTCCCTACAGGATTAACTTACAATTGCCATAATGTCTTTCTGCTCAATCAAAAGCCATTCTTCGTTTCCGACTTTGACTTCGTTTCCTCCCCATTTTTTGTAAAGGACCTTTTGGCCGACTTTGACGACTATTTCTTCGCCTTTTTCATCGTCACCGCAACAGCCATCTCCGCAGCAATTTTTTCCCGGCCCGACCGCCATGATTTCACCAACTTGGGGTTTTTCTTTGGCTGAATCTGGAAGAACGATTCCTGATGGAGTCCGGGTCTCGCCTTCTAATGGCTTAACTAATACATAATCAAAAAGAGGTTTGATTTTCATGCTAAAATAAATTTATAATTGATAAGTGAAGTATTTATAATAAATTTTTTTCATTTTGTCAATAGGAAGTTTAGTCTGCTAACGATATGGATGATCAAAAAAGCTTGTCAGAAATAGAAAAACTTAAAACTGCTTTGCAGTCTTCTGACTTACCTGCTAATCTTCATGAAAAGGCTGGCGAGCAAATCGAAAGAATCAGTTTGGCTCTAAAATACGGCGGCAATCTTTCTCAATTGGATATTACTACTAAATACATCGACTGGATCACCCATCTTCCCTGGAATAAGAAAAGCGAGGATGTCTTAGATATAAACCACGCCAAGCAGATTTTAGATAAAAATCACTACGGATTACAAAAAATCAAAGAAAGAATTCTTGAATATCTATCGATCTTATTAATTCAGAAGCAAAAAATGTCAACCGAGGCCTATCATGCGCCGATTCTTTTTTTCGTCGGCTTGGTGGGAACGGGCAAAACCACTCTGGCCAAGTCTATTGCCGAAGCCTTGGGTAAAAAATTTGTCCGGATTCCTTTTGGAGGTCTTTCTTCGGCTTTGGACTTACGCGGACAATCAAAAACCTCATCGGAAGCCGAACCAGGAATGTTAATGAGGGCTATAAGACGAGCTGGTGTTCGGAACCCTGTCGTCTTGCTTGATGAATTAGACCGCATCACTCCTGAATCGCGCGCCGCCATCATGGGAGTATTAATTGAACTTTTAGACCCGGAGCAAAATAATGCTTTTAACGACTATTTTATCGACTATCCTTTTGATCTCTCCCAGGTGCTGTTTATTGCGACCGCCAACAACACCAATAATATTTCAACAGCAGTTATGGACAGACTTGAGGCCATTACTATGCCCTCCTACACTGACGAAGAAAAAATCAATATTGCCAAAAATTTCGTCCTCCCCCGCTATCTCAAGGAGACAGGATTGACAACAGAAAATATAAAAATAGAAGACAGTCTTTGGCTCAAAATCACCCGGCCTTTGGGATTTGACGCTGGGATAAGAAGCTTGGAACGGACTGTAGAAGGCATTGTCCGTAAAGTTGCCTTAAAAATCGTCTCCGGCCAAGGACAGAGCTTTGTAATTAATGAAAATAATGCAAAAGAATACCTCCCATAATTTTCAATTACCAATTTACAATTTTCAATAAATTTACAATGTTCCAATTATCAATTGGAAAATTGAGTCATTGAAAATTCAATGTAAATTGAAAACTGAAAATTGAAAAATTGCTTTAGGTATATCTATCAGCTACTTTTGAAGCTCCATAGGAATCGGGCTTGATTTTTACTTCATATCCGCTTCCCCGAATCATGCCGACGACTTCTGTGATCAAATCTCTCGTTTCGCCGTTGTGACCGATATCTACGTGGATCTGAATGTCATACTTGGAAATTCCGTTGGTCTTGAAAAAGTTGACGAAGTTTTCCGAAGTTTCAAGGGACATGGTTGCTTCCTGATAAATCCGCTCCTTGAGGGAAATCTTCTTGTCTTGAACGATTCTTTTCCAAAAATAAATTCCCCCCCAGCCGACACGGTGGATAATCAGAGCCGAAACAAAATCATATTTATTATTTTCTATTTTTTGCGAGTCGGTGCCGACGATGATCTCGTATTTGCCTTTTTTGTCGACCTTCATGAAGTCGGAAACAATGTTTTTGAGTTTTTCTAAATCGACCTGACCGTAAGTGGGACTATGATAGAACATATAAACTGATTCTTAGATTTTATCACAAAATAGTGCGGAGGGTAGAGGATTTGAACCTCTGTAGGGGAGAACCCCTCGGGTTTTCGAAACCCGTGCAATTGGCCGCTATGCGAACCCTCCTAGTTATTTATTTTACCAAAGCTCATACTAAAATTGAGCTTATCATGATGCTTAATACAAATATTAATATTCCTCCCAAAATATCTATAAGATAATGTTGTTTTGTAAATAAAGTTGAGATGCTAATAACAAAACCAACTGTGAATATTTGTAATGAATAAGCGGAAAAAGCAAGTATAAGAAAATATGAACATATTAGAGTGCCAAAGATATGAGCGCTTGGAAAACCGTTTGTATCATCATCTATGCTATAAATAAATGAAGTAATTTTGCTAAAAATATTTTTACTTTTTATTATCGGTCTTCTGACGCCATTGGGGAAAAAATACCAGAATAAACCTGCCAAGATATAAGAAATAATGTATAACACAAAAAACTTATTAATATATTGGGTTTTCCACAAGTAAATTATTGCCACTAAAATCCAGACGAAATAACCTAAATAAGGAATTATAAAAATTGGTAAAAAAGGAATTCTATCGTCTATTTTAAGCCTCCAATAGTATTTGGATTTTCTTTTGTTTAATGGGATATAAAGGCTTTTTACCGCTAAAAAGATAGTTAGTAAAAGTATTTTAGTCATCCTTATATTATAATAAGATTAAATTCATGGCGCGTTGGCGAAGAGGAAACGCAGGTGTCTGCAAAACACCTACTGCGCCGGTTCGATTCCGGCACGCGCCTCCAGATTGCGACTTGTCGGGCGGCGCAGCAGCGCCGCCCACTGATCCGGAAGGTCACAATCGACTATTCTGTTTTTTAGGATGAGGTTCGAGCCGGTCTTTTTTAGGAACTCTCTTTTTTGAAAAAGATTTATATTGTCCGATGCGATTTTATCCGCAGTCAATGCTGTGTTGAAGAATTCCCTCATAGGTTCGAGCCACTTATTTGGTGATTGTTCAAGAGTATTGATTCTTTGCTCAATTGTCTTCTTTGAAGAAAAAAGATTTTCTTTCTTTATAAGGTAATCTTCCCGACTAACTACATTGTCCAAGTAGGAATCAAGAAGTTTACTCAACTTTTCATTAATACTTACCAAATCTTTTTTGAACTCTTGAACAATCACCAACACTTCTGACCGCTGTTGGCGCCTGTCCTCTTCAAGCCTTTTTATAAGCCAATCGTGGTCAGAAGTGGACAAAGAAACTTTTTGAATATGTTGGTTGAGTTGGGCGGTTAAAATCTCTTGACGGATGAAAGGTTGGGAGCAGGAAGAAAGCTTACTTTTACGGGTACACCTATAATAGATAAAATCAACTGTATGGTTAACGGTCTCGTAACGTCTGATATGATGTTCCGCTGTAACCATCATCCCACATTCTCCACATTTGATAAGGCCGGTGAACGGGAAGTCAAGAGATTTTTGAGGATAAATATGAGTCTTTCTTTTGATAACCGCCTGTACTTCATCAAAAAGTTTCTTTGTAATAAGTGGCTGGTGGATTCCTTGATAGATTTCCTTATTAAAGCGAAAAAAACCACAATAAAAGGGGTTTGAGAGGATAAAGGTAATTCGACTTTTATGAATTGGAATATCTCCCCGAGAGATAACACCTTTAGATTCTAAAAAGAGACTTAGGCTCTCAAAAGTCGAATTACCTTTTGAATAGATTTCAAAAAGTTCTTTGATAATTGGAGCGACTTTGGGATCTATAATAGCTTTCTTGTTTAACCTGTCATTTAAATATCCCAATGGAGCGAGGCCAGCACACTCACCCCGTCTAACTTTTTGTCTCAAACCCCTTTTAGTATTTTCGCTCAAGGAATCCACATAGTATTTACTTTGACCAAAAGCAATTGATAACATGAAAAGTCCCTGCGGGGTATTCTGAAACCAGAAAGTCGGGAACTTCAAGTCAGATAGAATATTACGATCAAGTAAATAGACAATACGACCAGAGTCAACTGCGTTTCTAGCTAATCTATCAGGGTGCCAAGCCAGAATGCCTTGAGCTTCGCCCTTTTCAATTCTATCCAACATCTGATTAAATAATTCCCGACCTGGAACTTTAGCTGTTTTACTCTCAATGATAGTATCAACTATATTTAACCCCTCTTTCTCTGCAAAGGTACGAAGCTCATCAATCTGGGCAGGGATAGATAGCAGTTGATGCTCGGCGTCGTCAGTCGACTTTCTGGCATAGAGAAAATATTTTGAAGCTGGAGCAGGACTTTTCATGTTATTAGATTAAAAAAATGTCTAATTGCAAAATAATAATACGCCTCTATAAATATTTTTCAATATCAATATTTATCTCACTGATACAAAAGTAAGTACTAAGTACGGACTAAGTAACGGATAGCTCGTTATTAGACATTTTTTTAAATAAAACTTCCTTTTTTTATTGCTTTTGGTCAAACCAACCGCTTGGCGGTGGTAAAGATATAAAATCGCATCCTCCCGCCCTAAGCGGGAGAATGTTTTAGTAAAAAAAGGGTAGGACAATATAAATCTTTTTGAAAAAAACTAAAAAAGACGAATGAAGAATAGTGGATTGTGACCTTCCGGATCAGTGGGCGGCGCTGCTGCGCCGCCCGACAAGTCGCAATCTGGAGCCATTATACAAAATAGCTCGAACTCATTTTATCAAAAATTCATAGACCAAACAATCGGCACTTTTCTTTTAGAGATTGCGACACTTCGCTTTGTTTTTTGCGACATGACGAGCTTCAAATATGGGGGCTGGGGACTGTGGGAGGGCTAACGATCAGGGCCGATGGATTAAGGACTTGGGGACACTGGGGAACTTCAAGCTTTCAACCAACCAGCCAACCAACAAGCCAGTCAGTCAAACTCCCAACCCTTCGACTCCTTCAATGAAACTCCGGACAAGTCCGCTCAGGGTAAACCAACCGACTGGCCATTCTGTCAGCCAGCTGAACTTTCAAACACAAACACGCCCTCGCTAATCGCTCGGGCACCTCCGCCTCCTTGATTGACAACTGGTCGGCGGAAACAAAGGTACTATTATAGTAGCTCGCCCGGCTCAACTCCAACAAGTCCATCCCTCGCTCAGTCGCTCGGGATTCTTTTCCTCCTCCGCTTTTCGCTACGGAGGACAGGTCCGCCTCCGCTTCGCTCCGGCGGTTTTCGACTCTCTCCATTTTCCAATTTGGGGGATCGGCATTTTTTTAAAATTTGACAAGTAGCAGTAGCGCCAAAAAATCTTCGGTGATATTATGAGACTATATTTTCAAGAAAAAGTCCAATTCCTGAAGTTGCGAATTGGTTAAAGAGGGGTACTATTAATGACTGTGGATGGAGGTTGTATCTTTCCAGTAATTTCATTTAATAATCCTTCAACCTCTTTTTTACTTACTCCTTTTTTTATTGCTTCCATTTTTGTTCTAATCAAAGAGATATCTTCAAGAGAAAAATCAGAACTTTGTTTTCCATTAAGTCCTAAAATTATGGAACGCATAGCAGAATATTGCGTTGCAATTAGTTCGTCATTAATCCCAATTTTTTTTGGATCGTCAAGCGCGCGAAGTTCAGTGATAAAAGTTTCAAAATTTGGGATAAAGTTTTCTTGTAAATTAGTATCACCCTCGCGGTGTGACGAAAAGGTTAATATACTTTCATAAAGTGCTTTTTTCTGTTCATCGCTTGTAAGAAGATATTGTATATTATTAATATTTATTCGTTTTGGTAACGACTGAATAAAGTCTGTTTCTAATTTTTTTATTGCTTCAGACGACATTTTAGTTTCACCTGATGTTTCGAGGGGAGGCAATTCGTATTGTTCTAATTTATTAACTATTTTGTCTATACCTAGTTTTTTTATTCCTAGAAGTGCTTTTGGAATTTTTATAGATTCGACTTCGCTAAGGGCGACCACATCTATTAATAATTCTTCGTATCCTTCTTTCGAAACAATTTCTTCAGGATTTTTTCCTTGTTTTAGTAGATTTAGAGTTTTTAATATTAAACCTTTAATTTCAGTCGGACCTTTTTGAAATTCAGCAGATCTAATAATTTCAGCTATTTCGAATTGATTCTTTTTAGAATATTGTGCATAGGGAATTAAATTCCTATCTGTAGCTCGGAGCAGTTCATTTGCTTTTTTTGAAAAATCTGGAGAGGCGCTTTGACTTAATATTTCTAAAACTCCTTTTATTTGTTAGTTTATGTTTCAAATAATGGGTCTATAAACGGCAAATTTTGTTTTTTAGACTATCCCATAATCTTTTAAGATCTTGACGTTTTTTTACTCTCCTAAAAGTAAACAGCCAAAAAAGATATACAACCT
>Ga0209727_1002036_pt1 | contig 15100 bp, 20 predicted proteins | sample RifGroC1_FD_183995 | JGI IMG/M metagenome (GOLD analysis project Ga0209727, IMG submission 183995) | Groundwater microbial communities from Rifle, Colorado, USA - Groundwater C1 (SPAdes) (version 2) | ecosystem: Environmental > Aquatic > Deep subsurface > Groundwater | place: Rifle, Colorado...
GCTTCATAATTAAGTTCAAACAAAGATTTGCCGTTTATCAAAGGTAAAAAATGTTTTGGTTTTGATCTTCGGCTTACCGGCCACATTTTAGTTCCATACCCCCCACAGATTATTACTGGTTTCATAATTTATTCTATCAAATTTGAAATCCCCCAATCTATGGTAAAATATACTTATGGTAAATAAATTGGATCATGAACCACAATCAAACAATCAGGAATCCAAGCGCGGCTTTGTCCTTACCATTGTCTGTTCCCGATATCGACACCCAAATGGCCATCTCAAAGTTGAAGCTGTAAATTTCGAAAAAGCTGTTGAAGAAGCAGAATTAGATTTACTTAACGACCGCTTATGTAAGGAACACTACTGTGGTAGTCCCCTAATTGTTCATCGCTCCAACAGCCGTCTATAAATTTTTCTGAATATACTCTCCGATATTTTCCACTGTAGTTTTGACTATCCTCTCCAAAGCTTCTTTGGTATTAAAAGCATTATGCGGCGTAAATACCACATCATCCCGATCCCGCAACAAATGATACGACAGCAATTCCTTTAAATCATCCTTACTAATTTTGTCTCCCATCACCGTTGAACAGCTCTCCAACATCGTTTCTTCCTCTGTCACATCTAATCCGGCTCCTGCCAAAATTCCTTTGTTTAAAGCCCAAATAATCGCTTCTGTCTCAATTATCGGCCCCCGGGAGGTATTAATCAGATAACTTCCTTCTTTCATCAATTTAATATTCGTTCTGTTTATCAAATGATAAGTTCCCGGATCATTCGACGTAGCCGGAAAATACGGCACATGCACGGTTACAACATCAGAATCCTTTAATAAATTTTCCAAATCCACATATTTAAATCCCAAACTTTTTGCCAATTTTTCATCCCTTGCCCTCTCAACAGCCACCACCTTCATCCCAAACCCCTTTGCAATCCGAATTACGTTTTGACCGATTTTTCCTGCTCCGATCACCCCCAAAGTCTTTCCTTCCAAATCTATCCCCGTTAATCCTTCCGGACTAAATTCGCCATCTTCCACCGCCTGATTGGCAGACACAATTTTTTTAGTTATCGCCAAAATCAAAGCAAAAGTATATTCCGCCACCGTGTGCGATCCGTAAACCGGCACATTTTTAACCACAATTTTTCTTTTCTCACACTCTTTTATGTCAATATGGTCCGTTCCGGTCGACCTGGTCGCTATCATTTTCAAATCCGGCAATTTATCTATCACTTCCTTTGACATTTTCGAATAGATAAAAGGGGAAATCACTTCATAATTAGAAGCCAAATCAATCTTATCCTGTACTTCTTCTTCAAAAATCCCAATCCCGGTCGCCTCCAAATTTATAATTTCCTTTTCGATTAACTCCCTCTCCCAAGGCTTTACCCCAAAAAAAGCAATTTTTAAATCAGACATAAAATTATTCTACCCTAAACTATCTCTTTTTTGGCAAATCAGCATCATCACCCACCACTCCCCTTCATTCCACACTTCTTTTACAATTCTGTTAATTTTATCTTATATTTCAACCAATTTCTTCTTTTTCCTTTTGTACCCTATTGACACACTAGTATGCTTTATGTTTAACTGATTATAGTTAAACATTCATTTGATGTAGGAGGACATACATGGACGATGTTCAAAACGAATCACAGAATAACTCTGTAAATCAAAAACCCATTGCCAAAAAGGTTAATGGAGTTTCAATCGAAAATCTGCCTGATCTTCTAACCGTCGCCGAGGTTGCCGACCTCCTTCGTGTTTCCAAACTCACCGTTAAAAGATGGGGAAAGCGCGGCAAACTACCCGCTATCCGTATCAATGCCCGTGGAGATCGTCGCTACCGCAAGGAAGCCGTTCTCTGGCTGCTTGGCATCCAAGCCGAGTAATTTATTCCGGCAAAACCGGAACTTACATTCGCCCACTAAGCTGTTTTGATTAGTTTCGAAACAGCTTTTTTGGTGCAAATTTTAAGATAAATATATATCCGATACATAGCTTATAATGCAATATTATTGTATAATTAGGGACTAACGTATAGATACGTTAAAAGTTAAATTAGCCTCCGGCAAAAGCTGCCATTAAAGCATAATTTGACTTTGCGCACTTTAAAATTTGGGTCATTAACTCCGGGATACGGTTTGGGGATAATCCCTCTATCCTCAGTCCGTATCCCGGAATGGTTCCGTGGGTATTTTAGAAAGATTTTAAGTCCATCTCAGAAAGGAGAAAAAATGGACAAAAAGTTTGGTAGAAGAGTTTTTTTGACGACAGCGATAATCGTTATCGCTTTCGTCTTGGCTGGACTAGTTCCAGCCGTCGTATGGGGGCAAACAGAGCCGTCTTTTTTTAACGGCTTTCTACCCCTGGTGGCAAAGGCCCCGCTAGCCACCGTTACCCCAATCCCCACCCCAACCCCAGATCTTATCTTTTACACTACCAAAGATCTAGGGTTCACTGGACCTGGAGGAGCCCAGCTTTTTGAGCTGACTAACTCCACAGGGTGGAAGATTCAGGCGTATTGCCTGGATGTGGACAAAGCCCCACCACCCATAGGGGCCCGGTATCTGTTGGACGATCCAACAGATATTTTATACGGTGGAGAGGCTTATCAACCACTCATGCTAAAGAGAGTGGTTGAAACCCCCACCGCCACGGCAACGTTGCCTCCAACGGCAACGTTCACGCCGTTTCCTACAAATACGCCCACGGCCACGGCCACCCGGACGCCGACGCCGACGGACACGTCCACGCCGACGCCCACGGAGACCAACACGCCCACTCGGACACCCACGGCAACAGCAACCCAGACGCCGACACCCACAGCGACCAACACCCCCACCCCGTTGCCCATTTGCCCCCAGGTCACCTTGCGGGCACTCAAAAACGACAACCTCCCGGGCAAGTCAATCCCATATGGGGTTGATTTTATAAACATGGACCTGAATCGGTTTCTTATGTACTACGAAACCGACTTCATCCATGTTTGGACGGAGGACTCCCTCGGAAACAAAATTACCCTGCCAACTGGAGCCGTCGCCTTTATCCGACTGGGTAATCAGGTTAAATATATCGGAAACCCAAGCGAGTTTTGGGTAAGAAATTCCGATCTGTTTAATTTGACTGATGACCACGAGGTCATCATCATCTTCCCCTCCAACGGTGCTGACTGTGGGGCTGGGTTTTTGGTCAAGGATCCTCCTCCGCCAGTTTTGGAGGCCATGGATTCCCACCCTGCCCAAGCCGACGCAATTTTGTCGGCCTACGCTCTGGCCTTGGAAAATGGTCAAAGCGAGCAGGAAGCGGTCGAGGCAGCCTTGGCTGTCCCGACTGAATGATGACCCAAGTTCAGGAGTCCTCCAAATTTTGGAGGACTCCTGGGTGCAATCCGATCCGGCCGAGCCGGGAACCAACACTCAAAGGTTCCCGCGCTCGGCTTTTTTAATATCTTTTTTATTTAACATCTCTAACTCTAATTCCACACTTTGTCACTTCTATTTCCCCAATCTGATTGATATAAATTTTGGCACTGCCATCATATCTAAATCCGGTACAGCCATCACACTTTTCTCCACAAGAAAAATTTCTTCCCTCAGGCGTCCTTGCCAACATCAAATTTCCTCTCGACCCCACCCTGTAAGTCACCACCGGCTTTTCCATCTCTTCCTCACTTAATCTATTACTTTCCAAAATAATTCCGCTCATGCCCTATTATGCAGTTTTTATTCACTTAATTACAATGGGCAAACTTTAAACCACCACTCTGCCTCTCGGAGTCCTCTTAACCAAACCTTTTTTCAATCTCCCCTAACCCCTCTTTGACAAGAGGGGAATATAATTTTTAAAGATGAATAAAATTAACAACGAAGCAATTCACTCTCAAAGAGGATGTGTCCGATATCTAAAACAACTTACTTTCATGGCTAATCAAAACAGAAAAAATCCAACCAAAGCTGAAAAAATAATGTGGGATAATTTTTTATCCAAGGATAAAACTGGTTATAGATTTCTACGACAAAAACCAATCCATCGCTTTATCGCAGATTTCTATTGCGTTAAATTAAATTTAATCATCGAAATTGATGGTGATTCTCATAAAAATAAAACAAAAACCGACATCAAACGAGATAAATTTTTACAACAAATTGGAATCAAAACCATTAGATTTACCAATGATCAGGTATTAAACAATCCAGAATATGTCAAACAAGTTTTACTTCCCCTTGTTAAAGGGGACTGAGGGGATTGAAACTAAACCACCACTCTGCCTCTCGGCGTCCTCTTTACCAAACCTTTTTTCATTAAATAAGGCTCATAGACATCGGTAATCGTTCCCACATCTTCCGTCAATGCCGCCGCAATATTTTCCACCCCCACCGGTCCCCCTCCATAATTTTTTTTAACTACATCCAAATACTTCCTATCCGCCTCCGACAATCCCAACTCGTCCACTCCCAACATTTCCAAAGCCTCTCTGGCTTCATTTATAGTAATCAATCCGTCATTATTAATTTGGGCATAGTCCCTCACTCTTCTCAACAATCTATTGGCAATTCTGGGAGTCCCTCTGGCTCTTTTGGCAATTTCCACCGCCGCTCCCAAATCCACCTTTACCCCCAACACATCAGCCGTCCGGCTAACAATTTCTGTCAAACTATCATCTTCATAAAAATCCAACTGTTGAACATACCCAAACCTATCTCTCATCGGTCCGGAAATTAACCCAATTCTGGTAGTCGCCCCCACCACCGTAAATTTTTCCAAATTTAATCGCACCGAGCGGGCCGAAGGCCCCTTTCCCAATACAATATCCAAAGCAAAATCTTCCATCGCCGCATATAAAGTTTCCTCTACAATTTTATTTAAACGATGAACCTCGTCAATAAACAAGACTCCTCCCTTTTTCATCGCCGACAAAATCGACGCCAAATCCCCGGCTCTGGTCAACGCCGGACCTGAAGTAATTTTTATTGTTACTCCCATTTCCTTGGCCATCAAAAATGCCAAAGTCGTCTTTCCCAAACCCGGAGGTCCGTAAAATAAAATATGATCCAAAGCTTCTTTTCTCTCTTTAGCCGCCCTCAAAAATATATCCAACTGCTCTTTTAGTTTATTTTGACCAATAAATTCTGCCAAACTCTGCGGCCGCAAATTCCTTTCTACCAATTTTTCATCCTTTTTTATTTTAGGATCAAGATTTTCTTCCACAAACCATTCTACTATATGCCCCAACAAAACCCAAACCCTAATCCACCTTAGGTAAACAATTCCTGACCAACAAATCCGTCACCCCCAAAACACACTCCAACCTGCCTCCCAAAGTCCCATCCTTATTTCTAGTCAATTCAAACTTTTTCTTTCCCGCACCAGCTTTACAATTTCCACAATCAATTATCACCACTCTCAGCACCACGCCCAGTTCTCCACTTACTTCAACAGACCTTCCGTCATCCGATTGTTTTATTTTTACATCTTTTGAAAACATTCCCAATTATACAATCAATTACTCCCGTTTTCATTTTTTCTTTGTTCCTTCCACCACCATCTGCCACATTAATACCAAATTAATCTTTTGACCTTTATTCTCGTTCTCATCAATACGTTCAATATCATTTCCTAATACACCCTGCACTTCACAAAGCCGGTGATAACGACACTTTTCTCTACATACTATCATCGACAAACCACTTCCTCTTTTCTCAACTATATCCGGTCCCCAAGAATCTTTTTTATCGCTATGCTCTTTACATTCTTGGCAATTAGCCTTAGAAAAATCAGCTACTTCTTCACTGCCTCCTACCACCTGCACCCCTTTCCTTCTGAAGTTAACCACCAATTTATTGCTGTCTAGAACTCCTATTGTATACAATCTATAATTACCTTCCTTCCGATTTTTTTTCATATCTATTCCATATTTCTCAAACACCAACTTAACTTATCCTCAATTGTCTCTAATTTTTCCGGTATCTTTTTGACTACTTTTTCAATTTCTTTTTTATCAAATCCTAATTGCTTCAAACTCAATACAATATCATCTTCTTCCTTATCCCCCGTTGACTCTTTTCTCAAATCCAATTCTCCCAAACCACCCACCTTTGATTTCAAATCTACAATAATTCTCTGAGCCGTTTTTTTGCCAATCCCTTTTAATTTTTCAAAAAAATCCACATCGGCATCCCCTATCGCTTTCAAAATTTCTTCACTTTGTTTACTTCCCAAAATTCCCGCCGCCGTCCTCGGTCCTACCCCGGATACTGTAATCATTAACTTAAATAAATTCAATTCTTCCCAACTGTCAAACCCGTACAAAGACATATCATTTTCCGATACCGCCATATAAGTTTGAACTTTTATTTCTTCCCCTTCATTATGTTTCTTCAAAAAACCTTCACCTACCATCAACCAATATCCCACCCCTGACACTTCAATCTCAATATTATTTCCCGATATCTTACTAATTTTCCCTGTCAATGATGAAATCATAACTCATTATACTTCATCCGTTTCTTTTTCCTTCCACCACTCCATATTCCACGGTGGTTCCTTTTTATTTCTTTCATACCACCTCCCCAACGAATTCAACATCCCCCAAGCAAAAATTTGATCCCTTACCGAGCCCAAATCACTTTCCACCAAATCTAAATTCAAATTTCCCCCCACCAGGGCCATATATTCCAACAATTCCTGGGGTAAAATTCCCATTTCGCCAGCGAGCACTTGACCGGCATGTATCAACTCATGCTCCATCTCTCCCGCATACCTTTTCAATTCATCATCCGACTCCGGCACATCTTTCAAAAACACTAACGGCTCATCATCATCACAATATCCATCCGCAGTCATCTCACTTCCATACTTTTTTAAATAGTCTATTTTGGTTCCAATGGCTATTCCTCTCTCCTCAGCCTGTGTCCTTAATTCTTTTACATACTCTCTCAAATTTTCACCCCTCTCTGCCGGCAGTCCATATCTTTCTCTCACCCAGGCATGATCAAACTTTAACCTTGCCTTCAACTCATCCCGTTCATAGATATCAAAATTCTTTCCAAATAAAAACCTGATAATTTCATCCGACGGACTGTTTGCTCTGTTCCACTCAAAATTATTTCTATCAATCTCATTCAACGGCTTTAAATTATAAATTTCACTCTCATTTGCTTCAATCCCATCCACAGTCTTCAACCACCACTCAGCAGTATCCCAAACAGCCTTCTCACCTCGCTCCTTACCGATTGTTTTATAATAACTCCTGACAGAAGTCATTATCGGCCATTCAAAAATAACCTCAAGATGTTCCCTGTCTTCTAACAATGCTTCGGGGTCCATCGCTACAATCGTTGCTTCATACTCCATTCCTTCAATCGGCATATTTGGGTAATCTCTAAATTGGAGCGCATGAATCATTTCATGACATCTGACCTGTAAATCAGCACGATACCGTTTCTCATCAGACCTATCCAAAATACTCGAAGCCACAAATTCCCCCTCTGTTTCATAATACCCATACTCCCTCTCTTCAAACATCTCTACCATTCTTGCCGTATCTTCACCTAAATCATCTACCTCTTTCAAATTGATTCCTTTTTTTTTCATTATTAAATCCAATTCATTCTCATACTCCGCCAATCTACCCCCATAGTCATGAATATCAGGAAGATCGTATTTCTGAAGAATCACCTTTCTGTCATCTACCAATCTCTCCGCCATCCCCGGATCATCCGGTCTCATCCCGGTAATATATTCACACAACCTGCTTCCAAACGTCTGATTTTTTCTAAATTCAATCTGTTCCTCACGACTCCTGGTCTGCCCTACGGCTATATTTGCTCCTAAATCTATTTCACTCATCAATCTATTCTATCTCAATTCTTCTTTATACACTTATCCCAATTATATTCCCGATAATTTTAATAATTCAGGGCAAGCGAACGGGCAAAATTAAATCTTCATCGTAAACAAATCCGTCAAAGCCGCCGCCACCGCATCCGCCGCATGCGACGGCGAAATTGGTTTTTCCAGATTCAAACTAGCCCGCACCATTTCCTCCACCTGAAATTTTTCTGCTCTCCCGTATCCCACCAAAGCCATTTTTATCTGAAGTGGCGTATAAGTTACCACTTCCAATCCCAAATTCGCTCCGCAAACCTTTATCACCCCTATCGCCTCCGCCACCGGCAGTGCCGATTTTGCATTTTTTGCAAAAAACAAACTCTCCACCGCAATCCTCTCCACCCCATATTTCCTTATTATTTTTTCCAGCTCCATATATATCTCTTTTAATCTTTCTACATCACTTTCGCTACTCTTAGTCAACCACACTCCACATTCTTTTAACTTAATTTCGACCTCCTGTCCCGAGTCACCTGTTTCTAAAACCGCAAAACCTGTATTAGCCAATCCCGGATCAATTCCTAAAATCATATCCACACTCTCCTTCTCTCTTTAGGTTTTGGTCTTCTTCCATAACGTTCTACTCCCTCATTTCCCAACTCCAACTCTTTCAAAATTGAGTTCGAAGCTATTACGCCCCTCTTTACTGCACCCAACATTGAGCCCTCCGTATTTCTACTACTTTGAAACACCACCAAACCTTCATTTCGCCGATGAATATCAGGCAAAACATCAACCAGTGCATTAACATGCGGTCTTTCCACCGACATACCAGCCATAAAAGTCACTATGGTCAACATCTTCCTCACCGGATCAATATATCCGGTCTCAGGTCTTCCCACCACCACCGTCGGTAATTCAATTTTTCCCCCTGACTCTTCCACCATAATTTCCACTACCTCCGAAGATGTAATACAAAATTGTTCCACCAATAATTGGCTTTTATCATCCAAACCATATCCATCAATGCTCAACTCAACTCCTATTATTGCTCCTGGTTTTCCGTCTTCTGCATGGACCGCTGCCCTTGTCTTTATCCCACTCAACTTTTCTCTTATTTCCGGAATAATCGGACTATGTTCACCTGCATAATATTCTCTGGCAACAACTCTCATTACCTATTCTACCTTAAAATTTTTTTACCCTAAAACCACCCTTTCTGTTAGACATGTCAGCAAAATCCTCTCTGGCTTCCCTTCCCGCACAATTCACTCTTGCCTCCTCCTCCAATCCTTCCTTTGTCGGTTCCAAAGGTATAGCCTTTGATCTATATATCCTCAATGTCCCCTCCATTCTAGATCTCTCTGCCATCGGATTTTTTGATATTAATTTCCTGGCCTGGCTTTCACAACAGCCCACATGCACTACCACATCACTTATTCTGAATTCCTGACCGGCTCTACCCTGCAAAAACCCTTCAAACAACATTTCTGTTCTTTTACATTCATTCTGTATGACTTTCCGACCCTCATCCCCACTACTTCCACCCACCAAACCATCCTCACATTCAAGATGTCTCAAAATAGCTTCAAAATTAGTATTTCCCATTTATCGACTATTGTACCACCTTCCTTCATTCCGCCTCAGAAATCATAGTCACCAATCAGTTTTAAATTAGTACTTAGCTTTTTGAAACACCCATCACATTTTAGAATAACATAAACTAATTTTCACCCCATTGACAGGCATAATTTAAATAGTATCCTAACAAGGGTTCAATTATCAATAAATCTGAAATCGTCTTTTGCTCCAGCGCTATAATCGAACGTGATCTCTTAAAAGAACACTGTCTAAGTGAATTTGAAGATGCCGTTATTGTCCCCCGATCTACTTGCAACCACTGTTCTGTCAACTGTCCCGAATCTCCAAATTACCTTCCTCAACCCAGTCAAAACCCTCCCAGACGTTTTCAGACTCTATCATTTTAATAATATAGGCCATTCACTTTTTCTCCACTTTTCCACACCAACAACAATAGATATTATTATATAAGATAAATAACTCAATTTACTCCCAATACGCTATAATAAATTAATGAACTATCAACAAATTTACCTTGACCTTATTCAAAAATTTCCCGATATCGAAATCCACCAAAATCACCCCCTAGCTCCCTACACTACCCTCAAAATTGGCGGTCCTGCCGATATATTTATCCATACCAAAAATAATTTTCAATTCAAAACTATCTTAAAATATCTCGCAGAAATTGCCGCAGTTGACAATTTTTCAACGCCTAGCGAACGAAATTCGTCAACAAGCAGCATATTCCTAACCATCCTTGGCAATGGCTCCAACGTTCTTATTTCCGACTCCGGTATCCGCGGCATCGTCATCAAAAACTCCTCCCAAAAAATTGACATTTTACCGGGAAAAACCACCTCATCAGTCACCAATAAAATTTCCACTCATCGTACCGAAAACGACCCAATAAATTACCTAAATTTCGCCAAAATCGACTATGACGAAGGCAGCTCCCCTAAAATCAAAGTGAAAATGACCTCCGGTACTCTGTTGCCTTTTGCCATCAACTACCTCTTTGACCAAGGTATCACCGGCCTTCAATGGTTTGCCTATATTCCCGGCACAATTGGTGGAGCTATCTGGTACAACCTTCACGGTGGTTCCCATCATTTCTCCGATTATCTTCAAACCATAACCGTCTTTAATTTCAAAACCAGTCAAATCGAAAAACTTGACGCCCAAAAAATCGACTGGGACTACGACAATTCTCACTTCCAACAAAATCCTCATCTTATCATTCTCAACGCTACGTTTAATTTATATCAAGGCGACACCGACCGTGCCCGCCAAACCGCCGCCGCCTGGATACTCCAAAAATCCAAAGTCCAACCCATGAACTCTGCCGGTTCCATATTTCAAAACCCGCCTCTGGAAATTTGTCAAAAAATCTGGGGCGAACAAAAATCTACCGGCTGGATCATCGATCATGAATTAAATCTTAAAGGCACCAAATCGGGTTCTGCCGAAATCGGCCCCCAACATGCCAATATCTTTACCAACAACGGCTCAGCCTCTGCCAAAGATTTTCTAAATCTTATCAATCTGGTCCAAAACAAAGCCAAAGAGAAATTAAATCTAAATTTAACCCCCGAAATCAAACTTATTGGCGACTTTTAGATGGCAATAACTTTTCATACCCCCCAAACTTTTTTCTAACCTCAAGACATTTATTAAAATCTCCAGGTGCCGGCCTGTCACAAAAAAAGAAACCAGCATTCACACCTACTCCCTCATGCCTATGTCTACACCCCTCAACTCCCAATATTTCTGAATCAGGTCTGTTATGTACAATACAACAAGCTTCATCAGTAATATCTTCAATCTCTCTTTCCAAAAAATTATTTGCCATTTTATATCTAAAAAATTAATCTAAAACATCATAGCACACCACTCTCCACAAAAACTTTGGAATTTCCAATTGCCGTCTTAGTCTTTTCGGTTCCCTTATCAGGCTATAAAGCCACTCCAGCCCCATTCTCCTCCAACCCACAGGCGCCCTTTTCAAATCTCCACTATAATAGTCAAAGCTTCTGCCCACTCCCATTGCCAATTTTACCCCTGATTTTCCCAATTTTTCCAAATTTTCTCCAATCCACATCTCCTGACTCTTCATCCCATACGCTACCAAAAGGATATCCGGCCTAAACTCAGCTATCTTTTTTAAGACTTCCTCGTTTTTATATTTTGGTCTTCCCAAACAATATCCGATTTTCAATCTTTTATATTTAGCTTCAAAATATTTGGCTGTCTTCTCCGCCCTATCCTCCCAACCGCCCAAAAGATACACCCTACTTCCCTTACTTTCCGCCATTTTTACCAAATCCTCCATCAAACTACTTCCCGGTACCACCCTGTCAACATATTTCCCTCTCAATACCCCCATCCCCACTCTCAAACCCTCCACCAATCTGCTCACCACCCCCTCCTTTTTTAACACCTCTCCTGCCCAAACCAAAGCTATCCCGTCAATAATATTTAAATAACTTTTCCTCAACAATTCCATATATTTTGGGTCTTTTATCGCTGCCATCACATGCTCCGGGTTTAGGGTTGTAAACAATCTTACTTTGTTATCTTTTGAACCTAAAACCTCTCTTGCCCTACTTAGCACTTCCCCCTTAGCTCCGCCAAAAATAGGTATACCTAATATTTCCCGTATATTTAGGTCTAAATTATCACTTACCCTATCTATTTTTTGACTCATCATTGCCCCAATTTTACCAAATTTTTATCCGTCTTACACTTTAAAGCTAATTTTTTTATCTTTTCCATACATTTTCCAACATCAAAAACATCATATACTTATCAAATACATACATATACCCTATTTTTAGCCCTTCTCCTCAATACAATATAAGTTATTTTTACTAAATATATCAACCCTCAATACTCCCTTTTATTACAAGATATTTCGATATATATGTTATATTGCCAAATAATTCATATATGAACACATTTATTACTCAATATATTACCTAGATTAAGTTAAAATCTAAAAAATACCCCAAAAATCAAAAAAGTTACCAAAATCACTTATAAAGATATCCCCACCAAAGTATTTAACCCAAATCAATTCTGTAAAAATAACGACTATAGGATTTAAAATATGACTATATCACCTCAAAGCCCGTCGATAAACTTCCAGATTTTCTATAGCAATGCCGGTTCCCTTGATCACACAAAACTGAGGTTCAATCGCCACATGTGCCGACACCCCAATTTCCGAGGTAACTAACTTATTTAAATTCCGCAACTGTACCGACCCTCCCGACAACACTATCCCTCTGTCCGCAATATCAGCCACCAATTCCGGCGGCGTAATCTCCAAAGTCTCTCTAATCACTCCAACCATCGATTTCAACACTTCAATAATCGCTTCATACACCTCATCTGAAGACATCATTAAAGATTTTGGCAATCCATAGACTGCATCCCGACCACTAATCTCCATCATTTCCGGCCGTTTCAGCTTTGTTGCGCTTCCTATCTTAATTTTGACCATCTCAGCCGTCAACTCCCCTATTACCAAATTATGTTTCTTGCGAACATACTCAATGATTGCCTGATCCAATTTATTACCTCCGACTCTTAAACTCTTATGTGTCACCACTCCTCCCAGGGCAATAATCGCCGCCTCCGTCGCCCCTCCTCCGATATCTACAATCATATTCCCAAAACTCTCCGACACCGGAATTTTTGCTCCAATGGCAGCAGCTAACGGTTCATCGATAAGATAGGCCTTTTTTGCCCCTGCCGACAATGTTGCATCCAACACCGCCCTTTGTTCTACCTGAGTCACTCCGGCCGGCACACACACCATTACCTCCGGACCAATAAACCAACCCGCTCCCATCACCTGTCTCAAAAAATACTTCAGCATTGCCTCGGTTACCTCATAGTCAGCCACCACCCCATCCTGTAACGGCCGTCTGACTTCAATATATTCCGGTGTTTTCCCCAACATTAATTTGGCCTCATTACCCACCGCCAACACCTTTCTGTCCTCAATCCCTACTGCCACCACCGTCGGCTCATCCAACACTATCCCTACTCCGGCCTCCCAAACCACACTATTGGCAGTTCCCAAATCTATACCCAACTTTCTAAACAATTTCATAAATTAATTCTAACAGTTCAACCAAAAATCTCACCCACTTAAATTTTAGCCCTATCCAAACCCTACTTATCTATATCATTAACACTCATTTATGCAAAAATTACTTTTTTCTATCTAATTCAAATAAAGACAAGAAACATTCTAAATACTATATAATATAGACATGGTTACATCACCCTCCGACCGCAAAAGTCTGGCCGTCATGGCTTTCGTTTTTTCTCTGGTAATTTTTGGCACCCTTGCCGTATCCTATCTGGCTCGGGGATACCAAATTAGTTTCCGCCAAGGACCTACCCTCACCTCCACCGGATTACTTTCTGTAACCTCCAAACCCAAGTCCGCTTCTGTCTACATCAACGACCGTTTGACTACCGCCACCGACGACACCCTCAACCTGCCTCCGGGAGATTACCACATTAAAATCACCAAAGACGGTTACCTACCCTGGGACAAAGACATCCAAATCAAAAAAGAAGTTGTTTTTCAAACGGATGCCCAATTGTTCCGCTCCGCTCCCGATCTCAAACCTATAACCTACGCCGGTGCCATCAACCCAACCATCAGCAATGACGGCAGTAAAGTAATTTTTGCCGTGGCTTCAGCTTCGGCTAGCCAGGACAATGGTCTTTACCTGGTTGAAATTACCGACAACCCTCTTTTGATCAACAAAAACATCCCCCGTCAAATCAGTCCCAATTATCCCGGCACCGACTGGTCTCAAGCCACCTTTGAATTTTCCCCCAATTCAAGGCAATTTATAGCCACTTTCCCCGGGGACATCTATCTTTTATCCCTCGATACTCCCATAACTTCCAAAAGTCTTTTAGACATCACCCCTCAATTGGCTTCCATCAAACAAGATTGGCAGACCCAAACCGACCAAATTATCAAGGCTAAAATCGATAAATTACCCGCCAGCATCCAAGCCTTAGTCTCTACCGCCTCAGCCAATGACATCTCTTTTTCCACCTCCGAAGACAAAATTCTATATTTAGCCATAAAAGAAGCTAATTTGCCTCAAAACATCATCACTCCTCCCCCTGCTCAAAGCACCCAACAACAACATCGGGACATTAAAAGTCAAAATTACTACGTTTACGACCTTAAAGATGATACCAATTTCCTAATCGGCCCCAGCCTAGACATCCACCAGCCCCAATGGCTGCCCGGATCAACCAACATCATCTACAACCAATCAGACAAAATCAAAGTCGTCGAATATGATTCAACCAATCTCAAAACGGTATTTGCCGGTAAATTCGACCAAAATTCCATCTATGTCTCTGCCGATGGTAACAAAATAATCACCCTCACCTCAGCCTATCACTCGGCCCCGGAAAATCTCTACGCTATCACCATCAGATAATCGTTCTCAATTCTCAAACTCTCTTATCTGCAAACACTGTTTGCCACAAACTGCATATCCTGACTACTGGCACCGGCTTCATACAACTGATCAATTACTCCGGCTACATATTCTTTCGAAATGCAATTTACATTAGTTACTACGTTTTCAGTTGTCACTCCCAAAACATTTTCTGTCTCCGCTTCTATCTCGTCAT
>Ga0209727_1002037_pt1 | contig 15091 bp, 16 predicted proteins | sample RifGroC1_FD_183995 | JGI IMG/M metagenome (GOLD analysis project Ga0209727, IMG submission 183995) | Groundwater microbial communities from Rifle, Colorado, USA - Groundwater C1 (SPAdes) (version 2) | ecosystem: Environmental > Aquatic > Deep subsurface > Groundwater | place: Rifle, Colorado...
TAGATTTACTGTTCCACACTGGTTTTTATCAATGCAAATAAATGTCTGTTGATTATTATTGCAAGAACTCCATGTTGAACTGCTCCAGTCTTCTTCACAGCCCCCAGAACCAATAACTATTCTCCCCCCACCAACATCAACTCCAAAACTGCCATGATAAGTAGCAGCACTTGCAACACTTGCCGCTACTAACAAAACTGCCAAACTTACTAAGAATATTTTTGTATTCATCTTTTGTTTTTGTGATTGTATCAATTTTTATTTAATAAAGATATCTGTAACTTATTTTATATTTTAAACCTTGTATATTTGAGTACTATCTAGCTTAATCTTCGCAGTTTACAGTGTCAATCCAGTATTCTAAGTCATGCACACCAGGGCCAATTTGCTGTACAACTTCGCTATTAAGTGTTAAGCTCAAACCAAATTCTGTCTGCTCGTTTATCTCTTCGCATGCCTCGCCAAGTTGTAGTATTCCTGCATCACTTTCAAATCCTTCATGCTGCAATCCTACAAATGTGCTATCGTTGTTATTTGATATTTCTGCATTCATCATTGCAGGGGTTATAATTTCTCCAAGCTTGTTCATTCTGAATTGTATGTTACTATCCCCTCTTATGCATGTGTGGAATGTGAAATCACACTCTCCTCCTAAAATTGGGTCTATGTTGCAGAATGCCGGAGAAATATACTCAACAAAAACAGTTTCAGATAGATATTCGCTTATTGAACTTGTTCCTTGATTCCCTAGGTTATCAGAAGTATAAACAACTAATTCATATTCGCCAGTTGGAAGAGATTTATCCATTAATGCCTCATACACATTTCCTTGCTCTCCGCTGTAAACAGATTTTCTTAGTGAGATGTTTCTAACAACTTCTTGTTGTGAATTTATTAGCTCAGCTCTGACACTCTCATTATTTATACCTGCTCCGTTATCAAATACCTCAACAACAATTGCCTGCGAGCATCTTTGTATGTTTCCAGCTTCATTTTGAGTGGGGTTGTGTATAATTATTGTTGGGAGAGTATTGTCAAGCCAGTCTTCTTCTGTATTTTGTTCCTCTTCATTTCCAAGCAAATCAATTGAATCATAATACAAAGTGTAAAGCCCATCTTCTTCTTCTATGTTAAACTGCTCAGAATATATCTGTGGTTCATTCTCGTTAATTTGGTAAGAAGTGTAATCACATCCAACTTCTGAATCTGAGCATGTTAAATTAAACAAAGTTTCTGAAGTGATAAACAATGCACTTCCATTGTTATATTGCGGAGTTCCAATTGTTTTTGTTGTTGTTGGAGCTTGTGTATCTACCTTGTCTGTTTCATTTTTAATTTCTTCTGTGTTTTCTAATTCATCTGTGGAATAATATTCAATTTCATATACTCCATCTCCTTGTTCAAATGCGAAAGACTCTTCATAAACAAGCCATTCAGACCAGTTTCCCTCAGCATATTTTATTCTATAATATGTTGCATCACACCCTACTACCACATCTTCATCACCATCGCTACATTCCAACACTATCTCTGTTTCATCTGTAATAAACCAATCAATAACCCACTGAAGCCATTCAAAACCCTCAACTTTTGGCTCACCAACTGTCTTTGTTGTTTCAGGAGGGGTTCTGTCAATATTAACGCTTACCCCATTTTCTCCAATATTACATGCTTTGTCTTTTGCTCTTTTTGTTATTGCACAATTTCCATCATCAGAACAATAAGTATCTAGTATTACATTAAAATTATTGTTGCAAATATCAGAACTCCATTCAGAAATATAAGGAGTATTCTGATTATTTTGTATTTCAATTTGACATTCTAATAAACTATTCTCTGCGTCAGCATCATTTTCACTTACATCAAAATTAGTATTGAACCAATCATCCTCTTGAGGTGCAGTTATTTCAACTGTTGGGTTTCCATTATCATAATAAACATCTTCACTCCAAGAACTCCAATCTCCTGTGTTGCCAGCCATATCTACAGCCCTAACTCTTATTGAATATGTGTGCTCATTTGTTCCTGCAAGATTTAAACTTAATAATTCTGGTTCTATTATTGGATTTATCTGTCCTGTATCATTTATCTCAACTTCATAATAATCAACAGGAGCACATCCATTGCTTGTTGCTTCTGTCCATGAGAATGAAATCTCCTCATTTGTATAGTCTTGTTCACAATTAAATGTGTTATCAACACTTACTTCAGGAGTTTCTGGTTCTTGGGTATCAACGCAAAATTCGCATGATGCAGTTTCTCCTTCATTATTAAATTCATCAATAGCATAAGCAGTTATTGTATGGTTTCCTTCTAAAAATGTTTCTTCAAATGGCTTTGTTTGCCAATCTTCTTCAACTTCATTGAAACTTCCATCGCTTGGATCAGAATTTGTATAATCATGGTTTGCATTATTACTATTGTCCTCGCTTTCTCTGCTATACTGAACATTATCTATTTCACTCCCTCCTGTTTCAGCATCACTTGCACTGCCACTTATATAAAGCTCTTGTTGATTTACATAAGGATTTTCAGTGCATGACCATGTTTCATCTTCGTTGTTTTGATTTATTATTGTTAAAACATTAATTATTGGAGTTAACTCTAAAACATCTTCATTGTTTATCTCTACATTCCAGATATGGCTCTCAGATTCATAAATCCAGCCATCAACTTCAATTTCAATTTTAGTAATTTCTTCCTCACCATCACTTGCTTTCCATTCAGCTAAAGAATTGTGATTTGCATCAAAAGTTTCATTACCGCAAGGTCCTGCAGGCCCACTTGATAACCAAGCATAAGCACTATCATCTACAATCCCTTTATCATAAAAAGTATTAATTGCTCCATCAGGGTAATCTGCAACATCATCGCAATCATTTTGGTCAACTTTTGCATATTCAAAAACCAGTGTTTTTCCATTATCTAAAAAAACATCAACATGAGGAGCATAACCATCAACAACATATGCATCCCATGAAATAGAATCAATTTCATTTAAAGTCATTGTAAAATCAGGTGTAATTACAATTCTGCCTTCGTTTGACGGAAGATAATCTGTTATTAAATCAGCATATAAATGAACTGTTTCCTCGCTTCCGTAACTGCTATATTCAGATAAATAATTTCCCGAACCTGTTAAACCTAAAGAATAAGCTCCAATTGTTGCAAAAACTCCGACGATAATTATTAAAGATAATGCAAAAACAATCAACCCTTTTTTAATCACCATAGCCAACTAACATTTAATGGCTATTTAAATATTTTTGTCAAAAAAAATATATTTCTTATAATCACTCTTGCCAGGCGAATATAACCTTAAGATTTATCTTTACCGAATATAAATAATGTTATAACAACATATATTAACAAGTTAAAGAAAGCTTATAAACCCATTTTATGTCTTTTGGCTATGGGATTATTTGGCAAATTTTATGTAATATCAAACTGGTTTAATGAAAGAAAACAGAAAAAACTTGAACTTGAAAAGAAAAGGGAAGAAGAAAGGCAGCATAATGAAATGGTTCAAAGGAAACTGCAGGAAGCAGTAAATGGTGCTAAGCCAAAACTTGAAGAGGTTTTTATGCCTAGTGTTGATATTGTTGATAGTTATTATTATGATTTAAGCCCTAATGCAAAAAAAAGAGTACGATCCTCTCTTCAGAAAGAGCAGGAAAAAATTTATAGCAAAATAACTGCTTATGATCTAAGGGCAATACAATACAGGGAAAGAACTGGCAGATTGTCAGACATAGAAAGAAAAAGGCTTGCTGTTGAACCGCGAAAAAGAGAATATTTCTCAAGAGAACAAAGGCGGCAAATTTTAAGAGAAAACTATGCTTTGGCAGCTTGAATTTTTATTGTTGGTTAGATTATTAGGGGTTTATATCCAATTTAATCTTATAAATTGTGGTTATCAACATTTCGTAAATATTAATTAACTTTACCCATTATCTTGTTATACTAATTTCTATATTTTATGATAGTTACTTAATCACCTAATCTTTCATGATTAAATTATTATTAAAACTCTTTTCAATAACTATAATACAAGACCAATTTCCCCTCTTTATCTCGCAAAAATAAACTATCTCCTGATTTTGTCCAAACATAATCTTGTCTAATCCAGTAAATTGTTCCTTCAGTATTATCTACCTCAATTTTACTGACAACAATATTCAGCTCGTTATTTTGTTTTAAAGTAAATTTTGGAAAAACAAACTCTTTTCTTCCCTCATCTTTTATACTCCACGAAGTCAATTCGCAATTAAAGTTGCAATTGTTCCCTAAAACAACTTCATCATTATTGTAATCCAGCTTAACAAGTTTAATGCAATCAGCGCATTTATCATCAGAATTTTCACATAAATTTTTTTCTCCCTCGCCCACGCATTTTTTCCAAGAATCATAAAATTTTAAAGCGTATCTATCTTTTCCAGAAGGGAAATAAGGATTTGCCAGCCCATTGTTTATCAGCTCAATATTAATATTTTTATTACCAAGAAAAACATACCTTAATAGCCTATCATACCTATCAGCTTCTTCTTTTGTTTTTTCAAGCCAAATTGTTTTATTTGTAATTTCTTGCTCAAGAAAACTTTTTGCTTCTGCATAATATTTCTCTCCACGTTCTGGCGTATTTATTCCAAGCAATCTTATTATCCCTAAATTTGTTTCAATTGTATCGCCGTCAATAATCCTTAAAACTTTGGCTTGCTCGCGATTTGATGATAAAAACTTTTCAGTTAAATCATCAAGAAAAGGGTAATTAATAATAAATAGCGTAACAATAAGTGCTATCAATATATTAGCTTGTTTTTGCTTTTTGTTCATAAGTTTATGATAAGCATTTGTTGTTAATAAATTTGTTTGTTAATTGGCGGGGTAACATGACTAAAAGATTATACAACTTTGAACTCACTGGCTTATTATTAATTAACTCTGTACTATTCTATTCTCTTGGTATTGTTTTCTAAAAATCCCATCATATCTTTTGTTGTTAAAATTTTTACCTTCTTTTGCTGTTGAAAATGTTTATCATCTGACCAAATTGTAGCATCATAAGCTAAAGCTGTTGCGATAAAAAGAACATCATCTTCATCTGTTTTCCCTATAATATCAAATGCTTGTTCTCTATAATTAATAACTTCTTTTGTTTTAATCACTTTAACATATTTCAATAAATTTCCCAATAATATCTCAAATTCCTCTTTTGACAAGCCAGATTTCTCTAAAATTTCCAGCTTATGCTTTTCTATTTCATCAAACTCAAATTCTGGAAAAAGAAAATTTTGTTGAGAATTAATAATTAATCTTCTGCTTGTACTATCTTTGCATAATGCAGATATAAAACTATTTGTATCAACTACTATATTCATTAAATTTTATAGTTGCAGCTCTTTTTATCTTTTTGCTTATTTCTTCTGCATCTTTTTTTGTAAGCTTGCTTTTTGATGCTATTTTCTCTATAGCTTCCAAGTCATTTATTCTTTGTTCTATTGCTTTCCTAGCTATCTCGCTCCATCTTATCTCACTAAATGTTTTCATTTTTTTATGCAGCTCTTCTGGAATTGCCAGTGTTATGTTTGTCATATTCAAACTTGTTGTATCTCACATCCAAACCATAAAAGTTTGAATGCTTGAAAACATCGAAAATGTAAATTTTCGACTGCTGTCAAAATTCCTTGAATTTTGAAGTTTTTAATTTTCATTGTGCTTATTTATGTGTTAACACGTATTTAAAGTTTTCGGTTTGATTTTTTGCAAATAAGGGTAGATGTAGGTAACGCAATTTTGACTTGCAAAAGAAGTTAGCGTTCTTAACACCTACTTTTTTCTCTTTACCCAAGAAACCAAAGCAATCAGACCAACAATTAATAAAACCATCCCAAGAAAAGATGTTGTTTTAGTGGATAAATTTGCAATCGCCTTCCAAGTTATATTAGAAGATAAGAAAAATATCCCTACCCCGATTCCAACAATTGTTATTATTGAAGAAGTAACTCTTCCTTCTACTCCACTTTTTTTTCTTTCTGCTTTCTCCCTTAATTTTTTTGCTGTTGCATAAAATTTTTGGGCTTCCTCTTCTGTTGAAGGGTATTTATCTGCAATTTTTGCTGCTTCCTCCCAGAGCTCTGCAGCTTTTTCATATTCCCCATCTTCATAATAATCACGAGCCATGTGTGTACGAACAGAGATGCCTTCTAATTTTCCTTGCGTTCTCTTAGCTTCTTTTCTGTATTTGTCCAAATACCTTTTTTCACGTCTTTCACTTAAATACTCCTTAATTCTTTCAAACATAATTAGTTATAGACATAGAAGTTTTTAAATCTTGCTTTATCTGTTTTTAACTTTGCAATCCAACCTTATTTCGAATCCTGTCTGTGACAGAGTTATTAATGGAAGATTAAGTGAAGGAAACCGTAGGTGTCCTCGCAATGTGGGTGACAGGGTTCGAACCTGCGCAGGCACTAAGCCACAGGATTTCTTCGCAACTATATGGTTTTATTCTTAAGTCACGCTTAAGTCCTGCCCGTTTGACCACTCCGGCACACCCACATACTTATATCTCTTTCATCAAACTTATAAATGTTTTTAATCTTAGGTTTGCTAAAAGCCTGTTGAAAATTTATGTTGGGTTTAAAGGCTAATAGTGAATTAATTTAATCTATAATTTCGCAAGTTATAAATTATCATTGTTTTTAAACTTAAAAACCCTCAATAAAAATCCTCAGAAAAATTTATATACCATGATAGTTTAATTTATTTGATTGAAAGCATGTTATTGCAGAATATTATAGAAAAGAGTTAAAATGGATAAAAAAGGCAGAACATTATCTGGCGTGTTAATGGTCTTACTATTAGCAATATTGCTTGTTGCTTCAATAATTTCAGCTTCAATGTTAATTCCAGCTAATGATGTAGCAAGGGAAAATTCAAAGGCTTCTGAAAACTCTCCTGTAATTACAGAAACAGAATCAGGCGAATGGGAATTAGAAAGAGTTGATTTTATCCACTATGTCAAGCCAGAAAATCCTGGTTCAGGCTCAAAGCCAACAAGTTGTTATAAATTAATGGGAGTTAAATGGAATACCTTGCCTGTTAATTACATAATCAATCCAAATAACACTCAAGGTTTATCAGAAAGTTTTGTAACCTCAACAATTTCAACAAGCGCAGAAACATGGGATAGTGCAACTTCATCTGAGATACTAAATGATGCTTACACTGTTAATTATACCGCGCAGTATGGAATTCAAAATTTCCAAAACGCAATTGATTTTGGTGATTATCCTAATGATGGTGTAATTGCAGTAACATCTGTTTGGTATACTCGTGTAGGAAAGCAAATTGTTGAATTTGATATGAGATTCAACACAAGATTTGATTGGGGGGATGCAAGTGTTAATTCAAGTGTAATGGATTTAGAGAATATTGCAGTTCATGAGCTTGGACACGGTGTGGGTTTGGCTGATATTTATAGCACAGCTTGCGGTTATGTTACAATGTACGGCTATTCAACAGAAGGCGAGACAAGCAAAAGAACTTTAGAACAGCCAGACATAACAGGCTTGCAGAGAATGTATGGGGCTTAATTTTTCTGTAGAAAAGTGAGGAGAACTAATCCGTTGTTAATATACGAATTATATGTGAATTTACAAAACTCCAAAATATTTTATTGATTAATTATATATGCGAGCGCTATTGATGACTTTTTGGCTATTTAAAACTCACTTAAAAATCACACTAAAATCATTTCTTCTGCAGTTTAACGCCTAATTCCTCAAGGCGCTTAAGATGCGCTTGAATTGTTGAATCAACTATCTGAATCATCTGCAATAAACCATTTCTTTCATTCACTAAAGTGCTCAAAGCTCCTTTATGATAGCCGATTTCTTCTTCTTTTGGCATATTCGCAGAGTTGTTGTTTGTTTTTTTGTCTACCATAAATTAAATAAAAAAAGAGGGTTAATAAAAGTTTGTGAAGATAAATTTGCTAAATTTTTGTTAGAAATATATATTCTATTGTAATTTATTTTATTTGTTGGTAATTTAAATAGCAAGTTATGATAGTGGTTTACAGATATTTATACTTTGAAGTAGTTTATAGCTTATAAATCTTTGATTTGATTAATCCTCTATGTATTAAATAAATAATTGCTAATAATGAATCAGTTTAATTAATAACCTTGCAAGTTAAAAATTAATCTAACTAAATTTACTTATCCTCAAACCCCCAGACATTCCCTATACTTCAGCATGCCTGTATATTTTATTAGCAATACTGCTTTATTGTATTCGCTGTAAAACCCCAAATCCCTGTTTTTATTTGCTTTTTTTAAAACTTCACACAAATTGTTATTTGTTATTTCAGAAATATACTTTGAATGCAATGTAATATAAATCTCTGGCTGTGAAGCATTTTCACCAAGCAATTGGTGCTGGCTTTGGTTATTTGTTAGCAAAAACTCATCCTGCCATATTCTCTCTCCATTAACAAAATCAAAAAATCTTAACGAAATAACCTTTCCATTTGGTATATCTTTAATAATTTCTGAAGAGCTTATTATGTCAATAATCTTTGATTTATGTTCTGCGCTTAATGCAATAATATCTGCATTTTGCTCCACAACACTTTTTCCTGTAAAGCCGAATTTAAAAAAGAACAATCCGGCAAGCATGATTAAGATTATTAAAAGTGAAATAACAATAGTTATGTTCTTATCCATTTTTTATGGAGGCTTATTGATTTTAAAAATGTTTGGAAGCCTCAGGCAGGATTTGAACCTGCGACTCCTTGCTTACGAAGCAAGCGCTCTGCCACTGAGCTACTGAGGCTTAACAAAACAAGTATTACCGGCATATATAAATAAGTTATCATGGGGTTATGCTTAGTTATATATTAGTTATGTGTTATTCTCAATCACATTAAAAATTAATAAAGAAGCTATTGGTTTTAGCCTAAAGGGAAATTCAGATTGTTACGTTATACTTATGCATGTCAATTTGTATTTTTTCCTTTAATTGATTAAGACTATTATTAGCCCCGCCCCTTAGGTTATTATGTAATTTGTGATAAAGCTTTTCAGCATGAATAATAAAGTCCTGTCCAAGATGAGTTAATGTCTCTTTACTTTGATTTAATCCTTCTCTCCCACTAGATGTTAATTCCCGTAACTTAATAGAAAATTGTTCATAAAGAGTATCAGCATGTTTTCTATACCCCTCAATACTTTCATGAGCCTGAGAATAAGTTGGTAATTGATCGTATCTAGCAATGGGGGTTGGATAAATTTCAAATTCTCCTTGACATATCTTTTCTAATGCTTCAATAGTTAATACTCCTTGTTTAGTTAATGGTTTTGGATCAAGAGCCACATGGGAACTAGTTACAGAATAATACTTTGCAGATTCTGGGTGAATAGCAAGAACTGGATGATAGGATTTTGGAGGCTCTTTTGCCCTCACTATTGGTCCTATCTTTAATGCATTTACAAATTCTTTTTGTCGTTTTTTTGTAACTTTTAAACCATTTATCCCCTTGAATTGATAATATGCTGCATATTTTGCAACCCTTAATTTATTTTCATTTCCTAAAAATTTTTCTTTTATCACTCTTCCAACAGCTCTAAATAGATTGCTATAATTATACATGTGCCCATATGCCTTATAAACATCTTTAAGTCTTTCTACTGGATTGTTATGAGAAGTCATTACAACATGATTTCCGTCGAAATGATGTTGCTCAATTTGAATATCCCCCACTTTATCAAAAACCATTCTTTCATTGTAAGGAATGTCATATACCTCGGTTCCAACCGCAGGAGTTAACAGAGTAAATTGCTGACTAACAGCACCATATTTTAAATAAAAGAAAGATTCTTCACGCAATCCAAATTTGAATTTATCTTCTTGACTAGGTGTTAAACTGTTAACAAATTTTCTAGCTAGAATATCACTCTTTTTTTCTTTTCCTTTATCCATAGCCATTTCTGATTCTCTAAACAATTTTTTTTGTTTTTGTGAAAGTGAATCTAAAAATTCCTTACTTTGATGTTGCTCTTCATTTGTATTTGATCGTATTCTATTGTAATGCATTTGATCACCATAAATATTCATGATCATTGGAGAAATTCCGGCATTAATCATTTCAGGGAGCCTCTCTCTAACTTTATCAAGAGATTGACCTTTTTTCACTAATTCTTGATTTACATCTTCATTTCCCATCCATAATCCTGAATATATTTTACCTAATTCCATTAATCCATCAGGATATTTTCTTGCAAATTTGTCAAGATCTGTTAGGGTTATTTCAGACCCACTTTCAACTTTACCTATAAGTTTTGATCCATCTTCCATAATATATTGACTTAGTCCTTTAGCATCTTTATAAAGTTGATTTATATCATTTCCTATATTATCATCTGCTCCAAAAAATCTTTTAATTCCAAATTTACTAAATATTTTTTCCATAGTTTTTCCTAAATGATCAAATCCTGAAGTTCTAAAAATACCTAACTCTCCATTTGTTAGCGGGCAATAATCGCAACCTAATCTGCATCCACCTGTGTTAATTGTAGTGGATAAATTAATTTCGTTTGCAATTTCTTTTGGGGTTGCTGGTCTATCCTTTAAGGATTCGTCATTATGTTTTTTTTCTAAAAATTTGAATGTTTTATCAATAGTTGGATATTCTGATAAATCTTCTACACCTTTATTTATATAAGTATCAACAATCCAAGTTTTTCCTTGAGGATCAATCCATCTGTAAGCTATTCCATGGATATCATCAAGTTCACGTTTCTGTGCCAAATCTTCAAATGCTTCTCTCATTGAAATAGTTCTTCCATTTGATAGTTTTTTTCTTCTGTTCAAAATTCTCTCTTTTAAAACAATTCCAGTATAAGCTTCACCAGTTATTGCAACATCAATACCTATGGTTGGATCTTCTTTTGTACCAAAAAACATATGTGGCTCATATTTTCCTGCTGGACCTCCAAGAGTAATTAATGGTCTATTTGGCATTTGATAAGCGTCTTTAATTATGTCCCATACATCATTAGAATGAATACTCATTGATGAAATTTCAACTTGGTCAATTGGTTGACCATTCAATTTAGATTTACTTAATTTTAATTTTGGATTATGTTGGCGCAATACTGCTCTTAAATTTGTAAATCCAGAATTAACTAAACAAGCTGTATAATGTAATATACCTCCGGAAATTAATCTATCTGCTAATCCAACATACGGGCCTAAGTCTGTATACCTATCAAACGGGTAAACTGTAACAGTTCTTATACCTTTTACATCATTTCTTTCTTTTAGACGCTGTTCCAAATTTTTGTACATTCCTTTAGGAATGACTCGGTCTTTTTTATCTCTAACTGGTTTGAACATATTAACCAATGAAATTTATACTATATAAAATATTTGATTTTGATAATAATCCAATATGTTTAAAGACTAATAACAAATAATTTAAACTAAGCTATTATCTACTATTATGCAATTGGAAAAAGTGCTGTTTATTGGGATGCCAGGAAGTGGCAAGGGAACTCAGGCAAAACTTCTTGCTAAATATGGTTTTGCTCATATAAGCACAGGGGATATAATCAGAAAAGCTTTTCAGGAAAAAGACAAACTAATAATGTCTTACAAAGAGCATATTAATGAAGGAGGGTTTTTACCAGATGAATTAATATTAAAACTGATTGAACAATCGATTGTCAATCTTCCAAAATCTTCAATAGGATATGTTCTTGATGGAGCTGTCAGAACAATTAAGCAAGCAGAATTTGCAGTTAGCAAAGGATTGATTAGCAATACAGTTTATTTTACACTGCCGGAAAAACAAGCAATAGAAAGGTTAACAAAAAGGAATGGGCTAGAATTGAGAATTGATGATTCACCAAAAGCCATTAGAAACAGATTTAAAGTTTACAAAAAGCAAACAGCGCCAATTCTTGTTTATTTAAAAAAGCACACAAACTTTATAGAGATAGATGCTTCTCCTTCAATTGAACAAATTCATAAGCAGGTTGTTAAAAAGTTGGGGTTGTGATTTTTTATGGACAGTGATTTAGCATATCTGTTTTTAAGCTGGTGTGATATAAAAATAAGAAGTTGCTAAATGGTAAAGGCAGTGTGTTATAATAGTTATTATTTTCTAATTTGTGCTTAATATTTGCATCTAATTTAACTTACTTCTTTTTTTGAGCATTCTTCAACAGATTATTCCACCAATTATTTATCAGCACAATCATTAACACAATATTTATTAAACAACATTCCTTAATAAAATCATGAAAGAGGTTATTGCAAAGCTTATTAAAAAAGCACTTGGTGAACTGGATATAGACGCAAAAGAGCAGGATATATTAAATGTTATTGAAACACCAAAAAATCCCGATTTTGGAGATTTTGCTTTTCCTTGCTTTGCAATTGCGAATCAGGCTAAAACAAACCCACATGATTTGGCGTTGGAGGTAAGGGGGAAAATTAGGCAACTTCCTGCAGAATTTACAGATATCCAGACCTCTGGACCTTACATAAACTTTTTTCTTAATCGCAATCAAACTTCAATAGAATTAATAAATAAAATTCTTGCTAAAAAAGAAAGATTTGGGAGCCAGGATATTGGCAAAAAACAAAAAGCTCTTATTGAGCACACAAGCATAAACCCAAACGCTTCGCCTCATGTTGGAAGAGTTAGAAACGCTATTATTGGCGATAGTATAGTAAAAATTCTTGCATTTATGAATTTCAAGCCAGAAGTTCACTATTATGTTAATGATGTTTCAAAGCAGATTGCAATGCTTGTTCTTGCCAATGCAGACAAATTAAAGTTTGATGCTATGCTGAAAAAATATGTGGAAACAGCAAAAAAAGTTGAAAAATCAAAAAAGCTTGAGCAAGAAGTTTTTTTATTATTAAACAATCTTGAAAAGAATGATAAAAAAACTGTCGCAAAATTCAAGAAAATTACAAATACTTGCGTAAAAGGGCAGGCAAAAATTTTGGCTGATATAAACATCAAATATGACTTTTTTGATTATGAATCAAAATACTTAGTCAAAACAAAAGAAATTCTTGCTGAATTGCAAAAAACAAAAAAACTGCATAAAGACAAGCAGGGGAGGCTTTATCTTGATCAGCGCGGAACTGTTGTTAAAAATAAAATGAAATCTCCTGTTTTAGTTCTTACAAGAAGTGATGGGACTGGCTTGTATCCTTTAAGGGATATTGCATACACTATTGATAAATTAAAAAAAGCGCAAAGAAATATCATTATTCTTGGAGAAGACCAGAAACTTTATTTTCTTCAATTAAAAGAGGCTCTCAAACTTTTAAAGCATGAAGCTCCAGAGGTTATTCATTATTCTTTTGTTCTTTTAAAATCAAAGGGGAAGAATAAAAAAATGGCAACGCGTAAAGGAGACGTAGTTCTTCTTGCAGATTTTTTAAATGAAGCAATAAGCAAAGCTAAGAAAGAAATTGCAAAAAGAAAAACAGGCGGAGATCCAAAAAAGATTGCTGTTGGAGCAATCAAATATTCCCTGCTAAAAAATAACCAAAATAAAGTGATAGTTTTTAGTTTAGATGATGCTCTGAATTTTGAAGGAGACACAGGCCCTTATCTCCAGTATAGTTATGCAAGGGCAAGCTCAATTATCAGGAAAGCAAAGCCAAAAAGCAATCAGATTATTTTAAAAGAGCTTCATGACAAAGAAACAGCTCTAATAAAAAAATTATCTGACTTCCAGCAGATAATCTTATCAGCATATAATAATTTAAATCCTTCTCTAATCGCAAATTATTCCTATCAATTAGCTCAAATATTTAATGAATTTTACCACGAGTGCCCTGTAATTGATTCAGAGCAAGAGGCTTTTCGACTTTCGCTTGTAAATGCTTTCAGGCAGGTTTTAAAAAATTCCCTTAATTTGCTTGGAATTGATGTTCTGGAAAAGATGTGATTATTCATCATGAAGGTAGTTGATTAATATAAAATCAGTTAATATAGAATAATCCAGTTTGTCATAAATGAATTCTTATAAATTAATAATTGTGTGGGATATATCGCTTAACAAACCATTATAATGCTTGCCCGGAATAATAATCTAATGTTAGATATAATCAATCTATCTAACTTAACAATTTTTCAACATATTCCTTATGATTTTGTTATATTAACTCCTTACAAAATCAAAACATATTTAAATCAAATTTTCTTAATAAATTCATATTCAGTAACTAAAAAAGGAGGTATAAAATGCCAAAAAAAGGAGGTCAGGTATTGCAATTTGTGGCATGGCTTACAGGTGTAATTGTATCGTTAGCAGTAGGCTTGGCTTTGATTGATGGAACTCTTGCAGTGCCTTATTTAGGTATTGTTAATTTAATTGCAGGGTACGTCGTAGTGATTACAACAGTCTTAAGCGTGATTTTAGCAATACTAAAAGTTTAGAATTAAATTTTTTTATTTTTTTTATTTTTTGTGATTTTTTAAAAAATTTTGTAAATTAAAGTTTGAAGTTCGGATAGAACGAAGGACCATAACTCCATAATCTTATTAAACAGATAATTATTTTGTTTTTTATGAGAAAAGTAGAAATATTAAGATATGCTCTTATTAATGCGTTTGTTACAGCGTTTTATATAATTCTTATCGCATCCTTTCTTTATTCTGGAGAAAGATTTTTTGGAGATGGGAAGACAGTGCTTATTCCTATTGCAATGCTTATGCTTTTGGTTTTTTCAGCAGCTTTTACAGGTTTTTTAATATTTGGCAAACCAATTATGTGGTATTTAGATAATAAAAAGAAAGAGGCTTTTTCATTACTTATTTATACATTAAGCCTGTTTTTGATTATAACGCTTATAGCACTTCTTTTTCTTACTGCATTAGTTAAGTAGGTTTTAACAATTTGAATTATACATGCACGATTATTATAATTTAACCTATAGGGAGGTATATAAAGAAGAAAAGGCAGTTACTAACATTAATTAGATAATTAACTAAATTTTCCCTAAAAAATTCCCTTCACTTCACACTCTTCATCTCTCTCCATGCCAGCTCAAACATCTG
>Ga0209727_1002038_pt1 | contig 15090 bp, 16 predicted proteins | sample RifGroC1_FD_183995 | JGI IMG/M metagenome (GOLD analysis project Ga0209727, IMG submission 183995) | Groundwater microbial communities from Rifle, Colorado, USA - Groundwater C1 (SPAdes) (version 2) | ecosystem: Environmental > Aquatic > Deep subsurface > Groundwater | place: Rifle, Colorado...
CGGGTAAACTTGATTGAGGTAGTATGCAAGCTGGCTTGCGTGTTTTTTGGTAACAGCATAGACAATCGTTTTACGATTGTGCCCAGGCTCCCGTTTTTCTTCATCTTCACGGAAAACTTTAGCAATTTTTTCATTGCGGGCCGGTACGTTAATTCTCCTTTCCAGATCATCGGAATCAAAATCTTCGCCCTCATACGTAATTCCATCCAAAGACACTTTTGTATCAATTTGTACAATATCGTACCCCGCGATAAAACCCTCCTGTATACCGCGCCGGATGCTATAAAGAAATGTGGGTTTCCCCTTTTGTTCCCGCTCATCCCAGCAATCAAAAAGTTTATAGGTATTGCGATCAATGTAGGCGCTTGGCGTGGCAGTAAGACCTATGCGAATAGCATCGAAATGGGAGAGCACGGCGTTGTAGATGCCGAAAATAGAACGGTGCGCCTCGTCGGATATCACTATGTCAAAATAACCGCTCGTAAATTGAGAGAGTTGGGAGTAGAGAGTAGGAAGTGTAGAAATAATAATTGAAGACTCGTCTTTTAAGCGGCCACCGTAAAGCAGTTTGGAAGAATATTCAGTAAGAATCTCATCAAAGACATCTTTGGCCTGCTGACCCAAGGCAATGCGGTCGACGAGAAAAAGCGCGCGATTCACGAGACCAGCCTCAAAAAGGCGTTTAAGGTAAAGGGCGATAGCATCCGTTTTGCCTGTACCCGTTGCCATAACAAGAAGCATTTTGCGCTTCCCGCCCGCAAGAGATTTATCCATGATCTGCATTGCTTCTTTTTGATAAGGACGGGGGGTACGCCACTCTCCACCTTTAAAATACTTTTCTGGGATGGGTATAACTGATATCGGTTTTTGTTCAAGCCGCAAAGTTTGGATTTTTCCCAAATCCCTCTGTGAGAAAAAGGTCGCGACTTTTTGTTCCGGGCGATACTTATAATCCCAAAAATAAATTTCCTCTCCGTTGGATAAAAAAATGAAATCGGCGCTGATCGACTCTGCGTAGGCGAGAGCCTGCTGTTTGGCAGAAGCAGGATCAATGGAAAACCGTTTTGCTTCAACCACGGCCACCGCTCGACCCCTGCCGTCTTTCAGAATATAATCCGTGCGACCAGTGTGTGAAGTTTCTTCTGTTGATACCTGATTTTTGTCCTCAATATCCCATCCGGCCTGACGAAGGAGGCGATCAATCATGATACGTGAGTCGGTTTCGCGCATAAATTTTTTTCCTGTTGTGTCTTGAGTAGGCATGATTACAATAATGTATGTTCTTTAAAACTAAAAAAGGTTGTTTTGCTTACGATTATATGATCTTTTAACTCAATTCCGAGAAGCATTCCTGCATCAGCTAATTGCTTCGTAATCTTCAAGTCTTCTTGTGATGGTGACGGATCGCCGGCTGGGTGATTATGAGCAACTATCACCTGCGCGGCCAAATACCGTACCGCCGGTTCAAAAACTTCGCGCGGATGGACAAGATTGGCGTTGAGGGACCCAATGGAAACAATCTCGCGTTTGATCACTTGATTGCGTGCATCCAGAAAAAAAATGACAAAATGCTCTTTCTTATTGTCGCGAATGTCCTTTAACTCATCCCAAATGTCTTTTGGGGAAAGGAGTAATGCAGACTGCTTGTGTTGCAATAATCTTCGACCAAGTTCAAAGCTCGCTACAATCTCGCACGCTTTTGCCGCACCTAAGCCAAACGTCTGTTTGAGCTCTTTTACTGATGCAATGGATAACCCATCGCCGCTAAACCTTTTCAGGATTCTGGTAGCAAGTTCAACGACGTTTATTCCTTTGCTGCCCGTTCGGAGCAGAATCGCCAAAAGCTCTGAGGTAGAAAGTTTTTCCGGACCGTAACGCATCAATTTTTCTCTCGGCCTATCAATTTTTGGTAAATCCTTGATTTTCATATTCTTCTGTTAAAAAAATCCGGCTCTTGCCTGTATTTTACTCTATTTCTGAACCTAAAGCGACATCATTGCGCTATAATCAGGCTATGAGTAAAAGCTTTGATTTAGAACAATATTGGTCGGACATGGCCTCTATCCTCGTCCGCATGAAGCGTTTTTATAAGGAAGTGGTCAACAATTTTGCGGTATCGGACAGTTACCACACTACTCTCCTCACGCGCGAAATATGACCCGGTGTACATACTTTTTTTATACATTATTTTCTAAATAACGTAACGTAATCCTTCATTTCAAACAATCGGTTACGGGAGTATCCTGTTTTTTCCTGCAAAATTCCAAGGTGCGTCAAATCACGAACGAGCTCACCTGCCGCCCGAAAACTCATATCAGTAACCCTACTTGCATCTTTCACGCTTATAATAGGTTGTGAAAATAAATAGATCAGCAATTGCCTTGCACGCGGAACCTTACGACCGAGCGTCGATATTTTCTGTTCATAGTGCTCACGAAGTATGATGATATTTTCAAATTTCTGTTTCCCCTTTGTACTGGTCATTACTACGCCTTCCAGAAAAAAACGCACCCAATCTTCCAGCTTATTCTGTTGCCGAACACGATCCAATAAATCGTAGTACGACTGCCGGTGTTCTTCAAAATAATCGGAAATATACAGCACCGGCTTCATTAAAAATTTACGCTCCATTAATTGTAAGGTAATCATCAATCGTCCAATGCGGCCATTCCCATCCAAAAAAGGATGGATGGTTTCAAACTGATAATGCATAATCGCAATCTTTATAAGAATAGGAATGTTCAGCGATGCATTATGCCAACATTTTTCCCAGTCAGAAAGCAATTCGCCAATTGCTTCATGCGGAGGCGGTACAAAATGTGCAGTCCGTATAGAAGACCCGCCGATCCAATTTTGACTTGTGCGGATTTCTCCGGGTTTTTTATGCTTTCCCCGAACGCCCGTAAGCAATCGGGCGTGAGCATCTTTCATAAGTCGCGCAGAAACAGGGAGACGCGCCAACTCTTCAACCGACCAGTTCATGGCGGTGATGTAATTGCGCACCTCGCGCCAGTCGTCGCGCCGTTCAGGATCAATTTCTTCTTCAGGAAGCAGCGCCTCATCAATTTCCGTCCGCGTACCCTCAATCCGTGAAGAGCTTACGGCTTCGCTCTTCACATGCATTTGTATAAAATAATCGATATCCGGAACCAAACGGGAATATGCGTTCAGCTCACCCAACAATCGTGTCGCTTCCTCAAGAAGCATTATGGTCGACTGGTCCTGTACGACAAACGGACGATTAACATGTGCAGGGAAAAAGCTTGTATATTCACTATCTTCTCCTGAGTGTATCTTTTTATATGTGCCGGAAACAAATGGTTTCATACGGTAAATATACCACATCTTATTATACTTTGCAAGCTTAAAGGTAAATAAGATATATCATATTATACTTTACTCATGCCGAAACGCTTCTCTATGCTCTTGAAGCGAAAAATGTTTGTTTCAAAAGGAATTAGCAAGCCAGAACAAGCTATTCAACGATAGCATACGAGTCTGTCTGAACTATAGGCCTTCTGCGGAGAGGAGGGGACTCGAACCCCTAATCCCGTTTCCAGGACACCCGCTTTCCAAGCGGGGCGACTACCAATTATCACACCTCTCCAGATACCCAAAATTATACCATTAGGGGGATATATGCACCGCATCACCGTTTAAACTCCTCTTCCAGTTCTTTTTGCACATCAGCCCACCATTCCTGAGAATCAGTGGAAAGAAGCACTGCGGCAAGGCGCACTGCCTCCGGAATCCGTATCCGTGATTTGTTCATCATCCATTTCTGGGCATGCGTATCCCCGCCTTCCGCAAGCGGTTTTAAACGAACAAGAAGCGCGATGATATTTGCCTCAAATACCACACGCGCTTCTATGGTTTTTTTCTCTTCATATTCGCGAAGCAGTACCACTAATTCCTCATCAACTTTTCCAAAGATATCTGCGTTTGCTTTCTCCTGATTTCTGGTAATGTATTTGAGGGAGAGTTTGTGGGCATCTCCTGTCCGGGTTTCGTGAAAATCATGGAATATACTCATGGTAAGCACTTTCCCTGTGTCAAGGTGAAGTTCTTTTGCCAAAAAATACGAGATAACCGCAGTCATAAAAGAATGTTCTCCGATACTCTCTTCTCCATTGCCTAAGATTTGGAATCCTACCCGCTTCATCCGGGCAACCGCAGCTGCTTCGTAAATATTGTTGGCTATCCGTTTTGTTTGGTTCATACGCGTACGAGTCTATCCACCACAAAGCGGGGTCCTGCTCCGCGGGATATGCGACCCTTCCTCGCCTCGTATTATATCATTTAAACAAGATATATCGTGCTATAATCTCACTATGTCTTCCCGCTCACGTGCATTTTTAGCAATCATCATCGCCTCCGTTCTGTGGGGAACAGCAGGGGTTACCGCAAAAACTCTTGTCAAAGGAGTAGATCCATTTGTCGCTTCATTTTACCGATTTTTGATCGCCTCACTCCTCATTCTTCCTTTTTTTCTCAAAGAGAAGCGCGTTTCTCACCATGTGTGGCGAGATCTTTTTCCTTTAAGTCTTATTGGTGCGCTCAATGTTCCTTTCTTTTACCTTGGAATCAAAACAACAACTGCAAATTCCGCGACCGCGATCTATACCGCTATACCGCTCACCACGGCGCTTTTCTCATATATTCTCATTAAAGAAACACATTCAAGGAAAAAACTTATCGGGATATGTATCGGCCTCATCGGCGCACTTCTTATCACCTTTCTTCCTTTTATCGAAAAGGGCAATCTCATCATGGGTGATTTTATGGGCAATTTGTTTGTCGTTTGCGCTATGCTCTCTTGGACATTGTATTCAATCGGTTCACATCGGATCCTTATAAAAAACAGGTATCCACCGCTTACCGTCACATCTATGTATTTTTTTGCAAGCGCAAGTATGTCACTCCTATTATCTGTTCTATCAAACCGGCAACTGATTCCACCTAATCTATTCATGCCAACCTATATCGCCGTACTCTTGTATTCAAGCATTTTCATCACCCTTATCCCATATTTCCTTTTTCAATGGGCAAGCAAACGAGTCAGCATTACAACCGTATCGCTCAAACAATACGTAGAACTGATAGCAGCAGTTTTTCTCAATTCCCTCCTTCTCGGAGAAATACTATCAGGAGGATTTATTATCGGAACACTGCTCGTCGTTCTTGGAGTAATAATCGCAACAGGAACACAAATACTGTCAGCCATAAAGAGGAAGTTGCTGCATCTATAGAATTAGCTTCGCAAGGCCAGGCCTTGCGAAGCTAGATTCGTCCTCCGCATCTTTCCACTCGCCTAAACTATCCAAAGCGCCCTTGGCGAGAATCGAACTCGCATTACCAGCTCCGGAGGCTGGTGCTCTATCCGTTAAGCTACAAGGGCATTGTTCCGCGTTCTACCCGCCTCGCGTCGAAGAGCGAACGCGAGCTCGCCTCGCTGAGTCGAAGCGGGTCCAGGCGGGTCCATTATCAGCCAAAGGTTGATCCGCCTCTGGCGGAAACTACGAGAGCAACGTCCTATTTTACCCTATTTTCCCCAAATCTCCATCTATAACCACAGGCTTCATGGAGTGCATCTCGACAGCGTAATCCATTGTCGGCACCGGATTCATAAGATAGATTTTCTTTCCCAATCCAAATGCATACCCTATTTCCAAAAACGTATTGCCGCCGATATATCCCGGAATACCCTTTTTCTCATAGTTGAGAACAATAACCGCATCTGACTGTTGTATGAACTGAAAATGCTCCCGAATGAGATTGTTCTCAATTTTAAAGGTGATTTTTTCTTCTTCAGTTGAAGCGTAAAATTCATTTTTCGATATATCATATGCCCCGGATGGAATAAATACCGTATGACCTTGCACTTCAAGAAATGCTTTTGCTTCGAGCATATCTTTATGAAACTGCATGCTCCCGCAGATGGTGATTTTCATAGAGCGTCAATATGGTTATGTCAGTTTACTTCCCTTTGAGTTGAGTTTGGCGGAGTTTAAGTTGGCTAATACGCTTGATTGAAAATAACTCATAATCGTCTTTTTATTCTCTTGTCTTTCCTCGGCAAAACCAATTAATAACCTCAATAATTCATCAAACTCCACTCCGCTTGCTTTCCAAAGATGGTGATAGAGGGTTCCGGGCAACGGATTCACCTCGGCGACAAATAACTCGTTGGTTTTTTTATTCAATAGAAAATCGACTCGAGAAATACCGCTGCATCCAAGCGCTCTGTATACCTCCTTTGCCATTTGTTGAATTTTTCTCATCATCATGTCGCTTACTCTTGCCGGAATAACAATACCGGATTTCGATTTTCCCAATTGGCTTCCGCCTTCTTTTAAATATTTTTCGTTAAAATCAAACAGATCGGATTGAAATGCGGACTCCTGCAGAGCGGATGCCTGTAACTCTTTATTCCCAACGATACAACAGGTCGCATCCATGACATTTTCAACTCCCTCTTCCACGAGAACCTTGTTGTCATAGTACAACGCTACATCAATAGCGTCTTCAAGATCAGTTCCTTTTTTATTTTTCACTTTTGTTATGCCTATTGACGAGCCAAGGTGTACCGGTTTCACAAAAAGCGGCCATGTAAGTTTTTTCGCAATCAAATTCAATAACATTTCTTTATTTTCCTGCCATTCGTTTTTGTAAAAATATACATACTTTGTAATGGGAATTCCATTTGCCTGACAGATTTGTTTTGTTAATGCTTTATCCATAGCAAGTGATGACGAGGCTACATCACATCCTACATACGGCACATCAAACATCTCAAATATCCCGTGAATTATCCCGTCCTCGCCATATGGGCCATGAAGCGCAGGAAATGCAATATCAATTATTACGGTTTTTCCGGAAAATCCTTTCTTCTTCAACACTAATTTCCCGTGCGAGTTCTCCAGGTCAAGGAAATATTCCTTATATACATTGTTTTCCTCAACTATCTTTGTTGGATCAGTAAATCGCTTTAATTCCCCGAGTGCTTCGTCTATCATCCACTCGCCTTTTTTTGTCAGGTACACAGGAACAACCGGATATCCTAATCCTTTCAGGCCTGAGATAATAAGCTGGGCGGTGATAATGGAAATATCATGTTCCGTACTTCTGCTGCCGAAAAACACGCCGATGGTTTTCATACATATCTCCTTTCAGACATATTGATCTCCCCAATCGTTTTGAAAAAGGACGACATCATTCGGCCGAATAATATCCGACAACTTGTTATGTGTCTCCGTAGCTGTATTAAACCAGATAATATGAGATTCATCAAATTTTTTTTCTTTGAGGCCTTTTTCTATAAAGGGCGTCACGCTATTTTTAATTAATATAACCCGGTCTGCAACTCCAGCTAATTCCCGGCCAATGGTTTCATGGACTATCGAAGCTTTCATTCCCATCTCCACAAGCCCGGGAGTGATAAAAATCTTTCTTCGTTTTTTGAAATGAGATAGAACGCGAATCGCCTCACGGACACCATCTGGGTTGCCATTATAACTATCGTCAATAACCAAGACTCCTTCTTTTCCCTGAATCGGCTCCAACCGATGGGGAATAGGAGAGAGGGAATTAATGCCCTTAGTTACTTCCTCGTTATTCATTCCCAATGATTTTCCAATAAGAATGGATGCAATAACGTCTCCGAGTGCATACTCTCCAAGAAGACGCAGGGTAGTATTTCCAACTTTTTCAATCGTACACACCCAACGAAGGTTTTCTTCATCGAATATTTTTTTTGTTATTTTTAATTCCGCTAATGAATTATTGAGAGAACTATAGAAAGAGAGTTGTTTGTCTTTTCTGTATTTTCTATATGAATTCCGTATGTGCTCATCGTCGGCATTAAGAATAATATGCGCATCGGGTTTAGCATGTTCGACAATTTCAAACATGGTGGCAATAGATGTCTCTAATGTTTTTAATCTCTCCAGATGCGCCTCATTAATTCCAGTCAAGATTGCAATATCCGGAGGATAAATTTTACAAAGGCCTCTGATGTCTCCTCGATAATGCTCTCCCATTTCAACAATCACGATTTCCGCCTGCTTTGTTAACGTTTTTATAAGCCATTGGGCAATACCTATGGGGGTATTCACACTTTCCGGAGTTGTAATCACACTGAACTTCGTTGATAATACCGAGGAAATGACGTTTTTCATCGTTGTTTTTCCATAGCTTCCGGCAATGCCGATAATTTTTACATTCGTTGAGGAAAGTTTGTGTTTTGCCCGTGTGATAACGATGAATTTAATAAGTGTGTCAATCGGAAACAGGATGCAAAGCGAAAACGTATAAAACACAGGAAAAAGAAAAAATCCAATGATAAGAGAAATAAGTGCAAATACTAATGACGTTGAAAACAACACAATTACCAAAGCGCCAACATAGCAAAGAACTGCTAAGGTCAACATACCAATGGCTTTTTGTGTCCACACGATTGATTTCCGCAATGGTTGGTTTGAAAATATGCATCCCTTTTGAAAAAGGAGTGGCCAATAGCGGTTAAGTTCATAGTTTTCAAGCTGAAGAAGATAGAGCTGATATATAGGAATAAAGAATGGATTCATGGGCTATGTTATAAACCGGATTAACGCCTGATAAAACTCAGTTGGTTTATCTAAAAAACAAAAATGTCCTGCATCCTGTAGCACCACTAATTGAGAATTACGGATTTTTACATGCATCTTTTTTCCATACGATACCGGAGTGTCCATATCCTTATCTCCCCATAAAAGAAGTGACGGAATACGAATGTTAGATAGATCACTAGTCACATCTTCTTTAATAACATTAAGGAACGTTTCCCGTAAATATGGTGTTGATACATAATCTTCTGCTCCCATTTTTTTATAAATCCATGTTCGAATTCTCTGCATCCATTTCGGTTTAAACAGGGGCTTCACCAATTTCGCATAGAGCTGATATCCTTGCTTTTTCATATTCACAAATCCAGCGCTGTCAACGAGAACAAGTTTACTCACTAATTCCGGTTTGGCGGAAGCAAGTTTAATAGCAATCCTTCCGCCGAATGAATGTCCCACAAGAATAGTTTTTTTTATCTTCATCTTTTCCATAAATCCGGAAACGATATCTGCATAGTCTGAAATGGTAAACGGAGTTTTTGGTGCGGATGATCCGCCGAAACCCGGCAGATCCAATGCGTAGACGGAATAATTGTCTTTATTTATTTTCATCGCTATATCGTTCCAAATCGATCCATCCGATCTCCACCCATGGAGGAAAAGAATGGTTTTTGATCCTTTTGAGGGGTAAGAATGGTACTGAATAAGACAATCGTTAATGATGATGGTTTTTTTCATAGAAATGTTCTAACGGTGAGTGTGGCCCCTATTCCTTTATGTTCTCCTCAATCCCGATTTTCCACACTCCTTTTTCCCGAAATGCCGAAATGGTCTGCCTTCGGGCTGTATTAAAAACAGCAGATGCCCGAAGGTTCTGTTTGCGGATGTAGTCTGACAACAAAACAATTGTTTTCCCCTCCAGATACGTAATTCTTTTGTGAAGTGATTCCAGTAGTGCAAGAGATATTACTTTTTCCATGAGTTTGGTTTTTTTGTCATTCTGATACTCTGTAAAGGCGCGATAATACAATTGTTTATCCTTCTGCCGGATGATGATCCGGGGGAACCCCAACCGGATGAGCTGATAATTGGTAAGCACCCTGCCTAATCTGCCGTTTCCGTCATTAAACGGATGAATCGATTCAAACGCCAGATGAAACATAGTAATTTTTTCCAAAAAATAAGATGATAAATCACTGGTATATTCTACCAGTAGCTCTTTCATTCTTGCTTCTACATGCTCCGGCGGTATGGCAACATAGGTACCAATCCGCACATATTCATCATTTTGCCGAAATCGTCCGGCAATTGCATCATTAATCCCGTTCATCAGTACTGTATGGAGAAAAAGCATCAGCTCAATGGTTATATCCTGCTCGTGAACCTTATTTTTTTTGTATTCAATGACTCGGCTTAGATTTTTCGCCTCAAAAAGCTCACGAACAGTCACTTTTCGGGACACCTCCAGATCCATAAGAATCCGTTCTGTTTCTTTGAGGGTGAGCGTTGAATTTTCAATCGCGTTTGAGTTGTAGATGTTTTCCGGAAGTTCAGCTTCATCAAGCACTGTAAGAAGCGATTCTTTGCCAAACCGCAGCGTGTCAAATATTTCTTTCAGTTTCTGTATCCGGTTTTTCACCGAAGAGTGGATAGCCATGATTGATAGTATACCAAATTCACGTTATTTTGTCAAAATAGAGTGAATTTGACTGAAAAATAAGCAAAATTCACGGTGTTTTTGTTTAATACTAGCGGAGAGGGTGGGAGTCGAACCCACACGTCCCTTGCGGGACAACAGTTTTCGAGACTGTCCGGATAGCCATTCCCTGCACCTCTCCATTGATATTTCTAATCTCTCCTTCGACGAACTCAGGATCAGTAAGATATTTCTAGTGCGTCCCCGGACAGAATCGAACTGTCATATCAGCCTCCGCAGGGCCGCGCTCTATCCAGTTAAGCTACGGGGACACAATCTGTATTTTACTCCATTGGGATGCGAAAAACTATTGCGGTGAGGGGCGTTCCAGAGGGATTTTTGAAGAAAGCCAGGAGGAAGCGTTGTCCATCCATGTTTTTTCCGGAATCTCCCGAAACGGTATGTGTTTGGCCAAAAGCTCCCGGACCTTGTCTTTTTTCTCTTCTCCCAGAAGAATGACGGTGCGTGTACCAAAAAGCGGTTTTAACATAAGAAGCGCCTGCCCCCACTGGTTGTCAAACCAAAATTCCGACAGCTCTTCCCACCGGTAGTAATGTCCGGCGCTCTCTATCCCGAGATTAGTTATCCTGTGGTTTACGTTTTCCGGCGGTACGGTGGAAAGGACATAGACAAGAAACACGATCGAAAGCATGGCAAGAACGAGCACAAATTCACTGGCAAAAACAAGAATGATGGTCAGAAGAAAAACGATAGCGCCAATGGTTTTGTAAAACTCCGCATCCCGCCGCTTAAACAAGCGCGAGGGAGAACTCCAGGAGAGGTACACTTCCGGCTCTTTTTCTGTTTCCGGTTTCCCATCAATGTCCATAGAACCAGTATATACAATTGGGGGAAAAAGAAAAGAGGAGGGAAGCATCAACGAATAACGAATTTATACGAATTTACGAATAAATACATTAAAAAATTCGTATATTCGTAGGTTTTATTCGTAATTCGCTGATAAGGATGCCAACTCCCGAAAGGCATCACTCCCGATCCAGCGTGCTGATTTACTTTCCCGCTTTTTAAGCTTCCGTGCAATAATCATCGCATGTCTGCAAAGGTTTGCATTCCGTTTCCCGATTTGCCGTAAGGCCCAATTGACGGCTTTTTTGACAAAATTACGCTCATCATCCGCATATTTTTCAATAAGAGGGAAGAACTGCAAAAAATCCCGATCTGATGCCTTTTTATCATGAACCGCAAGAACTGCCATCAGGGCAAATCCCGCTCTCCTTTCGTATTCAGGATTGTGCGACGTCCATGATTGTGCTTTTTGATGCGCGTACGCTGTTTTATCAAACACATTCATGCATACCTGATCGCACACATCCCAGCTGTCAAAATCCCGTACCCACCCGTCCATCTGGATAGATGTTACCAATTTCGGGTCGTCAATAAGACCGGCAAGAATCCTTGCTTCGTGGATACTGGTTTTCCATAACTCAAGGGCAAGGAGATGATTTTTGCCAATTTCTTTTGCTAAGGACCGCAGAATAGGAATGGACACGCCAAGGGTATTTTTCGGATTTATCCCAAATCGCGCCATACCGGCAATATTGTGGGGATTGGAATGGGATTTAAGGTATGAGATAATGGTGGCAATATTCTTCTCCATAATACAAACAATTTACTCTGTCATCCCGCACCTGATGCGGGATCTTAGTAAGATGCCGGATCTCCGTCAGCTGACGGACCGGCATGACAATACTATCTTGTTAAATAATGTACGACATCATATTACCCGTGAAACATTTTCTCGTTTTTAAACCGTATGAGCGCTAAAATCACCGCATGGGTGTAATATTCCGTCCTGTCAATCACATTACCTGTCAAAAGTCCAACTGCTCCCATTTTCTTTTTAGAATCTGTTTGCCCAAATACAATGTCATCAGCCTCTCCGAGTTCTTTCCCCTGCCGAATAAGGGCTGCAACCTTCGGAGGAAGAATAAATGTTCCCGTTCTCCCCTTCCCCACCTGGCCATCCTTTGATTCAACAGCAACCCAGGCAAAAGCCTCCAACTTCGCTCCGCCTTTGGCGGAGCTACGCTGGACACGGTCCATTTGTTTACTACTTTCCTCTACTCCCCCTTCGATACCAACCCAAAAATCCGCTTCGGGACGGGCTATTTTGGCATTTTTGACACGCGACGCGGCGCCTTTTTCCGTCTCGCTGTTGCTCATCGGTTGGTGAGAAACACAGGAAGAAACCGAAACACCCTCACACCTGAACTTCCTGTTCGGAAACGTTTTGGAGAATCCGTTCTTTACGCTGACAATTTTGACGGGATTTGTGGAGGCGATGATGATGGTGTTCATATTCTGCACTATTTTATCATGTATACCCTGTTACCATGTTTCGAAACATGGTAACAATACGGATCCATCGGAAAGAGAAAGCAAATTTTGATATAATCATCCATATTGGAGGGTTGGCTGAGCGGTCCAAAGCGATGGGTTGCTAACCCATTGAGCCCACAAAGGCTCGCACAGGTTCAAATCCTGTACCCTCCGCATCGATATTTCTTTGCGATCCCGAACTTGTCGAGGGAGAGCTTAGAAATGACGATGCCCACCAACAATCGCTCCGTGAGCCGTCTACGAATAGTAGTGAAAAGGCGAACGGTAAGATATGGTGGGCTCTCATAAGAAACTAGCTTCGCAAGGCCAGGCCTTGCGAAGCTAAAAATGGATTGTGTAGGACTTCCGATGAAATACCGATATTTGCATGATATAATCCAAATAGCGTGACGCCATAGTATTAAATAAACCAAAACGATATTGGACTTGTCCGCCGGACATACCAAGAGAAATTTCAATACCTCATTGAGACATTAACTCCTGAAGATCGGGACAGGGTTATGGCTAAGCTTCAGAAAATTGGGATAACAATCCGTACACGGTTTCATGGCCGATGATCATGGCAGATCCGACGTATCCAAAGGACAAATACTATCAACTGGCTCTTGCCCGGGCAAAAGCATGGACAGGATTTGCCGGTGACACGACAAAAACCGCAACATCAGAGCGTAATGCTTTAAAAAAACATTTCCTTCCTGCAGCATTAACAGGTGCAGGATATGGTTCGGTTGGCGGAGCTGCTGTGGCAATAGCTGTTGGCGCATCTCAGGGAGCAAAAGTTGGAGTAGCCGTAGCAGGACTGGAAGGAGCTGCGGTCGGGGCAGGACTGGGAGCACTCATCGGAGGGATATCCAGCCTTGCCAAAAGAATTAAAGACAAAATTATCGGTCCGCCGGTTGCATATTATAATCTTGATGCGGGAGGCGCTGCTGTAAAAGTATCGTCTCAAGTAAGTAGCAGAGGACTCTCTCCTATACCCGCTCCCGGTCTTCAGAATGCATAACATGTAACAATATGGATACTTTTGATAATTTGCTTACAAATATAATAATAAGAGTACAACAATCATCGCTCGGTGATGAAAAAAAGGCAGATATCTATGCCCAAATCAGTATCGGATTGCATAAGCTCGTATGGTCAGTACTTATCTCCTATATTCCGGAAGATAAATTGAAAAAAATAGTTGCTCAATCACGGATGACGATTGATCAGTATAGTAACCTTATTGATAGTGCCCTACGAAACCCCAATATTTCAAAGGAACTTCACGCGATAACTATAGACTCGCTCTCGGAAATTGACGCCTTTCTTACCAAAAACGGCATTCCTCAAATGACCGGCTGATAGCTATTTCCTGGTTTACCGTCAGTACCCTTCCGTCACCCTCATACGGTATAATAGGACAAGATTTTCTTTTAGGAGAGGTCGCATAGCGGACTAGTGCGCTATGTGGTATACTGGTTAAGTGCCTGAGAAATATAGAAGAAATCCAAATACAAATTGTAGTATCTGCGGTAAGTCGATTTATAAAAGGCCGTCGCAGATACAATTAAATCATGGAAAAGTATATTGTGGAATGACATGCTATGGTGTTGCATGTAGAAAAGAAAAACCGTGCATTATTTGTGGCAAACTAATACTAGCTGGATTAAATAAAAAAACATGTAGTAGAGGTTGTGCAAATAAATTAAGAATAGGGATAAAGTATAGACAAAACAAACCCAGAGATAAAGTTAACACATATAAACAATTAAAAATACGTTTACTAAAGCTTAGAGGAAATGTTTGTGAACGATGCGGATATAATAAGCTTGAAATTTTACAGGTTCATCATAAAGATAAAAATAGAGACAATAACGCTTTGGAAAACCTGGAGCTAATCTGTCCCAATTGTCATTTTGAGAAACATTATTTAGAAAAAAGTTGGCTCAATAAAATTACGTGAGGAGGGGTGCTCCGAATGGTAAGGAACCAGTCTTGAAAACTGGCGCCCGAAAGGGCTTGCAGGTTCGAGTCCTGTCCCCTCCGCAGAAGGCCTATAGTTCTAAGCGCCTCGTATGCTATCGTTGAATAGCTTATTGTGGCTTGCCATATCCTCTTAAATAAAACATTTCCCGTTTTAAGAACCGAAGCGTTTTGGAGGCTATGTGGGGGTAAAGTATAATATGATATATCTTATTTACCTTTATACTTGTAAAGTACAATAAGATATGGTATATTTACCATATGAAAACATTTGTTTCAGGTACATATAAAACGGTACATTCAGGGGAAGAAATTGAATATAAAGCTTTTTTTCCTGAGCATATTAATAGACCGTTTGTCGTACAGGACCAGTCGACCATAATGCTTCTTGAGGAAGCGACACGATTGTTGGGTGAGCTGAACGCATATTCCCGTTTGGTTCCGGATATCGATTATTTTATACAAATG
>Ga0209727_1002046_pt1 | contig 15043 bp, 10 predicted proteins | sample RifGroC1_FD_183995 | JGI IMG/M metagenome (GOLD analysis project Ga0209727, IMG submission 183995) | Groundwater microbial communities from Rifle, Colorado, USA - Groundwater C1 (SPAdes) (version 2) | ecosystem: Environmental > Aquatic > Deep subsurface > Groundwater | place: Rifle, Colorado...
TGAAGCAGTCAAACCATTAATGGATTTAATCAGCAGTCAAGATAAGCAATTCGAGATTGTTTCAGGAGGACATATGGGGTTGGTTTCAGGAAGCCAAGCACCTCTACATGTTTGGCCTGTCATTACTAACTGGCTCATTCCACGCTCTGAATAAAGCAAATAAGATTGTCAAATATTGAGTCTATGCTCAATGTTTGACAACTCATCAAATCTGCTTAACGCAGTCATTTAAGCAAAGTTATGAGTTCGGTTCAATACTAGATTCTCAACATTCACAGGACGACCTAACAGATATCCCTGCAATTGATTGCATCCAAGATGTGTCAAAATATCTGCTTGCTCCTGCGTTTCAACCCCTTCCGCAGTCACAACCAATTCTAATTTCGCAGCCAAGTGAATAATACTTTCTAAGATCGCCTCTTCTTTCGAATTAGGCTGTAAATCAATTAAAAAATCGCGATCAATTTTAAGCTCATCGATTGGTAAATCTTTTAAATAAAGAAAACTCGAATAACCTGTACCAAAATCATCAATTGCAATTCGAATCCCTAACTTTCTCAATCGCTCTAAGGTACGAATACTCGATTCGATATGATGTATCGCAGTTGATTCTGTGATTTCTAAAATGAGATGTTCAGGTTGAATTTGATATTTATCTAAGAGCTTTTCTAATACACAAAACAGTTTTTTATTTTCAAATTGCAAAGCCGAAAGATTGACTGCGATCGGATAAAAAGGACTATTACTCTGTTCCCATTTTTGGATCTGTTGGCAAGCTTGCTCAAGTGCCCAATATCCCATTGGAATGATCAAACCTGTCTTCTCAGCTCCCTCTATAAACATTTGCGGAGTTAACAATCCCAAAGTTGGATGCTTCCAACGAATCAGAGCCTCTACTCCACAAATTTCATAATTGACCGTAAACTTCGGTTGATAAAATAAGATAAACTGTTGTTCATCAACAGCTTTATAAAGATCATTAATTAATTTGGATTGACTGCGAACATCTTTTTGATCACTCGCAGAATGGAAAATAGTAAAGGTATTACGTCCTTGATCTTTAGATGCCAACATCGCGACATCTGCATTGATCAAAAGATCTTGAACATTCGTACCGTGCTCAGGATAAATCGCAATGCCCAAACTGGCTGAAATATTTATCTCTTTATTTGCAATTGAATAACTTTCTTGAATGGCATGTAGAACTTTCTCTGCTAACTCTATCGCCTCATTTGCATCAGTATGCTCTGAGATTAAAACAAACTCATCACCACCAATTCTAAACAGCTTTTGATTTTGGCCGAGTTTCTGATGTAATCGATTAGCCATTTGGATTAATAACTGATCACCAATATGGTGTCCAAAAGCATCATTAACAGACTTAAAGCGATCTAAATCAATATATAAAAATGCAGCTTTTTGTTCTTTTAAACGATGATGACTAAAAATTACTTCAGCATAATCTGTTAAAGATAAGCGATTTGGCAGTTTAGTTAAGGAATCATGTGAAGATTGGTTGGCTAACTCGCGATTGATTTTTGTTAATTGTTGGTTGCGCTCCTCTAGTCTCGCTTCTAAAACTGCAACGGCGAAACCAGCAACAAAGACTAAACTCGTAATAAAAATAATCGTAAATAACAGCACACTTTGGTCAGTTTGAGCAGCACTTAAGATCATCGCTACCCGTTCATCAAATAAGGTAGCAGCCATTCCAGTATAATGCATTCCCACAATACTAAATGCCATCAATAAAGCGATAGTCAGTTTCAAAACTGTACGATGGGTAGTCGCTGTCTTATATTTAAAAATAAACCAAAAACTTAATGCAGAACCCAAAATTGCAATCAAGATCGAACTAATGACCAAAAGTGGATCATAGTGTAGTTGATGATCGGTAAATGAGAGTGCAAGCATTCCCGTGTAGTGCATTCCTGAAATGCCTAAGCCCATAAACACAGCACCTAAAACCAATCGCGGTAAAGGTAATGTAGGTCGAGTTGTTAACCACACAGCAAATATAGAAGCCACTGCACCAACTAAATAAGACAATGCAGTCAAACTAAGATCAAAGTGATAGCCTTCTGGCAAATGGCTAGCCAGCATTCCCACAAAATGCATTGCCCATATCGCTAATCCTAAGATTAGACCACTTGCAATCAAAATACTTTTTTCAAATTTTTTATAAGCAGGTTTGAAAACAAGTTCTTCCATCGAAACTGCTGCATAGCAAGTTGCTATTGCAACCAGAATGGAAACGATGACCAATGTGCTATCGTAATCAACGTGTACCATAAAGGACTTCCATGATTATTCAGTACTTTTTTTTATTTTCTGAGCAAATTGCTCAAAATCCGAACGATCCTTCACACTCAAAAAAGATATAAATTTCGCATTCATAAACTTTCCTTAACAATAACATCATCTAGCACAAGGTCAAGTCTTTTTCACTTTATAAATCAATAGAATAAAAACATATATTCATTTCAAACCAATGAAAATTCTTGTTTTTTTTACTGCAATTTTCAAACCACATTGCAGATTCAATTGAACTAAGCACTTTGATGTTAATTTTTTGATTATGAGATACTAAAAGCTGAACCGTCGTACATTCAATTTAAAAAACAATCAACAATTATAAAAGACACTTTCACCTTTAATAAATGCTTTAAACATATATATAGTATGCCTTTTTATCATGCTGTTTGTTATAACTCTGTTATTAAAAAAGACTAAGAATATGAAGTTTTTTATACCGAAAGCAAATAAGAGACCACACTCCTTATCAGGTAATTTATTTTTTATACTCTCAGTAACATCTTAAAAATTCTTACTTCCATACGAGCCGCGAGAATTAACTCAACGACCTAAACTGCAAAATTAGGCTATCATCACAAGATACAGCACTTTAAGTGATGCAATAAAAAAGCCCTTGTATAAACAAGGGCTCTTCAAAGATTAAACTAAAAAAATTAGTTTTTCTCTTTATCAACGATTTTGTTCGCTTGAATCCAAGGCATCATCGCACGTAATTTAGCACCCGTTACTTCAATACCATGTGCTGCATTTTGACGACGACGAGCAGTCATAGATGGGTAGTTCAACGCACCTTCTTGGATGAACATTTTCGCATATTCACCAGATTGGATACGTTTCAATGCATTACGCATTGCTTCACGTGACTGTTCGTTGATTACTTCAACACCAGTTACGTATTCACCGTATTCAGCATTGTTAGATACTGAATAGTTCATGTCAGCGATACCGCCTTCGAACATCAAATCAACGATCAATTTAAGCTCATGCAAGCATTCGAAGTAAGCCATTTCTGGTGCATAACCAGCTTCAACTAAAGTTTCGAAGCCCATTTTAACCAATTCAACAGCACCACCACAAAGAACTGCTTGTTCACCGAATAAATCAGTTTCAGTTTCTTCACGGAATGAAGTTTCGATGATACCTGTACGACCACCACCTACGCCTGAAGCATAAGAAAGTGCAACATTACGAGCATTACCAGAAGCATCTTGGTGAATCGCGATAAGATCAGGAACACCTGAACCACGTTGGAATTCTGAACGTACAGTGTGACCAGGTGCTTTTGGAGCAACCATGATTACGTCTAAATCTTTACGTGGAACAACTTGGTTATAAAGAACAGAGAAACCATGAGCAAATGCTAAAGTTGCACCTTCTTTGATGTTTGGTTCAATTACATCACGATAAAGTTGAGCTTGGAACTCATCTGGAGTCAAGATCATAACTAAGTCAGCTTGAGCAACAGCTGCTGGCACTTCAGAAACTTTAAGACCTGAATTTTCAGCTTTTTTCCAAGATGCTGAACCAGCACGTAAACCAACAGTTACGTCTACGCCAGAGTCTTTCAAGTTAAGTGCGTGAGCATGACCTTGTGAACCATAACCAATAATTGCAACTTTCTTGCCTTGGATGATTGATAAGTCACAGTCTTTATCGTAAAAAATTTGCATCTGTTTTCTCCGCTAAAATTTTTGTCATTTCCCTTGTTATACAAGGATAGATCCTTTGAAACTTCCCAATTCTTCCATTTCTATATGCAGAACTGGGGAAGCGTTAAATACTTAAAACTTTTTCACCACGTGCGATGCCTGACACACCAGAACGTACAACTTCTAAAATTGTATTCTCAGCAAGTGCATCAATAAAACCATCGATCTTATCAGTCGTACCAGCAATTTGAATCGTATAAGTCGTCGGTGTTACATCAACGATTTGAGCACGGAAAATATCAGCTGTACGCTTAATTTCCGCACGAGCTGCACCTAAAGCTTTCACTTTAATCAACATAAGCTCGCGCTCAATATGTGCACCTTCTGACAAATCAACCACCTTAACCACTTCAACTAATTTATTCAGTTGTTTTGTGATCTGCTCGATTTTGTGATCATCACCATAAGTTGTCAGCGTCAAACGAGATAAAGTTTCATCTTCAGTTGGAGCAACGTTTAAAGTCTCGATGTTGTAACCACGTTGAGAGAATAAACCGACCAAACGAGAAAGCGCACCTGCTTCATTTTCTACAAGTACAGAGATAATGTGTCTCATGCCGTGCGCTCCCCTTTACCTAACCACATATCTTTCATCGACTGGCCTGCAATAAGCATTGGATAAACATGCTCGGTACGGTCAACCATGACATTAATGAACACACATTTATCATTAATCGCCATCGCTTCTGCAAGCTTAGATTCAAGCTCATCTGCGTGGTCAATTTGAATACCAACGTGACCGTAAGCTTCCATTAACTTGGCAAAGTCAGGTAATGAGTCAACGTATGAACTTGAATGACGTCCTTCATAGTTCATATCTTGCCATTGTTTAACCATGCCTAGAGCTTGGTTATTTAAGCAAAGAATTTTCACATTTAAGCCATACTGCTTACATGTTGATAACTCTTGGATACACATCTGAATCGATGCTTCACCAGTAATACAAACCACTTGCTGATCTGGGAAAGCAAGCTTAGCTGCCATCGCATATGGTAAACCAACACCCATGGTACCTAGACCACCAGAGTTGATCCATTGACGTGGACGCTTATATTTATAATACAAAGCACCAAACATTTGATGTTGACCCACGTCAGACGTGATAATCGCTTCACCATTTGTAACTTTGCACAAAGCTTTAACCACTTGCTGTGGTTTCATTGAACCATCAGTTGGTGTTTCATATTTCAAACCGTGGACTTTGCGCCACTCATTGATTTGTGACCACCATTCAGCAATAGCTTCTGGGTTTGGCTTTGACACATTCATTTGTTTCAACTGAGCCAACATTTCTTGAAGGACAGGCTCAACAGCACCCACAATCGGGATATGCGCCATAATCGTCTTCGAAATTGTTGCTGGGTCAATATCAATATGAATGACTTTAGCATTTTGACAGAACTTAGCTGGGTTGTTGGTTACACGGTCATCAAAACGCGCACCAATTGCCAAAATGACATCTGCATTGTGCATCGTCATATTCGCTTCATAAGTTCCATGCATACCCAACATACCCACAAATTGTGGATCATCGCCAGGGAAAGCACCTAAACCCATTAAAGTATTTGTTACTGGGTAGCCAAGTAAATGCGCAAGTTCTGTTAATAATTCAGAAGCATTACCTTGAACAACACCACCACCAGTATAAATAACTGGGCGTTTAGCAGTAATTAATTCATCAATTGCTTTACGAATCTGACCTGAATGTCCACGTGAAGGCGGTTGATAAGAGCGCATTTTCACTTTTTCTGGATATTCGTAAGCAAATTTCTCTGCTGGGTTAGTCGCATCTTTAGGAATATCAACCACAACTGGACCTGGACGACCAGATGAAGCGATATAGAATGCTTTTTTGATAATTGCTGGAATTTCACTAGCATGACGCACTTGGAAACTATGTTTTACGATTGGACGAGAAATACCAACCATATCTGTTTCTTGGAATGCATCTTCTCCAATTAAATGAGTCGCAACTTGACCAGACAAAATCACCATTGGGATTGAGTCCATATATGCCGTTGCAATTGGAGTAACTGTGTTTGTTGCACCAGGTCCTGAAGTGACGAGCACTACACCTGTTTTACCCGTTACGCGTGAGTATGCATCTGCCATATGACCAGCAGCTTGCTCATGACGTACAAGGTAATGATTAATTTTGTCTTGTTGAAATAGCGCGTCATAGATATGTAAAACTGCGCCGCCTGGATAACCAAAAACATGCTCTACGCCTTCGTCCGCAAGCGCACGAACGAGCATTTCACCACCAGATAAAAGTTCCAACGTGATTCACCCTAGTGTTTGCACAATTTATGGGAGACATAAACTGTGTTCATTCATTAACTTTATGCACTTTTTATAAGTGTGCGTATTCTACTCGTTTTTGCTGCAATAGGAAAAATTTTCTGACTCATCAGCCGTATAAGCTGTTATTACATCTCGAATCAAAATATGTTGGGATAAACATATTTCAAAAAATCATTCTCTCGGCTAGAAAGAATGTCCATTGCAAGCCATGACATTTATCCGAAGGGTGATCAAATAAACGCATATAAAACTAAAGCATGCATTTTTGTTGCTTTCATATACAAAGTCAATAACAAAGAAAAGGTTTTTTAAGAATATTTTTTAGCTGTTGCTTTTTTAAGCACTATTCACGCATTTTTTGAATGTAGTACCACTCCATTTATCAAATAACTATTTTCTTTTTCAGTAAAAATAGGCATTGTTATTCACGCATAAAAGCACTTTGATCGAATGTAGACAAAATTCTCTTGGGGAGATCAAATATGACATCAAATCATTTAAAAACAAGCTTATACACTTTAGCAGCGACAGTTATGCTTCTAAGTTCTAGTCAAAACCATGCACAGCAATATTACAAATGGGTCGACGCTAGTGGCTCCACTCATTACACAGCCACTCCACCTCCAGTCACAACCTATGGTAGCCACAACTACAGTTCCAGCAATCCAACTAGTACAACAACACAACCTACTCAAACGCCACAAAGCGATATAAATCAACAAAACAATTCATCAACTACGAATATGCCTACCGATAATTCTAAGCCTGTTCCAACAGTAGAAGCACCAAGTGTATCTTCGAATTCAGGTGTAAAAGTTCAGCCAAAACTTTAAATAATAAAATTCGATTAAGGTGATGAAATAAGACATCACCTTAATTCGTCTATAAAACGACTAATCTTATTTCCCTATGAAAAACATCTTTCATCTAGTCATAGTAATATTTAGTGCACCAAACGAAAAAGTGAAGTAGCTGATCAAAGAAGACGGAGAAATTAACCAACTTAAGAACAGCAAATCGATAAAAGCACTGAAATAGAACCACTGATACTCAATAGCCAGAAGATAAAATCTTGCTCTAAAAACTGACATTCGCCCCTATTTTGCGCTATGCTGTGCGGCAATCTTAACTTTAATTTTTGTTGTATCGCATATCCCTATGACGACTTCTCACATTGACTCCGAATATCAAGCAAGTGCCATTGAGCCTCAAGTTCAACAAGACTGGGACAATCGCAAAGTTTTTAAAGTTGCAGACACTGTAGAGGGCAAACATCGCTATATCCTGTCGATGTTCCCTTACCCAAGTGGCAAACTGCATATGGGGCATGTGCGTAACTACACCATTGGTGACGTGATCAGCCGTTTTTACCGTCTAAAAGGCGAAACGGTATTACAACCAATGGGTTGGGATGCGTTTGGTTTACCTGCTGAAAATGCAGCGATCGCTCATCAAGTTGCACCAGCAAAATGGACATTTGAAAATATCGCATATATGCGTGACCAATTAAAAAAATTGGGTTTGTCTGTGGACTGGGATCGTGAATTTGCAACCTGTACACCAGAATACTATCACTGGGAACAATGGTTATTTGTTCAGCTTTATAAAAAGGGTTTGATTTATCGTAAGCTCTCAACAGTAAACTGGGACCCAGTTGACCAAACTGTTTTAGCAAACGAACAAGTTGAAAATGGTCGTGGATGGCGTTCTGGTGCATTGGTAGAAAAACGTGATATTCCAATGTATTACTTCCGCATCACAGACTATGCACAAGAATTATTAGATGATTTAGACACCTTGCAAGATGGTTGGCCACAACAAGTGTTGACCATGCAACGCAATTGGATCGGCCGCTCTACAGGAATGGAAATTACTTTCCCATCTGCAAATACAGAAATTTATGCAGATGGCTTAACTGTTTACACAACACGAGCTGATACCTTAATGGGTGTGACTTATGTTGCTGTTGCAGCAGAACACCCTCTTGCGCTTAAAGCAGCGGAAAACAATCCTGAATTGGCTGTATTTATCGAAGAATGTCGTATGGGATCAGTGGCTGAAGCTGATTTAGCGACTGCCGAAAAGAAAGGCATGGCAACAGGTTTATTCGTAAAACATCCTGTAACTGGTGATGAGCTTCCTGTCTGGATCGCAAACTACGTATTAATGTCATACGGTTCGGGTGCTGTGATGGCTGTGCCAGCACACGACGAACGTGATTTTGAATTTGCCAACAAGTTTAATTTACCAATCAAACAAGTGATCGATGCTAAAGCTGCTGATGATGCCGACTACTCTGCAACTGAATGGCAAGAATGGTATGGCTCTAAAGAAGGTAAACTCGTAAATTCAGGCGAGTTCGACGGTTTAGATTTCCAAGCCGCGTTTGATGCTTTCCTTGCAAAATTAGAACCACAAGGTTTAGCAAATGCTAAAGTTCAATTCCGTTTACGTGACTGGGGGGTATCTCGTCAACGTTACTGGGGTTGTCCAATTCCAATGATTAACTGTAACACTTGTGGTCAAGTCCCAGTGCCAGAAGATCAATTGCCAGTGGTATTACCAACTGATGTGGTTCCAGATGGTTCTGGTAACCCATTAAATAAAATGCCTGAATTCTATGAAACCAAATGTCCTTGCTGTGGTGGCGATGCACGCCGTGAAACAGATACCTTGGATACTTTCGTAGAATCATCTTGGTACTATGCGCGCTATGCATCTCCTGACTTTACAGGTGGTATGGTAAAACCAGAAGCTGCTCAAAACTGGCTCCCTGTAAACCAATACATCGGTGGTGTTGAGCATGCAATTCTGCATTTACTTTATGCACGCTTCTTCCACAAATTAATGCGTGATGAAGGTGTAGTACAAGGTAACGAACCATTTACCAACTTGCTTACTCAAGGCATGGTGTTAGCTGATACCTTCTATCGTGAAGCTGAAAATGGTAAGAAGACTTGGTTTAATCCTGCTGACATCGAATTAGAACGTGATGAGAAAGGTCGTATTCTTTCTGCGAAATACTCAGGTGATGGTCAAGAAGTTATCATCGGCGGACAAGAGAAAATGTCTAAGTCGAAAAACAACGGGATCGACCCACAAGCAATTATTGATCAGTACGGTGCAGATACAGCACGTGTATTCATGATGTTTGCTGCACCACCAGATCAATCTTTAGAATGGTCAGATGCAGGTGTCGAAGGTGCGAACCGCTTCTTAAAACGCGTATGGCGTTTAGCTGCTGGTTTCTTGGAAACAGGCAACCAAACAACGACGATTGATACTGCGAACTTGTCTAAAGATGCACAAGATTTACGTCGCAAAACGCATGAAACCATCCAAAAAGTGGGTGATGACATCGAGCGTCGCCATGCATTCAATACTGCGATTGCAGCATTGATGGAGTTGCTGAATGCAACTAACAAGTTTGAAGCAAAAGATGATAATGATGCTGCTGTAGCACGCGAAGCAATTACTACATTGTTAACCTTGCTTGCTCCATTTGCACCACATCTCAGTCAAACTTTATTGACTCAGTTTGGTATCGACTTAACAGCTGCTGCCTTCCCGCAAGTGGATGAATCAGCATTAACACGTAATACACAAACGATTGTTGTACAAGTGAATGGTAAGCTCCGTGGTAAGTTAGATGTCGCTGTCGATATTTCAAAAGATGATTTATTGGCTTTAGCAAAAGCTTTACCAGAAGTTCAACAATTCTTAACTGGACCAACCAAGAAAGAAATTGTTGTACCAAATAAACTTGTGAATTTAGTGGTTTAATTTTCTGTTTAAACTCCCTCTCCTAGCGAGAGAGTGAACTTTATCGAAACAAAACCTCATCAAAGCCCGCTGTCATTCAACGGGCTTTGATTCTAAAATGTGGTCAAATTATCAAGATTAAATCTTCCATATTTGCTGGAAGATCATAAGGACAAAGCATGCATATAGCTCAACGTTTCGCTGCGATTGTTTTAACATTAGGCCTAAGTGCAGGCTTAGCCAGTTGCGGTTTCCATTTGAAAGGAAGTAATCCAACGGCAACGCCTTTGGTATATAACAAATTAAATCTTGTTTTACCTGACAATACCGATGAGCTTGAAAATCGTCTGAGCATTTACTTGAATGCAACAGGTGTACAACTGAGCAATGCGAACGATGCTTATGTACTGCGCATATTAGACTACACGCCTCGCCGTCAATTATTGAATGGAAAATTAACTGAAGTCTTGCTTCGTCTAACTGTGACTTTCCAAATTGAAGATCGTCAAGGCAATAAAATTACTGAACCTCGCACATTAACTGCATCACGTAGTTATCAATATGATGTCGCAACGGTCAACACCGACAATCAACAAGAAGCTTATTTAAATAAGATTGTAATTGATGATGTGGCTCAACAGATTACACGTCAAATTGCAGCAAATCGTTTACCGAAAGCACAGTCGTAATCGCGATTTATGAAACTAGATTATGTTCAAGCTTTAAAACGTGTAAATGAAGCCCGTGGTGCATGGATCATCCATGGGCAAGAGCCTTTGCTTGAACAAAATCTACTCGATACATTTCGTAAAGCGTGGCAACAACAAGAAGTTGAACGTCAACGCTATGATATTAGCAGTGTGAATGATTGGAAAAATGTCTTTAATGCATTGAATAGCCTGTCATTATTTTCTCAACAACTCGCAATTGAAGTCCATGGCAACATCAAACCTGATGCCAATGGGCTAAAACAGCTCAAAAGTTATATTCAGCACAATGAACATAACTTATTGCTTATCGTATTACCGAAACAAGATAGCAGTAGTTTAAAGTCCGCTTTCTTTCAGGTGGTTGAAGCAAATGGTGTTGTAGTTCCCTTAACGGCAACCTATCCGCAAGACCGACAACGAATATTAAGTATTGAAGCCGACAAGCTCGGAATCCAATTGAATAATGATGCATGGCAATGGCTGATGCAGCATCATGAACATAACCTACTGGCAGCCAAAAACAGTTTGATGCGTGTTGCAGATACCTTTCCCGATATCAAACAAATCCAGATTGAACAACTCTATGCGTGTTTACAAGATCAATCACGCTATACCACCTATGATTTAAGTGATGCATTATTAACAGGAAATTTAGCTCAATCCGTTAAAATCTATCAGTATCTCCTTGCTGCTGGCGAACCAGATAGTTTGATCTTATGGACACTCAGCAAAGAAATGCGTCTACTTATGCAACTTTTTGAGCAGCCACAGAATGCATTGCAACTAGGGATTTGGAAAACTAAAGTTTCGCTTTATCAGCAAGCATTACGCCGCTTAAACCCTCGACAGTTTTTAAAATGGCCTGAACTTTTATTAACAATAGATGCTGCAATTAAAGGAATGTCTAAAGAAAACTCAGAACATCTGATGCTTCAAGCAATCAGTGAACTGTGTGGTACAACTTTATTTCCAAGCTTTTCTTAAAGATAAATAAAAAAGGATGACTTTATGTCATTGGATTTAACCACAATCCAGAAAGAACAAATCAAAGATATACTTTCGCGTGCTGATGCTCTTATTATCAGCTCAGGTGCTGGTATGGGTGTTGACTCTGGGCTACCTGATTTTCGTGGTAATCACGGTATGTGGCAAGCCTATCCTGAACTAGGCAAACAACGAATTGATTTTACAGAAATCGCCAATCCAGCCGCTTTTCATCGCCATCCACGTTTAGCTTGGGGCTTTTACGGACATCGTTTAGTACTCTATCGTAAGACTCAACCCCATATAGGTTTTGAATTACTCAATCAATTGGCAGAGAAATTAGCACTACCTTACTTTATATTCACTTCTAACGTCGACGGGCAATTTCAAAAGGCAGGCTTTAGTCCAAAGCAGATTTATGAATGTCATGGTTCAATTCATCATTTGCAATGCTTAGCTAGTTGTACTGCAGAAATTTGGTCAGGAGATGACATCTCGCCTGAAATCGACCATCTAAATTGCCAATGGTTAGATGACCTCCCTCACTGTAAACATTGTGGCGGTTTGGCACGTCCTAATATCTTAATGTTTGATGACTACGAGTGGATTGCTCAGCGACAAGCACAGCAACGAAATCGTTTAGAATCCTTTATAAATCAATATAAACAACCACTTGTTATAGAGATTGGTGCAGGTACAGCTATTCCAACAGTACGCTATTTCAGTGAACGATTTGCGCCCTCTCTGATTCGTATTAATCCTCGTGATTATGCTTTACCCAAAACAGGTGGAATCGCTCTTGCCATGAGTGCTGCACATGGTATTCAAATAATATATGACATTTCCACGACATAGCATCACAGCCAAATAGTAAATAATTCTCATTATAAATTAAAAATATCCACGCTTTATCCTTATTTCACTTTTATACTAAGTTTATTTTCTTCATTTTGACCTCGTGACCATGCCAAAAACAAGCTCTAAAAAAATTCAACCTCGCAAAATAATATTGATCGCTCTCGGTGTATTGATCATAGCAGCACTAGGTTGGATGTTCTTTAAACCTAAAGCTGAAGTTCCACAATATATTAGTGCTGAAGTTTCGCGTGGCGATATTGAAGATTCTGTTTTAGCCACAGGTGTATTGGAAGCCACCAAAATGGTGAGTGTCGGTGCACAGGTTTCAGGTCAAGTGAAAAAAATGTACGTGCAATTGGGTGATCAAGTTAAACAAGGTCAGTTGATTGCTCAGATTGATTCGATTCGTCAAGAAAATGATTTAAAAACGGCTGAAGCAAGTATTAAAAATCAACAAGCCCAGCTTGCCGTTCAACAAGCAAATTTGGCAAAAGTTGAAGCTGAATACAAACGCCAACAAGCGATGTATAGCCAAGATGCAACATCACGTGCAGAGCTTGAAACAGCACTAGCAAATTACAAAACAGCTCAGGCACAAATAGCTGCGATTAATGCTCAAATTGAACAATCTCGCTTAACTCTGGCAACAGCGAAAGAAGACCTCGGATATACCCGTATTGTTGCACCTATGAATGGAACTATCGTGGCAATCGTGACTGAAGAAGGTCAAACGGTAAATGCGAATCAAACGGCTCCAACCATTGTAAAACTTGCAACTCTCGACACGATGACCATTAAAGCTCAGATTTCAGAAGCAGATGTGATGAAAGTTGAGAAAGGTCAAACCGTTTATTTCACCACCTTAGGAAATAGCGAGAAAAAACATTATGCGACTTTGCGTCAAGTAGAGCCCGCTCCAGATTCAATCAATACTGAAACTACGAGCACGAACTCTTCTTCATCAAGCTCTGCGGTCTATTACAACGCACTTTTTGACGTACCTAATGAAGATGGCAAACTGCGCATTGATATGACTGCTCAAGTCTATATTGTGTTAGCAGAAGCAAAAAATACATTAACAATCCCAGCAGCTGCGATTCAAGCAAAACGATCTAATACAAAAAATACTGCTAAAACCTCAACCGATAAAACCGAGGGTAATACCAATAAAGAAGTTCAGCGTCCAAAACGTTTGGAGTTAACAGCTGAAGAACAGAATCTAATTGCTCAAGGAAAAGCATCAACAGGAATGGTTCGTGTTTTACAGGCTGATGGTAGCGCTCAACCACAACAAGTGTTGATCGGACTCAATAACCGTGTAACGGCGCAAGTATTGAAAGGACTCAAACAAGGTGACCAAGTTGTGATTGCAGATGCTTCTGACAACTCAAATGAAGCAGCAAAACGCAGTAACCAACGTGCAATGAGAATGTAATATGACTCAAAATCAAACGCATTCGTCACAGCCGCTACTTGAAGTCAGCAACCTGACTCGGGAATTCCCTGCAGGTGAAGGTACAGTCCAAATCCTCAAAGGCATTGATTTAAAAATTTATGCAGGTGAATTGGTTGCCATTGTTGGGCAATCTGGATCAGGTAAATCCACACTCATGAATATTTTAGGGTGTTTAGACAAACCTTGTTCAGGTAGTTATTTGGTCAACGGACGTGAAACACGTCAACTTGAACCTGATGAACTTGCCCAATTACGCCGAGAATATTTTGGTTTTATTTTCCAGCGTTATCACTTACTCGGTGATTTGAGTGCATCTGGTAACGTTGAAGTCCCTGCAATTTATGCAGGTGTCGATAGTCATCTTCGTCAGGAACGTTCGGCTGAATTGCTCTCTGAACTTGGCTTAGAGGAGCGTCTACATCATCGTCCAAGTCAACTTTCAGGTGGTCAACAGCAACGCGTTTCGATCGCACGTGCATTAATGAACGGCGGTGACGTGATTCTTGCCGATGAGCCAACAGGAGCATTGGATAAGAATAGCGGTATTGAAGTCATGCGTATTTTGCGTGAACTCAATGCTAAAGGTCATACCATCATCTTAGTTACACATGATCTCAATGTAGCAAAAAACGCGACCCGTATTATTGAAATCAGTGATGGCAATATTATTTCAGATCGCGCTAATACACCTGAAAATGATGATCCCGATTTAAAACGTCAGACACTACAACGCTCACCGCAAAAGAAAACTTCAGCTTGGCGATCTTTCTTCGATCGCTTAGGCGAAGCGTTCCGTATGGCATTGCTAGCGATGAATGCCCATCGAATGCGTACCTTTTTGACCATGCTCGGGATTATTATCGGAATTGCATCTGTAGTTTCAGTGGTTGCATTGGGTAATGGGTCTCAGAAGCAAATTCTTGAAAATATTAGCAGTCTCGGTA
>Ga0209727_1002051_pt1 | contig 15014 bp, 11 predicted proteins | sample RifGroC1_FD_183995 | JGI IMG/M metagenome (GOLD analysis project Ga0209727, IMG submission 183995) | Groundwater microbial communities from Rifle, Colorado, USA - Groundwater C1 (SPAdes) (version 2) | ecosystem: Environmental > Aquatic > Deep subsurface > Groundwater | place: Rifle, Colorado...
GGTCTCTTCACCGGTGAATCTGCATTTTGGGCGAACCAGTCTGCCTCATGGTTACTTAATCCTCCCTTTGCCCTGTCTCTCATTTTGCTTCTGCTATTCCTGATCCTTCTTGAGAATAAAAATAAAAAATACTTTATACCCCTCGTGGTTATTGGTGGTCTTCTTGCTCAGACAAAGGTCTACTCATTTGCCCTTTTGGTTGGAGCCCTTGTCCTGTCTGGACAATGGATATTGGGTATATCCGTCGGAGTGCTGGGTGTAGTACTCCTCTTACCATTTACCAAGATTGGCTCTTCACCTTTTACCCTTAAACCCCTTTGGTTTACGGAAAGTCTATTCGCATCATTCGACCGCGTCTGGTGGCCAAAGTTTTCTCAAGCATGGCAAACTTACCAATCTCAAGGAAACTTCCCCAAACTGATCGCCGTAAATCTTTTTGCTCTGATAGTTTTCCTGTTGGGTAATCTTGGAGTTAGGGTTATCGGACTAAAAAGGATCCAAAAGTTTAAATCCCTCACTCTCTCGGAAAAAGTTTCTCTCTGGATTATCCTTCTGGGTATTCTTGCCCCATTGATCATCATCCAGAAAGTTAACCCCTGGAATACGATCCAGTTTACCTATTACTCACTTTTCTTCCTCGGGATTTTCACCGCCAAAGAAGTCGCCGTAATTATAGAAAGGACCAAATCACTTTTTCTCAAACTTCTTTTCCTTACAGCCGTTCTCTTTTTGACTCTTCCGACCTCTATCGGTACCCTGAAAGACTACTTTACCCGGAAATCATCATCCAGAGTCAGCTACACAGAACTATCAGCTCTTGATTTCCTCAGGAAACAACCCTCAGGGATGGTTCTCACATCGGTATTTTCTGATAAATGGGTGAACCGTACTCCCGAACCCAGGTCTTTGTATGGATATGTCTCCACGGCATATATCTCAGCCCTGTCCGGACAAAAGGAATTCCTCTCCGATACCATCAATCTGGACATCACAGGGTACAATTATGATAATCGCGTCCGAGATATTCTCCGCCTGCAGAACACACAAGACTCTCAGTGGGCGAGAGATTTCTTAAAAGAAAACAATATAACTTATGTCTATCAAATCCCCTTTATGAGCCTTAAACTTAATCCTGATCAGCTATGTCTGACCAAAATATTCGATTCGGGAGAAATTAATATTTATAAATTCAACTGTCATGGGCAAGACTAAGATATCCGCGGTCGTCAACACCCGCAACGAGGCTGCCAATATCTACGACTGTTTAAAGTCAATCTCTTTTGTTGATGAGATTATTCTGGTGGACATGGAATCTCAAGACAACACTAAAGAGATAGCCAAAGAATTCACTGACCGTATCTTTGATACTCCCGCCGTTGGCTACGTAGAGCCGGCCAGGAACTTTGCCATTGGCAAGGCCATTGGTGAGTGGATCTTGGTCGTGGATGCCGACGAGAGAGTTCCACGAACCCTAGCCCAAAAACTTATCGACATCTCCCAGGAAGGCAAAGTCGAGTTTGTCAGAATTCCTCGCAAGAACATGATTTTCGGTCAGTGGATCAAACATTCGCGTTGGTGGCCAGACCACAACATCCGCTTTTTCAAAAAAGGTGCGGTCGAGTGGCAAAATGAAATCCATTCAATTCCTGTTACGTATGGAACTGGTGAAACGCTCGATTCCGACGAGAAACTATCGATTACCCATTTCCATTACAAAAGCATTGACGAATATATCGAGAGAACAATGCGCTATTCTCGGCAGCAGGCAAAAGAACTTAAGGAAGCCGGCTACAAATTTGACCCTGCCGACATGATCACCAAACCTGCCTCGGAATTTCTTAGCCGTTTCTTTGCTGGCGAAGGTTTCAGGGATGGGCTGCACGGTCTTGTGTTGGCTTTTCTTCAAGCCTTTTCAATTTTTCTGATTTACTTAAGGCTTTGGCAGGATCAGGAATACAAACCGGTCAGTGGTCCGCAGATGGAACCGATTTGGCAAAAGGCGTCAGTCGAGAAGCTTAAGGAGCTGCAGTATTGGTTCCTCTCTACCAAGATCCAGTCTGAGCAATCAAAACTTAAAAGATTCTTCCTAAAACTAAAAAGAAAGTTTTCCCGATGAAACTGGCATTTATTATCGTCAACTTCCACTCCGATCAGGATTCTCTCAACATAATCAAAGGTATCCTGGAGAACGACCCGGTTAAAGATGTCGAGGTAGTCATCTATGCTGTTGATAACTCGCGCTCAAATGAATTCAAAACTGCTGTAGAAAAATACGAACAAGTTGTTTACGTCGATAGCCCCGAGGGGAATGTCGGCTTTGCCGGGGGAAACAACCTTGGTATTAAAAGATCTATGAAAGATGGAGTTGATATCCTCTGCTTGATCAACAATGACACACTTGCTCCCAAGGATCTGGTAAAAAACATTGTTGGCTCACCAATTTCTGATCCTAAAGTCGGCGTTGTCGGGGGACTAATCTATTTTGCCAAAGGTTTTGAGTTTAAAGAAAAGTATTCCCCCGAGGATAAAGGAAATGTAATTTGGTATGCCGGGGGAAAATTCGACTGGGACAATATTTTAGGCATTGGTGATTACGTTGATGAAGTAGACCAAGGTCAATTAAACAAAGTAACGGACACAGACTTCATAACTGGAGCTCTTTTCATCGTCAGAGCGGATGTCCTGAAACAAATTGGGTTGCTCGATGAAAAATACTTCATGTATCTTGAAGACGTCGATCTAGGTCACAGAATTAGGCTGGCAGGTTATCGTTTAGTTGTCGATCCTAATATTAAGATTTGGCATAAAGTGGCACAAAGTTCTGGGATTGGTTCAGACCTTAACGATTATTTCATTACCCGCAATAGGCTATATTTCGGCCTAAAATATTCTAAAATGAGAACAAAATTTGCCCTTTTAAGGGAAGCTGTAAGGTTTCTTTTGTCGGGAAGGAAACCTCAAAAACAAGCCGTTAGAGATTTTTTTACTCACAATCTTGGTAGGGGAAGTTTTCTTAAATAATCATTCAAAAATAGCTAGCACCGAATCTCCAAATCTATCTACGACATTGTAACTATTGCCAAGATCTCGTATCAAATAGTCCTTTGTGATAATTTGGAATGGCTTAATTAGTGAGCCAGCAAGATTCTTTTCGTCTCTGATAATTTCCACGTATCTGTCTGCATAGAATACAACAGTTGGAACATAAGACGTATCCTGAAGATATAGTGGATAATCATATCTCGTAGATGAAAGGGCTAACCTTGATTCATATGATTCGGTCTTATCCTGATACAAAAAAGGGCGATATGAATTTATAGAAATTAATGAAATCACCACAACTCCTAATAAAGAAAACCATATTAGATATTCCTTCGTAGCAATAGGAGCAATTTCAGAAACTGATTTTGCTGCACAACCAATCATCAATGATATTGCCGGAATCATTGGTAGAAGATGCCAGATGTGCGTTGTAGGAGAGGCGAAGTATGGAATGGTGGTTATAGCCAGGTAAAGTAACAACCATTTAAAAGTTGAGTCTCTTAATCGTAGTAATCCCCAAGCAGAAGACAAAATCGATGGCCAGTACCATTTATGGACAGCTGATCTAAAATACAGCAAGGTTCTTTTAATTTCCTCAAAACCTGTTTTAAACCCCCCCTTCCCCCTCAGTGCGATCTCAAAAATATTTCTTTCAAAAAAAGGCCAACCGTACTTAAGCCCATTAACCAAATACCAGGGGGATGCAACCAAGAATAATGGTACAAGAAAATTCAAGCGAATTCGCTTTCCTTTTTTAAGAACTAAAAAAGTAGCTATAGCGACAAGCGGAAATAGCGTCACCGATATCACCGACTTCACCAGTAAGGACAATCCGAATACCAACCATAGGGGATAAAGATCCTTATATTTTTTAGCAAAGACAGATAAATAAAACACCCCTAGCTGTGTCAAGAGTAATAAAGCCTCCAGATTCGCTGTCCTGGCACGAATTAAAAACCATCTACTGGAAAGCAATACCAATCCCGCGATTAAACCGATCCTTCTTTTTCCTGTCATTCTCCACGCTGTTTGGTAGGTCAGGCAGACCAATGCTATCCCTGCGAAAGCCATGGGCAATCTAGCTGAAAGTTCACCAACTCCGAACAGTCGATAACTTAAACTAATAAGAAGAAAGCCAAGTGGAGGATGATCCCAGAACGGCTTACTATTAAAGGTAAGATTAATAACATCTCCACTTCTATATATATTTCTAGCGATTGTGGCATACCAAGCCTCATCCCAGGGGAAAAGCCGACTATTATCTAACCTGTAGAGCAATAAACCGGAAGCCACCCCAAGTAAGATAATTAAAGGTAGGTACTTTGCAAATAGTTTCATGCGCTACAATTCAAATATACCTATATTCTATGCCAAAACTTTCGGTAATCATACTTGCTCATAATGTCGAAGAAGAGATCGTTCCCGCACTGGAGACTTCTAAATTTGCCGATGAAATAATCGTAGTCGATACCGACGAAGGGTCAACCGACAAAACGGTGGCAGTCTCACTCAAGCGAGAAGCCAGGATTGTTCGCAGCCCCGGCTACAATTTTGCCAAGTGGAGGAACGACGGCGCTCAGGCTGCAAGAAGCGACTGGTTGCTCTATCTTGATTCGGACGAAAGGATCCCCGTCAAACTTGCTCAGGAAATAAGATCGACAATCTCAAATCCAGATCACCAGGCATATACAATCAGTCGCTTTGAAGTCTTCCTAGGGAAACATCTTGAACACTGGCCAGATCCTAGGGTGCTCAGATTGATCCAAAAAAGTGCTCTCAAACGTTGGGAGGGGAAGGTGCATGAACAGCCGGTTATAGATGGTACGGTTGGGGATTTGGACAAACAAATGGTCCATCTATCCCACAAGAACATCGATGAAAAAGTGACATCCACCATGAAATGGTCCCGACTTGAAGCAGAGATGATGTTGAAAGCCGGTCACCCACCCATGGCGGGTTGGCGTTTTTTAAGAATCATGTTTACGGAATTTTGGCATCGTTTTGTTCGTCAGGGATTATGGAGAGATGGTGTCGAAGGGTGGATCGAAGCCATCTACCAAATGTTCTCAAAATTTCTTTCGTACGAACGACTTTGGGAGATGCAGAGAAAACCCTCACTCAAAGACGCTTACAAAAAGATCGATCAACAAGTATTGGACGAGTGGAAACAACAAAAATGAAAAGAGCTCTAGTATACGATCCGTATCTCGACACGCTTGGTGGTGGTGAACGGTATACCCTTACATTTGCACAAGTACTGAAACACCTTGATTTCGAAGTCAAGCTTGCCTGGAGTGACGAACAAGATTTGACAAAAGCCAAAGCAAGATTCGGTATTGATATGTCAGGAATAGAAGTAGACCCGACTCTTCATAGACTTTGCGCATCCAGGTCCTCTTTGTCTGACAGATTTAAATTCACTAAAAAATTTGATCTAGTCTTTTGGGTCAGCGACGGCAGTCTTCCTTTTCTATTTGGGAAAAAGAACTTGGTCCACTTCCAGGTTCCTTTCTCAATACCCTTCAACCAAATAGGAGGAAGCCCCCTAATAAGAAGTCTCAAACTTTTATTTATCAACAAGCTGGTCTACAACTCTGCTTTTACCCGCTCAGTAATTGAAAGGTCATTCCCAAGATCCAAAGGGGTAATCCTATACCCACCAATAGACACGGATCAGTTTGTCCAGGGAAAAAAAGAAAATCTGATACTCTCGGTTGCCAGATTTGACTCACCGTCACATTCAAAGCGACAGGACGTCCTCATTGATGCTTTTAGAGAATTATTTACCGAAGAGAAAGGATATCGTCTTGTGTTAGTTGGTGGTCATCGTGGTGGAGCTGAGGTATTGAATAGCCTGAAACAAAGAGCCGGTGATTTGCCCGTTGAGATAATCCCTAATCCGGACTTCATAAAACTAAAAGATCTTTATTCCAAGGCAAGGTTTTTCTGGCATGCCGCCGGATATGGCATTGATGAGATAAGAGAACCTGAGAAGGTGGAGCATTTTGGAATGACAACGGTTGAAGCCATGTCGGCTGGTTGTATCCCCATCGTCATCTCAAAAGGAGGTCAGAAAGAGATAATCACCCCGGATTCGGGATTCTTGGTGGAAACGCCTGGTGAGATAAGCAAAACTACAATGTCTCTGATCCAAAAAAAGAATTTTGACAAGTATTCAAAAAACGCTATCAAAAGGGCCGAAGTATATTCAATCAGTAATTTTTCGAAAAATATCGAAAAAATAATTTCATGAACAAGTTTAAAAAACTTTGGCCGATAGGTTTGATTATCCTTATATGTTCACTAATTTACTATGAATTTGTGTTTCTTGGAAAAGTTCCTCTTCCTGCAGACACGCTTGTTGGTGCATATTTCCCTTGGTTGGATTACAAGTGGGGTTACATCGTTGGTATACCAGTGAAGAACGCAATTACTTCAGATGCTTTCTCTCAATTCTTCGTTTGGAAAAAGATAATGACAGATTCATATCTTCAGGGCATTGCCCCTTTATGGAATCCGTTCTCCTTTATTGGAAATCCGCTTCTCTCTACTTTTGAAACTTCAGCTTTAAACCCTGCTAATATCTTGCTTTTTATTCCTAAAATGGGCTGGGGATTGTATATATTTTCCAGCTCACTTGCAGCCTTCCTATCAATGTATATATTTCTGGGGAATTATGTTTCCAACAGACTCATTCGGATTATTTCGTCAATAATATTTGCTTTCGCTGGCCCTATGACTACCTGGGCCGAATTTGGTACCGCTGTCTGGGCGGCTGCAGCCTTACCTCTTATCCTCCACTTTATCAGGCAGTCATTGAAACGTTCTAAACCTTCAGATTATATTTTTGTTTCACTGTTGATAACCTTCTTGATCTTTGCGGGCCATGTTCAGTTACTTGAATACACGTTTGTCCTTATACCGATATATATATACTTCGTCCTAAGAAAAGAACAAAGTCTCTTTTCCAGAAAAAAATTGTTGATTTTATTATTCTCGGTAGTGATTGGGATTGGGATTGGATCGATACAGCTTCTCCCGTCTTATGATTTTTTTGGACGTTCTATTAGGTCGGCTGAGAAGTATGCAGAACAAGCTAACTTTGGTCTCACTCCTATACAGGAGTCAGCTAGATTGGTAGCTGCTGATCTTTTTGGACACCCAGCGAGAGGAAACGATTTTACCCATCTGTTATATCGAGAGAGCTACATTGGAGCCATATCTGTCCCATTAATTATTTTTCTTCTGGTCGCCATCCCGATTGAACTTGATATGATGTTTTTTCTAATCCTCTTTATCGGCTCGGTACTCTTGGCGATCGATAATCCAATCAGCCGCGCAACCTGGGGACTGCCATTACCGCTAATTACCTATTCTTCCGCCAGTCGTCTCTTCTTCATTACGGGATTTTCTGCGTCAGCTTTAGTGGCCATCAGTCTAGATAAACTTAAGAATAAAAAACAGACGATCAAGCCTTTAGCGATTGGCGTTATGCTGGTGATTCTTTACATACTTGTTTCAATCCTGCCGGTAGAAGCTAAGTTTAGATCCGTCAGCATTCGTAATAGCATTGTTTATATTGGTTTGCTTTTGACTTTTCTAACGTCAAGTTTTTTACTTAGAAACCATCGCCGATTATTGATTTGGGCGATACTTTTAGTCATTACGCTTGATTTCAGTCGGTACTTCCAAAATTTCAACACATTCGTAAAAAGCGAATTGGTCTTCCCTGAAACACCAATATTGGAATTCCTGCAAGGCCAGCCATCCCCATTCAGAATTGTCAGGGAAAATACGGCACTTCTACCACCAAACACTTGGGCATATTACGGTCTTGAATCTATCGAAGGTTATGACCCTCTATATTCTGCAGATTACGCCAGGTTCTTTCATGTAGTTAAGGGTAGTGCCTACACTGACGCGGTTAATCGATTTGCAATCCTTGGAGATACGTTCGAGAAAAAATGGCTTGATGCCCTAAATGTGAAATACATACTGTCTGTTCTTCCCGATCCCGGTTTAAGCGACAGCGAATTTCTTTACCAACTCAAACAGTCAGACATGGTAGAAATAAAGAGAATCGGACATGTAGCAGTCTACCAAAACCTAGATGCTCTGAATCGAGCTTTCTTCGTAGACAAGGTCACAAAGGGAAAAGATCTCGAAGATGTGTATCGCCTCATTAGCCAGAAAGATTTTGACCCCAGCTCTGAAGCAGTTATTCTAGATGATCTCCCTGGTCAATTAGCTCCGGGTTCAAATCAAGTAATTTCTTTGGACCAAAATGACGGCTTGGTTACGATTACCACTAAAAATAAAGACAAAGGGTTTTTGGTAGTTAGTAACAGCTTTGATCCTGGTTGGAAGGCCAAAATTAACGGTCAACCTGTTCACTTATATCAAGTTGACACTAGTCTTATTGGGTTACTTGTTCCACCCGGCGATAATATAATAGAACTCCAGTATCTGCCGGACAGTTTTATGGCTGGGGCAAAGATTTCATTAATTTCTTTAGCTACATTGCCACTACTTCACTATCTAGCTGGCCGTTTGAAGAAAAATGAAAGAAAAGATTAATTATTCATTCCTTATAGTAATTATTGCGGTCTTTCTATCGCTGTGGCTCAGAATGGCAGCTGTTTGGAATAATAACTTTCCCTTTACCATGGACCAGGGTCGCGATATGGTAGATATTCGGAGCATGGTAGTTACTCATACCCCTCGCCTAGTAGGTCCTACTACCAGTATTAATGGAGTCCTCCTCGGTCCTGCCTGGTATTATTTTTTGCTTACTCCATTTTTACTTAGCAATGGTAACCCGGCGGCAATTCTTTTCTGGCAAATACTTTGGTATCAGTTTTCTGCAATCTTTCTTTGGTGGAGTTTGTCAAAGTATAATCAGCGTCTTGGTTTAATCTGTTCTGTTCTTTTTCTTTTTATGCCAGTAGGATTTTACGCCAATCGCTATTTTTGGAATGCCAACGCAATGCTAATCTTTACCGCATTTTTCTTCGGGATGTTATTTCTTATGATTAACAAACCATCGTCGAAGAAAGCATTGGTTACTGGTATCTTGGCAGGAATATCTCTACAAATCGAGGCGGCTTTCGGAATAATATTTTTTCCTTTTGTTTTCTTTTTCCTTACGTCAAAGAAATCAGGTATTAAAAACTTGGCTGCCCTTTCATCAGGCTTTTTCATAACTCTATTACCCCAAATTTTATTTGAGATCCGCCATCAATTTATTATGACTAAAGTCCTTATTGCAGAATTTTCTGGAGATGCAGCAGTACTTGGTGAGAAGATTGATCTATCTGAGAGAGTGGGAGAGCGTTACTCGGCTCTTATTAAGAGAGTTGTAGAAATCAGCCATTTTCACCCCAGTATTATCATTACTGTCTTCTTCTTGGGTCTTCTGGTTGGAACTCTTTTAATTCTATCGAAGAAAAAATCAGCGCTCAAAGACTATTTTTCAGTATCAATATTATTTTTAATTTTTAGTGGAATGTTTTACCTCGCCTTTCCTCAGCACCTGAAGGGTTGGTATCTCTTGGGGCTTTCTGTGCCACTAATTATCATTGTTTCTCTCTTTCTTGAAAACATTCTTAGCTGGAAAATAAAACCACTATCATTAGCTGTCGGTGCTTTTGTCATACTCCATATCTTGTTTGCCATTAAGGAACAAAATCTATATCTTAAACAAGTTGCATCTCTACCATCAGATGATCCCAGTAACCTGAAAAATGAGCTAACAGCCATCGATTGGGTATACGAAAAAGTTTCTGGACAGGGTTTCAAAGCCTACAACTATATCCCTAGTGTTTATGATTTTAATTACCATTACCTCTACTGGTGGTATGGGGCCAAAAAATATGGTTACCAGCCAGCCGATGTTGCTTATCTCCCAAACCAACCGGAATATATCCAGAACAATTCACTTCTCTGGACAAGAGCTAGGCCTGTTGTGGAAGATAGTCCGGTCATGTTACTTATCGAGATTGACAAAGAAATGCCCGAAAGAGAACAAAAATGGATGGGAAATTTTTCCATCTACTGCCTTAATGAAGAAAAAGAATTCCCATTTGGGGTAAAAGCCATCAAAGTCGAATTATGCTCCAAAGTTATAAATAGGTAAGGTAGAATAACCATAACGTGAAGCGGACTTTACCTATATTTCTGATATTTATACTTGCACTTATTTTTTTCTGGAAAATTATTCTCAGAGGATTGGTTCCTTTTCCCGGAGATTTACTTATCGGATCATATTATCCATGGTATGAGTACAAGTGGGGGTTTGTTGCAGGAGTTCCCGTAAAAAATGGCTTGATTAGCGATGTCTTTTCTGAAATATACATTTGGAAGGATTTAGCAATTGAATCATTTAAGATCGGCCAATTCCCACTATGGAACCCTTTCTCATATTCCGGATACCCCCTGTTGGCAAATTTCTCAAGCGGAGTGCTTTACCCGCTCAATTTATTAATGCTTTGGGGTTCATCTGGCTGGAGTTTGATGGTCATCCTTCAGGTTGTTGGGGCAGGACTTGGCATGTACTGGTTCCTCACTCTTAAGAAACACAGTCGCTTGGCATCTCTTGGAGGAGCTATTGCCTTCGCCTTCTCATCTTCGATGATGATCAGATTGGAATGGAACTCCGCCGGTCATGTAATGATGTGGCTCGCGGTGATAATGGCTATTATTGAAACATATTTTGAGAATAACCGTAAAGTAATCATTCTATTACCACCTGCGATCTTTCTGATGGTCACTGCCGGACATTTCCAGACCATGCTTTACAGTTTTGCCTTAATAGGTGTTTATGGTATATACAAGCTCCTTCAGGGGAAAGACCCGAGGCATTTCTTGGAACTGGGAATTGCTACAATCCTCGGTGTGGCTCTATCTTCCATTCAGCTACTTCCCACCATCAGCATGATGAAAGAGTCGGTCAGATTTGTCGAAGATGCAGCTTCTCAAGGTAATTACGGGCTTCTTCCACTAGGAAATATAGTTTCCATGGTCGCCCCTGACTTTTACGGGAATCCTGCCACTGGCAATTACTGGGGATTCTTAAATTACAGCGAGACGATCTTTTATCCAGGTACTCTGGGGGTAATCGCTTTAATATGGGCAAGTGTTAACTCCAAAGTACTTAGGCGAAGCTCAAGATTATTTTATTTTATTGCCATCACTTCAATTGTCTTTGCATTCGACAACCCAATTTCTCGTCTAATTTATGATTTGAAAGTCCCTGTCTTGTCGACGGGATACGCTTCAAGGATCTCGGTAGTATTGATGTTCGCTACATCAGCATTGATTGCGGACTGGTTAGGAAGGCTTACCAAAATGAAACTTAAAGAGGCAATTTTTCCGCCACTGTTGATCTTGGCGGTGATCATAGTAGGCTTTTGCTTTTCGGAGTACGGTCGACACGTCTTTTTGATCGATGAAAGCCTAATGGCTGACTGGCTAGGAAGAATGAATGTTATTCGAAGAAATTTAATTTGGCCGTCCCTACTCGTAGCTGGTACGATAACAATGCTTCTTCTCAGAAAATATGATTGGATCAAGATCTTCATCATCACTTTGCTGGTAGCAGATCTATTCAGATTCGGCTGGAAGTACAACCCGTTTGTGAAAAAAGAATGGGTCTATCCGGATACAAAAGTAACAGATTTCTTAAAATCTCAGCCGGGACTTTTCCGAGTAGAAGCACAAAAAGGGCCTATCTTACCTGCAAGTACATGGACTATGTACGGATTGTATAGCGCATCTGGATATGATCCTCTGGCTAACAAGGACTATGTTTACGAATATAGTCGGCAGCTAAATAACTCCGATCTTGTTACTAGATACTCAATATTGGAAAACTACGACAGTGTTAATTTGGGCAAATTCAATGTCAAATATTTACTTGTGATCAAAGATTACCCTGGGTCGTACAGTAAAGATCTAAAAAAATGGAAGTCTGTCCTTGAAACTGAAAAAGTGATCGTCTATGAAAATCCGTATGTTCTCAATAGGGCTGATTGGGTTGGAAATGGCGAAGGAACAGTAATAGTCGAGAAATACTCACCCAACGAAGTGAAACTCAACTACTCCTCCTCTGTTGAAGGGGAGGTCGTCCTTAGAGACTCATGGGACAAAGGATGGAAGGCACGGGTAAATGGTAACCCTGTCCAGATAAACAAATTTGAAAATCTATTCAGAGTGATAAAAGTGCCCTCAGGAGAGGGGATTATTGAAATGAAGTATGATCCAGACGAGTGGAACCTGGGAAAGAAATTCAATCTTATCGGATTGGTCTCCTGGATATTACTAGGGATATATATAATTAAGAGACGCCATGAATAGTTTAAGTATCATTATCCCCGCCTATAACGAAGACGAGAGCTTGCCTCATCTAATTCCGGAAATTAAAGACCAGTTAAAATCTCTTAATATTAGTAGTTGGGAGATAATTGTCGTTGATGATGGGAGTAAAGATAGGACAAGCGCAGTTACTGGAGAACTCCACAATAAAGATAAACGTATCAAATTAATCACCTTTCGCAGGAACGAAGGGAAGTCTCAAGCTCTCCAGGCAGGATTTGATTTCGCCGGCGGTGAAATAGTTATTACCATGGACGCAGACGGTCAGGACGACCCCAGAGAGATCGGCAGATTTATCGATAAGATAAACGAAGGTTTTGATCTGGTTACGGGGTGGAAAATTAACAGAAAAGACAGTTTCATCAAAAATCAGACTTCAAAAATCTACAACTACTTCACCAATCTTCTGGTGAAGACCAAGCTCCATGATTCAAACTGCGGATTCAAAGCATACAAGAATGAAGTTGTAAAATCATTAAATATTTACGGAGAGCTGCATCGCTATATACCAGCACTGGCCGTTGCAAGTGGGTTTTCTATTTCTGAAATATCTGTTCATCACAGGAAAAGAGAATATGGTGTCACCAAATTCGGTCCGGGAAGATTCATCAAGGGAGGGCTTGACTTAATAACGGTCGCCTTTATTACGAAATTTAAATACAGACCGCTTCACATGTTCGGTGGACTAGGCCTTATCTTCTCTGCCATAGGATTCATAATCGGGATTTATTTGAGTTGGTTGAGATTCGGCAAAGGTGAGAAGATCGGAGACAGACCGCTTCTACTCCTCGCCATTTTAATGATCATCATAGGGATCCAGATTACTATGAGTGGACTGATCGGTGAGCTGATTACCTCTAGTCAAAAGGAAACTAAAAGATACCAAATTAAAGGAACGCTCGAATGATGAAAAATCTTGATCTGTGGATAGCCTTCGGTTTTTTGGCCCAATTTGTTTTCTTCATGAGATTTGTAGTTCAATGGTATGCCTCGGAAAAGAAGAAAAAAACCGTCGTCCCGGTAGCCTTTTGGTATCTAAGTTTATTCGGAACATCGATGATCCTAATCTACTCAGTTCATAGAAACGACGTAGTCTTTATTGTGGCTTCGTGTCTTAATTTCTTTTTATATGCCAGAAACCTCCAAATTCAAAAAAATAGCACTGATGAAAACCTCAAACTTAGTTAAATATCAATCAAAGAATCCTATTCAACAGGCACTAATTGCCAGGTTCCAGAAAAAGGTGATTAGTCTCGTTAAGCAGAAGAACTTGGAAACTATCGCTGATATTGGTTGCGGAGAGGGATTCGGTTTGAAAAACCTGTCAATTAATAACATCGGGACAAATTACCTTGGCCTGGATTCTTCGAAGACATCACTCAAACTAGCTAGAAATATCAATCCGGAATTTGAATATGTCCTTGGGAGTATTTACAAAACCCAGCTTAAGAATAAATCTTTTGACATGGTAATGTGCACCGAAGTTTTGGAACACCTGAAGGATCCTGAGGCAGCAATAGTAGAGCTTAGAAGAATTAGCAAGAAATACGTTCTTATTAGCGTACCATTCGAGCCTTGGTTCAGGATAATGAACTTTCTTAGAGGAAAATATCTGAACACGTTGGGCAACCACCCGGAACATATAAACTGGTGGGGTAAAAAGGGGCTTATGAAACTTGTCTCCAAGCACTTAAAGATAAGGCACCACACTATTTCACTTCCTTGGCAAATAGTCTTGTGTGAAGTCTAAGAAGTTTCGTCTACACTCCCCAAAAACAGATTATTCTTGCTCCCCTTCAAGAAATAGCTTGCCTCGGTTACCTTCCTCCTCAGCTTTTTATTGTATTTTGCGTGTCTCGCGTAACGAACCTTGGTTAACCAGGGTGCAATCTCAACTATCCACGCAGGTTTTATCGGCATACAGTCACTAGCGTAAGCTTTACCCAGAGGATTTATAAAAATATCTCCCGATATGATTAAGGCAGAACCGGAATTTCTACTAAACATAGTAGAGGAAGGATGAATAAAAATTTCATTCTTTGTTCCGTCTAACTTTCGATATGTGAACTTACCCGACTGTTCAATTAAATTGGTTATGAAACCGGCTGCAATAGATTTTCCTATCTGATCTCTATTGATCTTCACCCTCGCTCCATCCTGGACTTCAATGTTGTGTCTAGCCAAGACGTCAATAAGGTCTAGACGCACATTTTTGACTTCCTCAAGAGCTCTCTCATTTAGATAATTGTTCTTTGCCCATTCGTCACTATACCCACTCGCAACATATTTATTCCAAATATTGAGATAAGTAATAAAGTCAGACTCTCTGTCCCTGAAGCGATCATGGGCGTGATCTGCATCAATTTCGGAATCAGTTGGCCTTGAGAATATCCTCTTCCCTCCCAAAAAAGCTGCGATGATGCAAATTTCGTTTACACAATCTCTCATTGCAGCCTCGATTACCATTCTTCCCAGTCTCGGTTCGAGTCCGAGTTCGGTCAGCACCTGACCCACCTCAGTTAGTCGGCCTTGATCATCCAATGCCCCCAGAATCTCCAGGGTTTTAACCGCCTGCGATATTGATGATCGGTCAGGTGGAT
>Ga0209727_1002057_pt1 | contig 14988 bp, 10 predicted proteins | sample RifGroC1_FD_183995 | JGI IMG/M metagenome (GOLD analysis project Ga0209727, IMG submission 183995) | Groundwater microbial communities from Rifle, Colorado, USA - Groundwater C1 (SPAdes) (version 2) | ecosystem: Environmental > Aquatic > Deep subsurface > Groundwater | place: Rifle, Colorado...
ACCCGCTCCAGTTCCCATTATTGAAACCCCGCCCGTTGCGGCACCCAAGGCGAGTCCACCCGCGACCTTGGCTACACTCATCACCGCCTCCCCAAATTGTCCGGAACCTTTCTTCGCATAGTCTTTTGCTTTCAGAAGAAGTACGCAAATAAATATAAAAGGCAACAGCACGTTTAATATAATTTTTATCCACCCAGCCACGCCAGTTGTTTCAGTGCTTTCCGGCATAAGATTTTTAAATAATGGAGAGGCTATTAACATAAATATAAAATACAAAAAGAACATAAAAATCGGCGCCATAAAGGCCGAGCTGATTAAGCGTTTAAACCATGATTTCCAACCCAATTCTTCCATCTCTGATAGTTTAGGTACAGTATAAGACATAAAGGCGAATGGAGAGAAAATAATTAAAGTCCATAGTTCAATCAATCTTCCAAGGAAGAAGAACCCCGAGACAAATAGAACATAAGTCGCGACAATCATAATGGCGCCAGAAAGAACAATGATTGCCAGTTTTGTTCCAAATCCTATGGGCTGTCTTTGTTCTTGTCCATTTATGACTATAATCTTTCCATTAGCGTCATATTTTTTTTCTATTTGTTCAAAAAAGCCCGAGCTCAGTATCTTTGTCGTGGGATCAAACGAGGCCACCAAGCCACCCGAAATATCTTTTTCGTTCTTTATTGAAGAATACTGTCTTTCGTTACCGTCAGGGTTTACGGTACTTACCTTCATTTTGTTGTAGAAAACTAGAGCTAAAACGTTTGATGTGTCAATGATGACTTGAGTAAAAAACATAGAAAAGTTTATAAGCAAAGCCATAATTACAACTTTTACTATCATTTGTTTTGCCTCGTGTCCTTCTAAATCCACAATAATTTTGACAGCAATATAGAGGAGAATAAGTATAAAGAAAATGTTTGAAAGGTCTCTTACCACCCCCCAAGCTTCTCCTACAAAAGCACTTTTTAATAAAGTACCATCTAGTGACACAGATATTAAGATATTAAAAAAATAACCAGAAATTCCCAGTAGAAGCGCTGGGATGTCGTGAAGAAGCCAATAGAAAACTTGTAGAAAACATCCTGAAAAATTACTAATTGGGTTTTTGCAAGTTAAATTTAGTTTGTTTTCAAACGCAGATTTTTCCGAATCCTCTGCTTCTGGTGCTGCATCTGGATTATTATCAGTTCCTTTTAGCCTCCACTGCCCCCCGCCGTCTTCACAATGTTTTTTTGTATCCTCGGTTACTGTGGTATTAGTCGTACACATCCCTTTAATATCATCTACTGCTACTTTCAAAGTAAATACTGTACTTGCCGTTGGAGTCTTCAGCGCGGTGCATTGCGCTCTTGTTATATTTTCCTTAGTTTCAATTCTGGGAGGTGTATTACCCGAAGCAGATTCTGTAGTGATTTTACAATCTCCCCGGTCATCTGGGCTTTCGGCTTCCGCTTTCTCTGCCCACCCAAACAACCCAACTAGCGCGATGAGTATAAATAAATATGGGACTAGTTTTTTGGCTAAATTTTTCATTTTACTTGTTTAATTCTATCTCTAACACGGTACGCGAATCTTTCTGGTTTAGTTTGCTGGATCTCCGGCGTGTGTATAATCTATTATGTTGGATTTGAATATTGTGTTGCAGTCTATTTTAATACTTACTCGTTTGTCTGTTCCACTTCCACCCAACCAGCTACATGTCCCTGTGCATGTTATATCCCCATACACGTTTTTTGCGTTCACAATCGGAATGTCTTGATATCCCTCGTCTCCTAGTTTATTGTTTTCATTTCTAAACGTGAAATCCTTCCCTCTGTTTGAAGAATCTTCCCTAATTATTTCTCCATGGCTATAACCGCTTACTATAGGAATAGAGCAAAATTTTTCTGTCTCTGTGGTGCCGTTTTGTTCTCTTTCTATTCTTCTTGCTACAGGTGCCCCGTAGGTATCATCGTTGGTATTCTCTAAAATCCCTTTTTCTTCTTTTGTGATTTGCCAACCGGCGCTTTCTACTTCAGTTTTACATTGAGTAATCAGATTTTTTATATTCGAAGAACGATCTTTTAAGAAATCTAACTCAGCCCTTGTTTCTTCCACACTAGCCGAGGAAGATATAGAAGCCACAAGTGTATTATATTGTTTTTTTAATAAAACTAGAGTTTTCTCTTCATTGGATCCAGATATTGGTTGAGATGATATTGCCGCTAGCCCTGTTTTTTGGATACTTTTTTCGTCTCCGGCTATAGCTTTTAGTCTTGCAAGTGTTTGAAGTTTTGCAGACCTTCTGTCTATAGCTTCTTTCGTTTGCTGAGGAAAATCATCTATGGATTTTATAGCATCCAAATAAAGTATTGAGCCGGGGAGTTCGTTTATTATTTTTGTGGTTAGCCAGTCTTTAAAGGAGCTTGCTGCAAATTTTAATTCACGTAATGCATCAGCAGCCGCTTTTGCTTTAAGTTCGTCGCTATCTACGTTATTTTCCATTAAAAGGGACTTGCCTACTCTGGATTCCTCATCTTTCAATCTATTTTCCCAATTTTTGTCTGGTCCAGGCATGCACTGATCAAGTGTTTGTGTCAATTGCACAATACCAGGGCCTGTATCGCCTCTATCGTTGATTATTTTTGGAATCAACTCCAATAGTATTATTTCAGTTTCTGTGTTCGCGATGTCGCCGGGAATGTATGTGCCTTTGGTAATTTCTTTGGTGTTGGTGTTTCCTACTTCTTCGGTGGTTTTTTCTTCACCAGTCTCCAAATTAACTTTCGTGACAATGGTTTTACCATGCAACTGTTTTTTAAATTTATCCAAAATAATTTCTTCATCAGGCCCAGAGTCCCAAGATGAATTATTTCCGTCGGCAGGGCTACCAAGTTTCAAACCGTCATAACTCCACTCATCTTCCACTGGTTTTGAGTTTTTATTACTTGCCAAAGCATTCAATCCCTCATCAATTTATTTATTAAAGCATCAAAAATAGCAGAAAGGCTATTACCCAGCGCAGCGGCAAGTTCTTGTTGGCGCACACTTGAGCCCAAATTAATTTTTATTTGATCTGCTACCACAGAACCTGGAGTTGTGGCGACTAAGTTTTTACAAGTGTTATTTTTTGCCCACTCAGCTTTTTGTTTCTTAACTTGTATTTCATATTGTTCGGCCAAAAGCCTCATTTCTGTTTGTTTTGTTTTGTCATCTTTGTTTGAATTTGCAATCTTTTTTCCTTCCTCGGCGTACCATTTTTGTAATTCGGTAGTATTAAAACTTGGTCTCTGCCACGCATTTGCCATGGTGTCATTATACTTTGTACCAGGATCCATACACTTTTCCGGAGACAAGAAACCCTGTCCTTGCTGGAGTGTTTCTTTTACTTTTGTTATTGCATTGTTGGCTGAAGGTGATGATAATATTTTCTCTGCAAGAGTTTCATTCATGAGCATCTGGAAACCCAAATAATTATTTTGAGGATATTGTGTATTTACCAAAAATGCGTTCCACCCACCGACATTGAAATTGTTCCGATAATTATTTAGTTGCACGGGGTCTGACATAACTTTGCTCATAGAATATGCCAAATTGTTTTCAGTGGTTTGTTTATAAGCCATAATCGTGTTTATGGCAAAATCTTTTCCATAAGGGAATCTGACAGAATCATATCCGACCATATCTATTACTGTTTTCACCTCAGATTTTACTATATCTTCAAAGAAAGAACCTGGATTTTCTAGGAAAAGTGGACTCCCATGAAAGCCGGAATTAATCCAGCCCACAACACCTTTAGTTACTTCTTGTAATGCTCTTCTGGCAATAGCCATAAGAACCTGTTTATAAACTTCTTTTGCCACATTTTTTATAGAGATGCCTGTATTTGTTACGGTTGATCCAGCTGTTACTCCACCAAATGTCGATGTAATTGCTGTCTCAATATCTGTCAAAAAAGTAGACCACCAAGCTGCTTCTACCTTTTTGGGATCGGAAAATAAAACAGCTGGTAATAATATTAAAATGATAAGAATACCAGATATAACTTTTTGACTTTTTTTATTTTTGAAAATCATTTTTTTTGTATTTTTACCACTTTATTATACGATTTTTTGTTTAACTATTCAATTTTTGGCTAATTGCGTCTGAAAGATTTTTTAGAGCAGATTCCAAAAGAATAGTATTTTTGTCATATTGGCTTATTCCCCCCAACGCTAAAACAACGTCACTGTTATAAAGCCTTATATTGCTTATATTTTCCACAACTCTTTCCATTGCATTTAAAAAGTCCAAATGTTGCAGGGTAAGGGATTCCGGTACATTTATTTTTAGTACCTCGTTTATCAAATTCTGTGTTTGCTTGATAATTGGATCCAGTTCTTCTAAAACACTCCCATCAACGTTGTTTTCATCAATTATGAATTTTTCCAATATGTCCACAACGTTTCCTTTTATTGGATTTTTAACATAGGCATTATTTAAAGAGCTAGCATAAGTTTCTATTGTTTGGGCAGAGTTGTTATTTATAGCTTTTATGTCCAAAAGTTGAAATATTTTTCTTGGAGAGGAATTTTGTATTTTTTCTGCCAAAGCGACACCAATTTGGTCCATTGTTTCCTGGTCAGTAACCCCGCTTTGGCTTAGGGCGGCTGCAGTTGAAAAAAATTCCCTAGAAAATTTCTCTGTCTCCGTAAGATTTTCTGAATAATTTTCAACGATTCCTTCTGTGGTGCTTATTTCAAAACCTTGTTCAGCTCTTAATTTTTTTATTACAGAACTATCCGGAACTCCTGGAGTGGTTTCTATTTTTGTCGGGTCAAGACCCCACAGAGGCTCCTCCCAATCCAAGATTCCATCCTTGTCTGTGTCTTTGTTCACCAGGTCCCCTATCGCTACGGTATTATAAGTCAATCCTTCCCCTCCACCCCTTACAAAATTGACTGTGTTTTTAAGTATTGAAGTGTTTTTTAGTAAAAAAAGAACAACAAGAAACAGCACCGCCGAGCAGATGAGAATTACTCTTTTGTGTTTTAACCAAATTTCTTTAATTATGCTTTTATTGTACCACCTATTTTGAAAGTAAACTAGTTTTTAGCTAGGTTTATCCAGTCTGAAAGAGCCAAATCTTCCGCCCTTTTGTCACCTAGGTTTACCGAAGACAGTTTTTGGGGAGAAATTAATCCTTTTAGGTTTGAAGAAAGTTTTTTACGTTTGTGCGCAAAGCCGGTTTTTACTATTTCCCAAAATTTTTCCTCGAATGTCCCCTCTCCTCTTTTTTGAGGAGGAGTGCCCGAAGGGCGAGGTGGTAATCTCTTTGAATCACCACCCCCTGCCCCCTCCTCCACAAGGAGGGGAGGAAAATTTTTTCTCGAAATATTTTTTATTTCAATTATCGCGGAATCAACTTTGGGCGCTGGAGAGAAATATCTTTTATTTACCTTCATTATCATTTTTGGTTCCCCGTAAGCCTTGACTGACATTGAAAGAATGCTTTCCTTCCCATCGCGGGCGATTATTCTGGAAGCCACCTCGTGTTGGACCATTAGAACCATACGTTCCGGTTGTTTTTCTGCTGTCAAAAACTTTTTCAAAATCGCGCCGGTGATGTTGTAAGGAATGTTGGCGATGATTTTATATTTTGGAAATTTGAAATTGGAAATTTGAAATTTAAGTATGTCTTCGTTTAACAAAACTAATTTTCCTTCCGCAATTTCTTTCTGAAATTTATCTTTCAATAATTCATATAAATCTCGATCTTTCTCCACAGCTACAAGCTGACAGCCAGAAGCTAACAGTTTTTCTGTGAGCGCTCCTTTCCCTGGGCCGATTTCCAAAATCACGTCGCTCTTTTTTATTTCTCCCGCTTCAACAATCTTCTTGAGCGCAATCTCCGACTTTAAAAAATTTTGCCCCAATGATTTTTTTGCTTTCATAAAGACAGAATATCTTTTATCTCCGATAAGTTTTTTGGGAAAAAACTTTTTATTGTCGGCTCCATTAACTTTTCCACAGGGGAAAAGTTATCTGTGAGGATTACAGGAGCTGGTCCCTTAAAAAATTCAGCTGAAATTATTTTTTCTGCCAAAAAACTATTTTCTCCCAATAATAATTTTTGGCGGAGCTCTGTATCACTGAGAGGAAGTTCCCCATTGATTCCTACCAATACGATATTTTGTGTGTATTCGGGTTTAACGCCAAAAGCGAATACATAAAAATTAGGAAAACTGATCTTGAATGTATTTAATACACTGTTTGCAAACAAAGACTTTGCTTCTGAGATTGAGCCGATAAAATTTACCGCATAAATCCCGTTTTCTTTTAATTTGTTTTTTACCTCATCGTTCCATTCTTTGGTTAATAAATACCAAGGCACTGAAATGAAAGAATTATAAGCGTCACCAAAAATTACGTCATATTTTTCTTCATTTTTATTTATAACGACCTTCGCGTCTCCTACAATTGTTTTTATGTTATATTTTTCCAAATCAAAAAAAGCGTTGCCAACGCTGATCATTTCCGGGTCCAACTCAACGACTGAGACATCCGTGTCTTTATAATAATTTTTAAAATGTTTAGGCATTGTATATGCTCCGGCGCCAATGACAAGAATATCTTTTATATTCTCTTTTAAATTGGCAAAAACAGGATATATTTCCGGGTAATACTCTACTTTCTTCTCCGGTTCAATGCTGTGAAAATCAAAATCAAGAACTAAAATTCTGGAATCCCCATATGAAGAAAGATGGGTGTCAACAACTTTTGCATTATAATAATCCGTTTCTTTTTGAAAGATTATTTTAGGATTTGGTGTTTCTTGCTGTGTAAAATATAAAATCATTGGCACGAAAATTATCGTCAAAACAAAAAGCAAAAGGACCCGTTTATTTTTAAAGGCGAAAATTATTCCCACCAAGAACAACACGGCAGACATCAACCAGATTGTTTCTTTGCTTCCAATATACGAGATGAAAAAAAATCCAGTTAAAAATACACCAAGGATACCGCCAAACGACCAGGCGAAGGACAATGTCCCATACTCGCTACCGATTTTTGAAAAATCATTAGCAAATCTTTTTAGGATTATCGGTTGGATGAGTCCTATTGCCAGTGTCGGAAGTAAAAAGAGATATAAAGATAAATATAAATTTAATTTTAATATGGAATCAGACGAATTTGTAATAAAATCAGTATTTCTGGCTAATGTGGGAATTAAAGAAACTAATATTGCCGAGATGAGAAATGCTAAAGGAAGAGACTTTTCCGCATCTGTTTTGTCCGCTATTTGCCCGCCGAAATAGCTACCTACAGCCAGTCCGAGCAGGGTTATGCCTATGACCGATGTCCAAGTGAAGACTGAGGAACCGATGATTGGGGCCACAATTCTGCTTGAAATTAATTCAACGACCAGCACAGAAAATCCGGCCAGAAAGGAGCTTAATACATAGAGTGCTTGTTTGTTAAAAATTTTCATATAATATTCCTTTCATTATAGATAAATCGTCTTTATTCCGCTAGTTTCGCCTTCCTTTTCTAATAAATCTGCTGGGATGTCAGAGATGAATTCTGATGGAGCATTTATTTGGCGGGAGCCGAAAATAGTGCGGAAATTCGCAAAGGATAAAAATAATTTTTCTTTGGCGCGAGTGAGTGCTACATAGAAAAGTCGGCGCTCTTCTTCTCGGTCTTCGCCTGCCTGTCTCTCATTTTGTCTTTCGTGTGGGAAGAGTCCGTCTTCCAGTCCAGTGACAAAAACGTATTTGAATTCAAGACCTTTTGAGGCGTGGACTGTCATCAATTTCACTCCGTTTTTGAGCGAGGGTAGTCCTCGCTCAGACTTATCTTGATTTATCATTAAGCTATCTTGGTCTGAAGCTAGGGCACCATCTTCTAAAAGCTTTTCTATCCCTGTACCATTTTCCAGATTGTCGTATTTGAGCGCTAGAGTGGCGAGTTCTTTAATGTTCTCCAATCTCTCTATATCCTCTTCTCCCCCGTTTAGAAGTTCTTGCTCAATCCCGGACTTCTTTACCACGAACTTTATTACCTCACTCGCCTTGGCAGTTTTAATTTTTTCCTTTATTTCTTCTAGAATTTGATAAAAGTTATTAATTTTTATTCGGACTTTTATCGGCAGACTCTCAATCTCGTTGGCAAAGATTTTCACCAAGGTGACTTTACCTATTCCTCGTACAGGGAAATTTATTATTCTTTTTATATCCGAAAGGCTGTCGGGGTTCAAGGCGGCGCGGAGGTACGCAAGGGTATCTTTGATTTCTTTTCTTTTAAAAAATTTCACACCCAGAACTTGATATGGGATGTTGTAACGAAGCATCGCTTCTTCCAGTGCTCGGGATTGAAAGTTCGCGCGGTATAACAGAGCAATTTCGGAGGGATTCACCCCCTCGCCTCGACTCAAGTCGTGGCACTCCCCCTTCGCAGGGGGAGAGGATTCCCCCCTCCCTGCGAAGGGAGGGGTTTGGGGAGGGTGTGGACCATCCATAATTTCCAGAATTTTTGTCGCTACGAATTCCGCTTCGTCGGTTTCATCCAGCGCTTCATAGAGTCCTATTTTTTCTCCCACCACGTTGTCGGTAAATAAATTTTTGTCCGGACGGTACTTATTTTTCTTTATTATTTCATTGGCTGCTTCCAGGATGTTCTTCGTGGAGCGGTAATTCTGCTCCAATAAAATTATTTTTGCATCTCTGTAGTCTTTTTCGAAGTTTAAGATATTTCTCATGTCTGCTTGACGCCATGAATATATACACTGATCTGGGTCCCCCACGACACAAATGTTGTTATTGTTTTCCGAAAGCAGTTTAGACATCAAATATTGCACTTCGTTGGTGTCTTGATACTCATCTATATGTATGTAGTCCCATTTTTCCTGATAAATTTTCCTTATTTCCGCATTTTCTTTCAACAATTTTGTCGCTTTTAAGAGCAAATCATCAAAATCCAGGGAGTTTTCTTTCATTTTTTGCTTTTCGTATAGATTCCACACTTGCGCCACTATTTTCCCCAAAGTGTCACTGGCTCCTTCCGCATAGTCGGACAAATGCACGAATTTTTCCTTCTCTCGCGAGATTATATTTTTTATTTTCTTGGGGTCGTATTGTTTTGGGTCTATGCCTAGCTCTTTCAATATATTTTTTATTAAAGTTGTCGCATCGCCCTCATCTAAAATAGTGAAATATTTAGTCAATCCCAGTAATCGAGCATTTTCCTTTATTATGTAGACTCCCAGCGAGTGAAAAGTGGAAACAAAAGGGATTTTGTCCTGCCCCTTGGCATTTTTTTGGATTTCCGCGATAATTCTTTCCCGCATTTCCTTCGCAGCCTTGTTGGTGAAAGTAACGGCCAGAATTTTTTCGGGAGCGACTCCATTTTTTATCAAATTTACTATTCTGTGCGTAATAGTCTTGGTTTTCCCCGCTCCTGCTCCGGCGACAATAAGAAGCGGACCTTCCATATGAAGCGCCGCCTCTCTTTGTTCTTTATTTAGCCCTGCCAGATGTTGCATTAATCAAATATAGCACAGAATTTGAGATTAATTTTTGGAAAATAATTTTTTCCACCAGGATTTATTTTTTTCAGGTTTTGGTAATGGTTCTTTCATCACATCAGGCTCTGATTTCTTTTCTCCAGCATCTATTTGTGCTGTTATTTTTTCTTTTAACATCTCAGCCCGAGTTGTCCTTTTTTTGCCGGAGAGTTCTTTCAGTCCAATGATTGCTCTATGTAACTCTTTCATTTTATATTTCAATATATCTCCCCTGTCCTCTTTTTGCTCCTTTGTATATGTTTTATTATTAACAATGTCGTCTAATTGAATCTGGTTTTTCTCTTTTTCTCTCGTAAAATATTCAATAGGGTTAGTTTCTAATAATGTTTTTTTATTATTTAAAAATTCAATCATTCTCGGGTCGTTCTTATTTTCAATTTTTTCCAGCCCTACATTTATTTTAGCCAGTTCTTCATCAATTAAACCGTCAACAAATTTTTTTAATTTAGGTAATTCTATTTCCGATTCTTGTCTTGGTTCGTTTTGGATAGCTTTTGGGGCCGTGATGTCTACGGGTGACTCTTTTCCATTTTTTATTTTTCTTTCTTCAATTAATCTGTTTATGCGACGTATTTTGGTGGCGATAATTTTTTTAAATTCCAAATACTTGGTGCCCATATCAGCGTATGGTTCCAGTTTTTCATACATTCCTGTATTTTCTTTTGTTAATTTCTCTATGATTTCTTTGGTGATTGTATTATCGTTTCCGAACAATGCTTTCTCCATATTGTCTAAAACGCTAAAATACTTTCTAGTTATTTTATCAAATCCAAGCAATCGTTCCGTAGATAAACTCTCTTGTTCCGATGTTTTTATTTTTGTTTCTCCCATAATGTTGTTTCATTATAACACCCTATAAATTTATATTTACCCCAAAGCCTGGCGTAGTTTTTCTCGTATATTTTCCACTCTTTTTTCTTCCGCCTCTTTCGCAGTTTCCGGATTTTTTGCTTCTACTTCGACTATTACTACGGTCATATCGTCTGGGTGAGTGCGAATTCCTCCGCCACTTCCGGGTCGACTATGTAAAAGCGCTTTTTCCATAAGTTTTTTCTTTGCTTCTTCAATAGTTTTTGATTCTTTTATTATTTGTTCTATCTCGTCAGTGGTTAGATTGCTGTGAATTCCATCTGTAAGTAAAAGAAAACGATCACCTTTTTTTATTTTAAAATTATGCACAGAAGGGTCGGCGTCTTTGCCTCCTATTGTCATGGTCAGTACATGGCTCTTTTCTTTTAGAAATAGTTGTTCGTTTGCGTCGAGTTCCTTTACTTGTTTAACATTTGAAATTTTTCTGGATACACGAGCCCGTTCGTTTTCGTCCGGATACATCATAACTAAATAATCGTCATCTTCAGTTATTTGGGTTAAGTTTCCCTTTTCTTCAATTTTGTATAACCTACTATTACCTACAGTGGCAACCAATCCCCAATTTTCACCATCACTGTCAGTATGTATTTTAAACAAAGTTGCTGTCGTTCCTGGTTTATTGTGTCCACGAATTTCACCCATGGATTGCAAAAACTCTCTCTCTTCTGCTAGTTCTTCAGACTGAGCGACGACTTCATCTGCCTCAATAAATATCTTTTTTAAGATATTTAAGGCTTCTCTGACGCTCATTCCATTTTTAATCCTAGGCAAATTGTCAGAGGCATATTGCTTACATGTTCTCGACGCTATCTCATCTCCATAGGGTTCACTTAATCCGTCAAATACAGCAGCTGCCCTTTCTTGTTCATTAACCAAGAAAGAATCCCCGTTCCTTTTTGGGTGTTTTTCATTTGCTTTAGTATCTGACACGCATTTTAAGTGTAATTCTTTTTTCTGCTCTATCTTGTTCGGAGATTTGATTAATCGTTCCAGTTTTCCCTTTATTGTGTTTAGCATTCCTTCTTTCATGTTTTTTTATTGGTTCTATTATATGACTTTTTATATTTTTAGACTAATTTTAACCCCTAATTAGTTATCCACAGACCTCCCTTCCCAAATTGACTTTTGACCATTTTTGAGCTATTCTGTTTTTGTAGTCCTGGATAGAAGTTGGGCGCGAACTGACCGGAAGATAGAGAAGACAGTAACCATCGTGAGAACCTTTTGTTTGCAGAACCTATTGGTCGTCCTGTGATTCTAGCCTTATTTTCATTAGTTAATTTGGGCTAGAAAAGGAAATCTTGCGACATTTAGTTTGTTTTATAAAACCCACAAAAAAAACAGCTAGTAAAATATTAAGGTCTATTTTGACCTATTCCCTGTTATTCTGGGCTATTTTTGTGCCAACACACGACGTGGAGGCCAGTTTCCTATCTTCCCTTTCCTCTATCTTTGGAGACCAGGTATATGCAGAGTCTGGTGCAAGTATGCTTCAACCAGTCCAGCCAGACAGCACCAACCTTCAAGACAACCAGAACGCTCTTTCTTCGGCTGTTTCCCTGTCGTCCATAGGTTCTGATTCCAGCGCATCCATCGCTTTTGATGATTCCAACAGCGCCCTAATCCCGACTGCCAGTCTGGGGACTGACGATGTAGATGGATCAGATTATGAGGCAAATTTTTATACTGTTTACACGGTTCGTCCAGGGGATACCTGGTCTGGAATAGCCGATATTCATGAGGTTTCTATAAATACCGTGCTTTGGGAGAATGAAAGAGTAAAAACCGACAAGCTTGTGGCGGGAGAAGTATTGTTGATACCCCCTATTTCCGGTAAAGGACACAAGGTAGAGAAAGGGCAGACTTGTCAAAGCATCGCCAATAAATATCAGGTTGATGTGAAAGATATAATCAACTATAACGGAATTGAAGCTGGCTGTAAGCTTGCTGTGGGTGAAGAAATCTTCGTTCCCGGGGCCGAAGTATCAAGCAGTGTTGCCTCCAGTACCTCGAAAAAGTCTAGCACCTCAAGCGCTCCAAAAACTCCATTGAAAAATATTGCCGGATATTTTATAAACCCGGTTCCCGGATATATTAAAACCCAAGGGTTGCATGGCAAGAATGCCGTTGACCTGGCTGCTCCGATAGGCACACCAATACGCGCAGCCGCTTCAGGAACAGTCACCTTGGCTCGTATGGGGTGGAACGGCGCTTACGGAAATATGGTGATCATTCAACATCCGAACGGCACGAGGACCCTTTATAGTCACTTGTCCAAACTTGCAAGCACAACAGGACAAAATGTTTCTCAGGGAGACGTCATAGGTTATGTCGGAAATTCAGGAAGAGTCAGGGCCGCCAAAGGAGGCAACGGCGCTCACCTACACTTTGAAGTTTACGGCGCGAAAAATCCCGGAGCAGATAAATCCTGGAAACAATAAAAGATTTTTATTCTAAATAAAGCAGGGCGACCATCGCGAGGACTCCAGCAATGACAGCCACAATTTGCAAAGCGGAATGCTTTGCCTTTTTTGTTTTATGCAGTTCGGGTATCAAATCAGCGACGGCAACATAGATGAATCCTCCGGCGGCAATGGGTAGAATCCATAAACTAAAAGCTTCTCCCGCTTCTCCCAAGACAAAAGCCAAAATCATTCCCAAGATGGCGCAAAGGGCTGAAAGAAAGTTGAGGAAGAGTGCGTGTGATTTGGTGTAGCCGGAATGAAGTAAAACGGCGAAATCCCCTATTTCTTGCGGAATCTCGTGTAGAATGACGGCTATCGTGGTGGCTATGCCCACGGGTACGCTTACGAGGAAGCTCACTCCGATGATGACGCCATCTATAAAATTGTGTACCCCATCGGAAAAAAGAATCAACTTCCCCACCGGATGGACTTCTTCCGTGTCTTCGCCGTGGTGGTGCCAGTGCAGGAACTTTTCCATTATAAAAAAGATTAAAACCCCTACTATTATGAGCAAACTCACGTGAGTAGCATTGCCGACATGTTCAAATGCTTCAGGAATGAGGTGAATGAAAGCGTCTCCCAAGAGCGCGCCGACGGCCAGAGAAATAAAAACAAAAATATATTTGCGCAAAAGGTCTTCTCTGATGGAAAGCGCGAAAGCCCCAATCAAAGAAATCAAACTCACTATTATTACGCTGATGAAAGAATAAATATAAGTAGTAATCATGTTTCTTATCGTATATTAAATGGAAATATTTTGCAAAAAAAATTAGATAGAAATTGAAAAGGGGCGGGAAGTCGATAGACCGACTCCCCGCCCCGATGGCGGTTCGCGCGTTGGGCCCTTACTTGGCCGGCGCGCTGGTTGTCGCGGGGGCCTTGGTGGCCGGTGCGTTCCCGTGTCGGGAAACGTACGTGCCATACGCGGCTGCGGCGAGGAAGACGACGATCACGAACATCGTTACCGGAGCCCACCGTTCCTCTGGGGTGGGCGAGTCGTTTAGTCCGAGATATCCCATACGTTCTCCCTTTCTATCCGTAGTAGTTGATCATCAGTCCGGTGATGACGAGTACGCTCAGAAGGCTTACTATCGACACCACCAGCGGGAACCACTTGTTTGACTTCAAGAACGGGTCTCCTTTCGTTTTTTATACTACAACTAAAACGCCTTTTGTCAAGGATAGATTTTTTGTGCGGGATGGGAGAATCGAACTCCCAACCTCAGTTTGGAAAACTGACGTTTTACCATTAAACTAATCCCGCTTTTGCTTTTTAACTATATCTTTTATTCTATATTTTTTCAACCAATTTCATTTTAAGTTTTCCCTTTATTTATTCACAATAAATTCCACCAGAGCAAATACCAGCCAGAAAATAAAGAGCAGGTATCCCTCCTTTTTTGAAATGGTCCGGCCCGAACGCATAAATCGGAACAAAATAAACGAGGCGACTACCATAAATATTCCAGTCACATAGATTATTTTTTGTGGAAAGAAAAATGGATTTACCAAAGCGAGGATTCCGACCACGATGGTCGCATCCGCGAGGACTGTGCCCAGCATATCTCCGACCGCCAGAGAATCGTCATCTCCCCGCGCAGATTTTAGAGAAAAGAAAAATTCCGGCATAGTGGTTCCTAGTCCCACGATGAACATTCCAACCAGTATCGGGCTTATTCCCAAGTAATAAGCGAGCGATGTCGCTGAGGATACCGTGAAGTGCGAACCCACCAACAAGATAGCCATACTGAAAATCAGCATCAACGAATTTCTACGATAGTTGGTGTTTTTGCTCATAGGAATTTCTCCATCAACGCCATTTTTCAAAGCCAGATAATAAAATATTCCCCCGGCGATGATGAGCGCGATGCCTTCAAGACGAGAGAAATATCCATCCAGCCCCAATACAAGCGGTAACAAAAGTAAAAACGGATAGATATTATAATTTTTAAGAATTTTACTTTCAATTTTCAATCCCCTACCCGTAAATAAAATTAACAGAGCAAAAATCAAAGTTAGGTCTGCCACGTTTGAACCGAAAAGGACACCAAGTCCGAAAGAAGGAATCCCCTCCAGGGCGGAATTTATAGCTACGAAAGTTTCGGG
>Ga0209727_1002058_pt1 | contig 14986 bp, 16 predicted proteins | sample RifGroC1_FD_183995 | JGI IMG/M metagenome (GOLD analysis project Ga0209727, IMG submission 183995) | Groundwater microbial communities from Rifle, Colorado, USA - Groundwater C1 (SPAdes) (version 2) | ecosystem: Environmental > Aquatic > Deep subsurface > Groundwater | place: Rifle, Colorado...
CTAAGCTGATGGACTACCTTATCTTTTACAACACTAAGCGAGTCCACTACGCTTTCGGTAACAAGATGACGCCAGTACAGTTTCTGTTATCATGGAAGCCAAGCAAGACATCAATATTACCAGTGGAGTGCAAAAGCGGGTGGCCTCATACAACAACTTGACTTCAATAGCCAGACATGCTAGTATGTAGGTGAGTCAGCAGGTGCTGGCTTTTTGTTTACCCCACGTCGCTCTTCGAGCTATGCGGGGCAAGGGGGAGCTCCTTACAGTTATTGCCACCCTTAATTAAAAACTAACCTACTGTTATTTTACAGCTTACAACGATCAGTCTTCTCTTAAGCTTCTCGTCTGGAGCCTTCGCCGTATTGCCTGCGATACCATCGCTTGTGATGCCTACGATTGAAGAGGTAACGGTAGAACAACCAGTACCCAGAGAAGTGAAAGCCGAAGACTATCAGCCGATTGCAAATTCGAAAAACATTGAAAAGTTCGTTAATGACTACTTCGCAGATATTCCCATCCTCGCCCTAATTGCAAAGTGCGAGTCACGATTCCGCCACCTTAACTCAAGTGGCACCGTGTTAAAAGGGGACAGAAATAGCTACGACAGAGGGGTGATGCAGATTAACATCTTGTATCACGCCAAGATTCTAGAGAAACTTGGGTTAGACGTTCAAAACCTCGATGATAACGTTCAATACGCACGTTATCTCTACGAGAAAGAGGGTGCCAAGCCGTGGATGTCCTCTTCGGCCTGTTGGGCAAAGTTCAGCCAGAAAGAAATTGCCAAAAGGTAATTCTTCTCTCGACTAGCTCGAGACAAGAACACAAACCCCGCTTTCATTAGCGGGGTTTGTTGTTGTGGAATTTCTCGTGGATGTCTCGCAGACGCTTATTGGTCACGTGTGTGTAAATCTGGGTCGTAGCTACATTCTTGTGTCCTAAAAGCTCCTGCACGCTTCTCAAATCAGCCCCATGAGATAGAAGGTCGGTCGCGTATGTATGACGCAAGGTGTGCGGTGTAACCTTCTTGGATAAGCCGGCGAGGATAGCGCATCTTGCAACCATTAATTGAATATAGCGGGCCGAGAGGCGATTAGTGTCTTCGTCTTTGGAACGAATGTTTATGAAAAGCGGGTTATAAACATCCCGTCTAGCGGTAAGATATTTGCGCAACCATAAAGCGGCTCGGGGAGAAATAAAGATGGTTCGCACATGCTTGCCCTTGCCTACGATCGAAAGTTCGTACGTCCTCTCTAAATTCTTATCATTCAAAAATGACAGTTGATCAACATTAAGCGAAATAAGCTCGGAAATGCGCATTCCGGAAGAAAAGAAGAGTTCCATAATCGCGCGATTGCGGAGACCGTTTACAGTTCCCACATCGGGAACCAAAAGCATTTTTTCCATATCACTTACTTCCAGGAAAGAAAGTGTTTCTTCAGTCTTCTGCTTGGCAAGATTAACTTTCGAAGAGGGTAGTGATTCGATATCTTGCTCCGCGAAATAATTCAGAAGCGCCCGCAGGGCTATGAGATAGTAGTTCTGTGACTTCTTACCCAAGTACTTACCACCGGGAGTCTTATAGCTACGAGCAAGGTACAACCGATAATCCCAGACAAGCTTTGCAGTCAATTCATGGGGTTTGAGTTTGCTCTGACCAATTTTGTTGAGCCAGCCGATAAAGAGTAGGAGATACTGCTTATAATTCTTTTGGGTATTATTCGATAACCCTTTCTCTATTTCACAATAATCCAGAAAAGGGGAGAGGTGGTTAACGATTGGCGGGGTATTGCGCATATTGATATATTAACACGTTCGCACAATATATGTAAAACGAACCAGATGTGGATAAGATTCAGCATTAAGCTCCATTTAGCACGTGGGCTTATTAGTGTTAATTAGTTACTTCCCCATCGGAAACTATTGAACCAAAAATACGCGTAATATTTCTTTTTGTAAATTAAAAATTGGTAATTGAAAATTTTTCCCCCGCCCCTCTCCCCTATCCAACCCAACAGGGAAGTTTCGATACTTGATTTTGTTGATATTTTTGTTAGTGTAACGCTAGACAGACCAAGCAGAAAAAACGACCTAACCCCACAAAGGAGAACGGCATGAATACCGAGTTCAACGATCTCAAGCGGCGATTTGCGGGTGAACTCTACCGGCTCGGAATGTTCAGAGACAAGATCGGCTCGCCGGACGGAAAGGGGTTCCGGCTCAAGCTGCACCAGAGCCGGCCGGATGCCCCGCTCTCGCCCTACTACATCGACCTGCGAATCCTGCGATCACATCCAACAACGGCCAAGACCACGGCGGTATGCCTGTTCGAAAGAATGATCGACGGGTTCGCCTACGATGTGTTCGCCGACGTTCCGACCGCAATCACGCCCGTCGTATCGTCTCTCTCTGATCGCATGGGAACTCCAATGATCACCCCGAGGGCGACGAAGGACCACGGTGGTGGTGGCAACATCGACGGCGTCTGGTCTGAAGGAGACATCACGTTGCTCTTCGACGACCTTGTTACTGGAGCCCAATCGAAGATCGAGGCGGCCCGGGTGTTGAGAACCAGCGGGGTCGGCGGGATCGAAGTACAGCACGTTTTCGTGCTCTTGGATCGCGAGCAAGGTGGCCGGGAGCAGTTGAAAGCCGAGGGGCTAGCTCTGCACGCGGTGTTCACCATCTCGGAGCTCTTGTGGCACTACCACAAGGAGGGTGTCATCGGCCCGGAACTCTACGAAGAGATCCATGCCTATCGGCTGGCAGCCCAGTAGGTCGTCCGGCTCAAGACAGAGAATCCCCGGGGTCGCTATCGCAAGGTAGCGGCCCCTTTTCTATCAAAGCAGCACTTGATTTTATTGATATTTTTGTTAGAGTACATCAAGATTCACCTGCTGGAATATCCCAGCATGTAGTACACACCTCTAGCCGAAAGGGAGGACACGCGCATGAAGAGGATCTTGTCGTGCAAACGAAGTGTTATCGTCGCGGCTGATGTCCCGGATCACCCTGCCCTGGGAAATCTGGCCAACGCAGTGCGAGACGTACCAGGGATTAGCAGTTTCAAGATCGGTTCCCTGCTGAGCCTCGAAGGGCTCGCAGGCGCAGTGCGTATCGTAAGGGGATACAGGTCAGAGTTCACCACAATCATCTACGACCACCAGAAGTGGGGCAACGACATCCCCGAGATGGGTAAACCCTTCGCCGAGCGGCTCGTGAGGGCAGACGTAGATGCGGTGATCATCTTCCCCTTCGCCGGGCCAGCAACGCAGGAGGCTTATACCAAGGCCTGTTTCGATGTGGGTCTCCATGTCCTCACGGGCGGCATCATGACCCATCCGAAGTTTCTGGTGAGCGAGGGTGGGTACATTGCCGATGAGGCGGTGGAACGCATCTACCGCCTAGCCTGCGAGCTCGGCGTCCAACACTTCGTGGTTCCTGGCAACAAGGTCGACTGGGTGAGGCGGATTCGGGCCCTTCTGATCGAGGAGCTCGGGGACGGCAACTTCGCCCTATACGCTCCAGGCTTCATCACCCAGAAGGGGGATATCTCGGAATGTGGCCAGGCTGCCGGCGAGGAGTGGCACGCCATCGTGGGGTCGGCAATCTACGGAAAGCCGACGAGAGAGGCTCAATACGAGGCGGCCATGGCTGTGACAGCCCAGATCGGTGCCACGTTGAACGCATAGGAGAACGCGACAGAGCGAGAGTCGGGGGTCGTCGGCGTGCCGACGACCCCTTTTCTATTTATCCAAAAGGCTTGACCACCATTTGAAAGTAAAGGTCATTAAGAGATAGGCCGGTATATAAATCGGCGCCAGAAGAAAGAAAATGATTAGTCTAATAATTTTCATAAGGACCTCCATATAAATTTAGCGAGACCTCAATAACTCAAGCGCTTTCTGCCAAACGAACATGACCGGAGTTCTGACATAAGACCATGCAATATTTAGCACATCTCTAATATAACTTACAGTTTCCCTCCCCCGCTCCGATTCCATTGCGTCAAAAATAGACCAGTTCAAAAAGTACTTCAACAAGGCCAGGGCGATGATAAGCAGTATCAACCAGCTGATAAAACCCCTTTCTTTTCTCATTGGTTTATTTTACCCCTCGACTGCGCTCGGGGCAAGTTAGAGAACTGGCAAGTAAGCAAGCGGGTCAAGATAGGCCTTAATATCAGAAATCGGAATGAAAACGTTGTGGCATCCTGACCCTGTGTCTTTATATTTTTGCGAGGTAAAGGAGCGTATTTCAATCCCTTGAGAAGCGAAGAGTCCCAGGTGCAAATGCGGACCTCTGGAATTTCCGGAACCATACGCTCTCGGATATCCGCCCGAATATCCAATCATTTCGCCTTTTCTGATAGTCTGGCCCGCCCTGACCAACGAAGCGGAAAGATGGGCGTAAACGCTTGAAAGTCCGTTGGGATGCCTGATAAAAATCCAGCGGCCGAAAGAATAGCATCCTTTTTGGTCATCAGAATTGGCCGTTCCCTCCACCACACCGCTCGCGATAGCCACGACCGGAGTACCCACGGACGCTCTGAAATCTACTCCGCCGTGAAATCCGGTTGAGCGCATGCCAAACGGACTGGTAATATACACTTTCTCTAGTGGCCAGGATAGAATACCCTTTCGCGCCTCCGGGATAAGCGACGGGTCGAGAGCAATGTTGAGTTCAGACTCCAGACGGAACAGATCTTCTTCAAACTCTTTCTGCCGAGCCAGATTTTCCGCCAGCATTTTTTGATACAAAGCCTCGGTGTTTTTAGTCTCGGCGAGAATCTTCTCTTTATCCTTCTTATTCTCTTCCACCACGGACTTCTGCCCGCTTAACTGGCTTTGCAAACTGACTTGTTCTTTTTTTGCTTTCTCCTTTTGCTCCTTCTCTTGACTAAGAATTTTACGAGTTTCGCGGAGCACTCCAATCTCTTCTTTCAGACGACTATCCAAACCCTCAATCTGACTTCTGTCCCTCCAAAGATCCGAGAGTCCCGTGGAGGAAAGAAGACTAAGTATGAGCGGACGAGAATCATATTCGGACAACGTCGAGAGAGTAAAGGCGATAGCTTTGCGGTGGATAGAAATTTGCCCCTCTTTTTCGCTCATAGTGTTCTCAAGTAACCGGATAGTTAAGTTGGTAGAAGTTATTCTCGACCGGGTGATGCTAATATCTTTGGCTAGCTTTTTTCTAGCCGCATCAAGCGACTTGACGGCGCTACCAAGAGACTGACTTTCTTTATTGACTATTTCAAGCTCGGTCTCAAGCTTCTTCTGCTCTTTGATGAGAACTTCTCGCTCTTGCCTTACTTGTTCAATCTGTTGTTCTAACTCACTGGGATTAGCGGCACTTAAGATAACCGGCATGATCAAAAAGATAATGAAAATGCTGATGAATCTCTTCTTCTTCATTTATTTCTGGTTTTGCCAAGATTGAAATGTTTCTTGTTTACCCAAGCCAGTTTTTTCTCGTCGAAAATCGCGCCTCCTTTATGAACTCGTTTGAGGTCAAAAACATTTATCAATTCTGGAAGAGTAAAGATTTCTTGTTCCGTGCCGGGATTCCATCCTAAAAGCGCGAGGTAATTGATTATGGCTTCTGGCGAGTAGCCTTTATTGCGGTAGTAGTCGAGCGAGACTGACTCGCCATGTTTGCGTTTAGAGAGCTTCGAGCGGTCCTGGGCAAGAATAAGTGGTAAGTGAGCATAGAGAGGCCTGGTTGCACCAATCGCCTCTTGGATCAAGATTTGTCGAGGCGTGTTAGAAATGTGATCCTCGCCACGAATCACATGCGTTACGCCGGATTCGAAATCATCAATTACTACCGCGAGATGATAGAGCGGTTCATTTACGCTTTTTGCAATAATAAAATCTCCGAGTTCTGTAGTATCAAATTCAACTACACCGCGGATCAAATCGTCGAACTTTACAGATTTATTCGGGTTGCGAAAACGCACCACTTCCCTATTCCATGTCCCTCGTAGCCTTGGCGAAGTGGGATCACCTTCAGTCTCAGTGGAAATATAAGCCTTATTTTCGTTGATTAATTTTTGTAAATATTTTTTATATATTTCCGTCCTTTCTGATTGGTGTAGAAGCTCACCATCTCTTTTCAAACCGAGCCACTCAAGACTTTCAAGCATTTCGTCTTCATATTCTTTTTTTGAACGTGTTTTATCCGTATCTTCAATTCGAACGATAAAACTTCCATTATTTTGCCTGGCATAGAGATAGTTGAACAAAGCAGTCCGAACATTGCCGATATGCAATGGTCCTGTCGGCGAAGGCGGGAAGCGTGTAATTATTTTCTCTTTTCCCTCTGTCATTTCCCCATTTTAGCATTAAATATCAGCATTTCTTCCCTCCCCAAATCCTTGACATTACATATACACTATGATATACTCGTGTTGGAGTGTACAGAATTTTCGAAACCATAAAGGAGGAGTTCCATGAAGACTTATACCAAGAGTAATCTGATGTGGATCAGTGCCTGCGTCTTGATGTTGATCGCGATCGGGATGCGTGTCATGGGTGCCGGACTCGTGTATGCCGGACCCGTGATGGGTGCAGGTATCGTACTGACGTTCGTGTGGGCATGGTGGCGCGATCGTCATCTTCCGCATCAAGCCGAGCACCTCAACCTCCACTAACCCCGCCCCGAAGGGCAACGACGGAACCCGTCGCTAGCTGTATCGGCGGCGGGTTTTCCATTTTTATAATTCAAAACTAAAATATCATTATACGTTATCTTTACTACTTTTCGATTTCGTGCTCGAGGGCGATTTTTAGAATTTCTTCGGCAACAGCACGTGCGGCATTGGGCTTGTAGAACACTTTAGCTGCCGCTTTCATCTTCTCTCGCTCGACTTCATTCGTCACCAGACGCTCGATTTCTGACGCGAGGATATTGGCAGTCAAATTGTTTTCCTCTATCACAACACCGCCCCCAGCGCGAGCGTAGGCGAAAGCGTTTGAGTGCTGGTCATGACTGACTTTCTCGTTTATAGGAATAATGATTGAGGGCACTCCCCAAGCCGCAATTTCAAAAATAGTCGAGCCAGCTCGTGAGATGACTACAGATGCCACTCCGGCTGCCATACGAAGAGCCAAGACATTGAGGTAATCAAATGCTTTGTACCGATCTTTATGAAGAGAGTTGAAGAGCACAGCCTCTCCGGTGGCTCTAACTTCTACAATATTATTTTTACCAGCCTGGTGGATAATCGCATACTTCTCCACTAAGTCTTTGAGACCTTCTAAAACCACATCATTAATCTTTTGTGACCCAAGGGAGCCACCAAGCACCAAGATGACCGGTATATTTTCTTCAATCTTCAGAAATTCGCGAGCGCCGGAAGTTATCGGGGTAGCTACATCTGTGCGCACGGGCTGACTAGTGTAGGCAACTTTATCCGCTGGGAAATATTTCGCGGCTTCCTTGTAAGAAACCGCGACTATTTTGGCAAATTTCCCGGTCCACAAATTCACTCTACCCGGTAATGTATCCGATTCATGGATGACCACGGGAATTCGCAAAAGGCGCGCCGCGACCAGTACCGGGAAGCTCGCGTACCCACCTTTGCCAAAGATTACATCGGGATAAAGTCTGTAGACCATGTAAAGTGAGGTCAAAATTCCCCACCCTGTTTTGAATAGGTCGAAGAAATTTAGAATAGAGAAGTAATGGCGAAGTTTGCCAGCGCTATTTTTCTTGTAAATAATGCTGTTTTCGAAGAGTAATCCCGGGTTATAAGGAGTAGGAGACATATAAAAAAGCTCCAGCGCAAGGAGCTTCTTCTCTCTCGCGAGATTGTTGAGTTCCTCGGCAATGGAGATTATTGGGTAGAAATGTCCTCCAGAGCCACCGCCAGTAAATAAGATACGCATTGCTTTTTATGATCCTCGAATCCTAGAAATAGAGAGAACGATGCCCACTTCAAGAAGAGTGAAGAAAAGAGATGTACCGCCGTGACTAACGAAGGGCAGCGTAATGCCAGAGAGCGGAATCACTCCGAGCATGGCGCCGATGTTGACGAATGCTTGGGAGGTAATCATTATAACAATTCCGACCACTGTGAGTCTACCGAAGATGCCCGAAGTCTCTGAAGCGATTTTGATGCCTCGAGTAGCAAAAAGGACAAACATTATTAGCAGAAAGACAGAACCCACGAAGCCGAATTCTTCAGCCGCCACGGCAAAGATTGAGTCTCCGACTGGTTCGGGAAGGTAAGTAAATTTCTGAACACTCTGGCCGAATCCGCGACCGAAGAGACCTCCTGAACCAACGGCGATGAGAGACTGCTGGACTTGATAACTTGCTCCCTGAATATCGGTTTGAGGATTAAGGAAAGTAGTAATGCGTTGCATAACATACGGCCGCGCATAAGCGAGAAGTGCCAGCCCAATGATAACGGCTAAAAGAATTGAGAAAACGTAGCGCCACTTCCCTCCCGCAGCGATAAACATCGCCACGCCGGCAATGATAATTAGAATAAGATTGTCGGTATCCGGCTGTTTCAAGAGAAGTACGGCCGAGATGGCAAAGAGAACAAGGAGCGGCAAGAAGCCCCAGTAGAAGGTTTTCATCTTCTCTTTGACCCCGGCGACCCAAGCAGCGAAATAAATAATGAAGGCGAGTTTCAACATCTCGGAGGTCTGGAAAGAGACAGCGCCAAGCTTAATCCAGCGCCGAGCACCGGCGTGCTCGAAGCCAATTCCCGGCACCAGTACCAGGATATTGATAATAATAGCTATGAGCAGAAGCCAGAAAGCGGATTTCTTCCAAATTTGGGAATCCAGACGTGAGACGATTATCATCACCACGGTGCCGGCGAAGAGTCCGAAAACCGTTTGCGAGAAGGCGATGCTTGAATAGTTTGAACTCTCTTTAGCCAAGAGAGCAAGGGAAGCCGAGCTAAAAATAAAAAAACCGGCCACTATTAAAATAATGGAGATAAGCAAAAATGATTTATCAACTTTCCTTCCACCTGCCATAATTATTGCGAATTATAGCATTAACTGATGAGCACTAAGATAACGCCTGTAATGGCACAGATGACGGAAACTATCCAGTAGCGCATCACCACCTTTTCTCTTGACCAACCAATGGCTTGAAAATGATGGTGAAGCGGAGCGACTTTGAAAACTCGATGCTTGTTGAAAAATTTGTAAGAAACCATCTGAATGATAGCCGAGAGCGAAGTTGCAACCAAAGGGAAAGCGATGATCGGCAGAAGAAGAACCGCGTCGGTGAGAAAGGCGATAACCGAGAGCACCACGGTCAGAGCAAAGATCCCCGTCTCGCCCATATAGAAGCGCGCTGGCGGCACATTAAACCATAGGAAAGCGAGTATCCCGCCGGCAATGGCGCCGGAGAGAGCAGAGATATCAATCTGATTGTTGACAAAGGCGATAACGGCAAAAGCGGTGAAAACGGAGGCGAGCACTCCCCCAGCTAGGCCGTCAATGCCGTCAATCACGGAAGTCGAGAAAGTCGCGAGCATCACCGCAATGAAGAAAGGAATAAAGACAATGCCAAGCTCTAGACTCCCGCCGAAAGGAATATGAATTGAGCTGAAGTCGAGTTTGTAATAAAACCACAGACTGACAACGATGCCGATGAGAATGACCAGCGCGATTTTAACTTTGCGATAGACAAGCGCGTCTCGGGCGTAAGCGCCCAATTGGGAAATTTGCAGTATGTCGTCTACAAATCCGACGAAAGCGGCGAAGAAAAAAGCTCCCAAAGGCACCAAGGTCTGGCTCCTGGAAAAGAAGTTGAGCTTCACAGTTAGGTCGGATGGAAATACGAGGGAGAGCAGATAAATGACACAGACGGTAAAAAGGACCGAAGCCCAAATAATGACCCCGCCGAGGCGTGGGGTGCTAATCTCGTATTCGGTATTGTGAATGTTGTTGAAGGCGGTGGAGGTATCGGCTTCAGTCCTGGGAGTCTTCTTCCACATTTTGTACCGATAAAAATACCGGGTGAAGAACGGCGTGATGGTAATACCGATGAAGAAGGTCAAAACCGTTGGAAAAATAATTTTTAGAATATCCATAGCTTAATTGTTTTTTATATACTCCATAACAGCATTAATTAGAATACGCGCGTCTTCGAATCTCCCTCCCTCGGTCGAACCAAGGATGGAAACAATTATAGGCCTACCGAGCTCGGGATCAAAGACAATCACCAAGTTACCCCCGGCGGTATTAGTAAGGCCAGTTTTGGAGACCAAGAGTCCCGGAATTTCGGCCACAATGCTGTTTGTATTTCTGGCGACATGCGGGTAGTTATTGAGAGACAGGAGTGTTGTAGTGGCTTTTCTGGTGGCTTCTAACATTTCGGGATAATGCCTGAGAATATATTCCAATAGTGTACTCATGTCTCTCGCAGTACCATAAGCGCCTCCTTTTATATCCGATTCATCCAGTCCGGTCTCATTCCAGAAATAGGTGTTTTGGAGACCAAGCTCCCGAGCTTTGCCATTCATCTCTCCGACAAAATCATTGATAATTTCTTTGGAATTAGCTCCCGCTTTTTCAAGTGCGCCGAGCGCAAGAGCCACGGCGTGCATACCATCGTTCGAAGATGTAAGTAAAGAGAAATCAAGAATATCCTTAAGCGTCCACTTCTCATCTTTGAAGAGACCGTTGTCCCCTTCTGCCTGCAAAGCCTCTTCATTTATCGTCACGGTGCCATATAAGGGGCTCAAATCTTCAGCCACCAAAGCCGACATAATTTTGGCCAAAGAAGCAAGCGGCATTCGGGTATTTTCATTCTTAGCAAATAAGACGGTTTGGGTTCTAACATCATAGACATAGGCCGCTTTAGCTTCGAGCACAACCATCGGGAACGGTTGGGAAGCTCTTTCCGTAGGAACGGACCTATCTTTTCTCTCTACTTTCAAACCGAATATGAAAGAGGTAACAAGCAAAAACAGAAGGGTTACGGCCAGAATGAGAAAAAATCTTACTTCAGACTTGCTAGTGACGAAAAATTGATTATTCATCTTGTTCTGCAACTGTTGTCTTCGTAAACTCCGCGATTTTATTAAAAGCATTTTCGTATTCCGGCAAATCTTCACGACGAGTAATGCCGAGATATTCTAAGAGCTTTATAGTGGCTTTGTAACTGTAACTTTTCCCCGCCCCGAGCGAAGTCGAGGGGTCCGTCCGCTCTATAAGTCCCCTGATAAGTAGTGCGCGAAGAATAAAACTTGAATTAACCCCGCGGATATGGTCAATCTCGCGGCGAGAAATCGGACCTTTGTATAAAACGATGGCCAGAGTCTCAAGACTAGCGTGGCCAAGCTCGCGGGACAATTCTTCTTTCTGCAAGCTTTCGATAAGTTTGCCAGCGTCCGGGTGTGTGCCGAGACTTGCAAATTCACCATCCGAGATTATCACAACTCCTCGACCTAGGTAAGAGTCCCCGAGCTTTGCAAGTGCTTTTCTGACGACATCCGGTTTTTCTCCAAGCCACTTCCCTAGTTCGACAACTGAAACCGGTTCATTTTTGAAAAACAGTATCGCTTCTATTTTTGATTCTAGGTTCATATATAAGTTGGTACGCCCATCTCCTCGTTCTCCATCTCGATATCTCCCCGACTATCTTGTGACACGCGAATAGCGCCTCGTTTGACAAGCTCGAGCATTGCCAGAAACCCCACGATAATAGAAACCTTTTTCTCGTAAGTGAGAGCTCCCTTGGTACCATGGAATTCTTTGAATTTAAGTTTGCTGGCTTTGGCAATCTGTTCGGCCAGCCTTTCTATCATCTCTTCAAGACTGATGACTTTCCTGACAACCACTTTTGGCAACAATTCTTTTCTAGGCAGGGACTCCAAGATTCGCTCAAGGGCTAGAGAGAGATTTTTAATATCTGTTTGGGAATCGGGAGAAAAAACTATTATAGGGTTTTTGCCAGGAGTCTTCTCGAATATTATTTTCTTGCCGAAGATATTTTTCAACCCTGAAGCCAGTTCCTTGACTCTGGCATAAAAAGCGAGACGGTGCTCCAGGTCATGAATGCTTTCTTCTTCTTCATCAGTGAGCTTTATCATCGGTAGCAATGAACGTGATTTGATTAGCATCAAGGTCGAGGCCACGACGATAAACTCGGCTGACTCGCCTATCGGGAACTCTTCATGCTTCTCAAGGTAGCGCATGAAGTCATCTGTAACTTCGGCTAGCGAAACGTCATTGACGAAAAGCTTCCTTTTAGTCACCAAATCAAGAAGAAGGTCCAGAGGACCTTCAAAAACTTGTGTTTTTACGGTATATAGTTGTCTTTCCACTGCTCTACTATAACGTTTTAAGGGCCTATTTTCAACGTTGGGGTGGATTATTCTGAAATGAAACCACCCGCCTGTAAATTCCATAATCTTTTGTAAAGACCTTTCCCTTTTACTAATAGATCGTCGTGACTGCCGTCCTCTACTATTTGACCCGTCTCAATGACAATAATACGGTCCATTTTACGAATAGTAGATAGGCGGTGCGCAATGACAATACTGGTTTTACCTTTCATAAGTTTTTCAAGAGCATCTTGTATTAAAGACTCGGAATACGAGTCAAGGCTCGAGGTTGCTTCGTCAAGTATCAGGATAGGCGCGTTCTTGAGAATGGCCCTAGCAATAGCCACTCTCTGACGTTCGCCTCCAGAAAGTTTAATTCCCCTTTCTCCTACAAGGGTATTGTATTTTAGAGGAAAGGTCTCTATAAACTCATCACAATGTGCCGACCTTGCTGCTTCTATAACTTCAGTATCCGTCGCACCCAGTCGTCCATATCGGATATTTTCTAACAAAGTTCTGTGAAATAAGACCGGGTCTTGTGGCACTAGACTTATGTTTTGCCGCAAACTTTCTTGAGTCACACGTTGGATATTCTGGTTGTCTACTAGAATAGAACCGGATGTCAGGTCATATGTTCTAAGTAGAAGTTTAACTATCGTTGACTTGCCAGCGCCAGAAGGGCCGATGAGGGCCACCTTCTCCCCTCTACCAATAGACAGATTCAGGTTATCAATCAAACCTCGTGTTTTGTTGAAGCTAAATGATACTTTTTTAAACTCAACTTTCCCCTCTTTTACTTCGAGAATAGTGGCAGCCGGCAGATTCTTCACCTCATGAGGTGTCATTAAGATTTCCACCATCTCTTTGGAATCCGCCAGGCTTTCGTAGAGATTTCTTATGATTTTACCAAAATCCCAGAGTCGGTGAGCGATACTCAAGATGTAAACCTGAATTAGCACGAAGGTTCCAAGAGTTATCAAGTTTTTTTGCCAAAACTGTACAGCGTAGTAAAAGATGAGAAATTCTACAATAACGATGAGTCCGCCTTGCACACCATCAACGATGTTACTAAGATTCCAAGTGAATCTTTGAATCTTAGCTTGGTTGTTAGTGACATCTCTGAAAGATAGCGATTCACTATTGAAATTAGTAAAGTGGGTAATAGCGCTTTGATTCGTCACATCGTCAGCCAAGAGAGCCGTGGTAGCCGAGTCGGCTTTAGCAGACTCTAAATCGTATTTCAATTTCCATCGGGAAAAGAAGAAGCTAAATATCATAATAACAACTATCCACACACAGATAATGAAAGAAATTATTGGTTCATGGAACCAGACTATAACTATTACCCCTACTATGTTGATAAAAAGAGGAATGATATTGAACACCAATGTATCAAAAAGTTTTTCGAATGATCTGCTGAACCGATTGACTCTTTGAACCAAAGCTCCGGTGAAGTTATTGGCAAAGAAGGAGTGAGAGTGACTAATCATGTAGTTGAAAGACATTTGCTTTAGTTGAGCCATAGTTTTAGACTCAAAATCATTTAGCACAAACATAGCAGTTCTGAAAAAAATCCATACTATCCCATGGATTATAAGGATAATGATTAGAAATTTGATAAGTTGTGGTGCAAGAAAACTCCTATTTCCCTCTGTAGCGAGGACGTCAAAAAACTGCTTATATACCAACGGTACTATCAAATCTAATACACTTACAACTGAGTAAGCAAATATCGCAAAATACATAAAGATTTGCCGTGGTCGTATTGCTTGCCAGAAAGCCTTCAACACATCAGACAATCCAACTTTGGGAATATTTGGGCTGTTCATATAAAATTATTGCGGAGTTGGCACTATAACATAAAATTAGCTTAATGTTTAGATAAGTTAGGCTAATTCACATAAATAGAAGAATGGGGGGGTTGAGATAAAAGTGCATATATTTTAATTGATAAAGAAAAACGCCGTGAGAGGTTGACCCTCCCACGACGGTTGCGAGTATTTATCAGGCCACTCGCCTCACCCCCGACATCTAGCGGAGCGGGGCTACCAGCGCCTGCTCCAGGTCACGACGGATTTCGGCGAAGCGTTTGTCCTTGAGCCACGAGCGGGTCCGCTTGAGATCCTCGATGGTCCTGTTCGTGGCTCTTTCGAGGTGTCGGACACGCCGCTCGAGCATGCACGCATGAGCACCAATATCCCAACCATCGACCCCGCGCTCCCCGTGAATTTGGTAATTGTCCCAGAGGTACTGCATAATCTTGTTCGCAAGAAACATCCCGTTCAGCGCCAGCTCCTCCGGACGTTCATTTGTGTGGAGCGTCTTGCACTCAAAACTCAGGTCTTGCCACTTGTAATGCTCATTGCACTCGGGCATGACCGCGAACCCGAGTTTCTGCGAGACCATCCCTGCGATGTCAGCGGCCTTCGGTGTTTCCGTTCGCCACGTTACAGAAATCTTCATGATAGCCCTCCTTGGGCTCTAATGCCGTGTTTTACCTTAGGCACACGGCCGCCATGTTGCCACTACGCCTCCCCATGAGGCGATATCCTTCACGGCAACAAAAATGTTGAAAATTCTTATATGAAATGCAACTCATATAATGAAATATATGAGAAAATTCACGCACTTAGACTTTCGAGCTCGAGATCGGATTGATGCTTTATGGAAAGATGGAAA
>Ga0209727_1002062_pt1 | contig 14944 bp, 12 predicted proteins | sample RifGroC1_FD_183995 | JGI IMG/M metagenome (GOLD analysis project Ga0209727, IMG submission 183995) | Groundwater microbial communities from Rifle, Colorado, USA - Groundwater C1 (SPAdes) (version 2) | ecosystem: Environmental > Aquatic > Deep subsurface > Groundwater | place: Rifle, Colorado...
CCGCTTTTCCGTTTCCCCCCGTTTCGAACTGGAGACCGCGGTGTCGCGCCTCTGCTGGCTCAGCCGCTGGGTGTCCCCGGCGGAGCTCCGCGCCGCTGTGGACGGCGTCAGGGGGCGTCTTCTAATACCCGAGCCGCACGCCCGCTGGGGACCCGCGGACGCGGGGTCCGCACCCGTTTCCGTAGCGCGAGATCCGGCGTCGCCCGCGGCGGTGTCATCCGGGGGTACGTCAGCAGCCGCGGCCCCGGCGCCTTCTGCGGCGGCGGCGCCGACCGACTTCGGCGCGATAGACCTGGAAGCGCCCGGGGCCTTCACGGCGACCTTCAAGCGTTTCCTCGCCGAACGGGGCGGGCGCGGCGTCGCCGATCCGCCCGCGACGCCGCACGCGCCCCCGACAGCGGCCCAGCCGACGGTGGTGCCTGCAGCGGAGAAGGCTGCGACGCCGCCCGCGGGGATGCAGCCCGTCGCGATTCCTGCCGCTTCCGTCGCGATTGGCGATGTGGATGAAGATGAGGATCAGGTTTCGGGCTTGGATGAAATTCGACCTGAGTCCGGGATTGCGCAGGCAGCTGTCGTTCAGGCAGCTGTCGCACAGGTCGCTACCGCTGCGGAGCTCGCGGAGGCAAAGCTGGCCTGCATCGCGGCGCTGAAGAAGGAACGGGGGATGCTCGCCTCGGGATTGGAGAAGTCGGGCGCCTGGGAGGCGTCAGGCGATGCGGTCAGGATTCCCGCGGCGGACAAGCTGGCCGCCGGAATGCTGCTGAAGGATTCGAACGCGATATCGGCGGCGCTCAGGACGGCGCTCGGGCGTCCGGTAAGGCTGGAAATAACGGAGCGGCCGGCAGGCGACGGCCTGGCGACCGGGGGCCAGGCCAAGACGGAACTGCCGCCTCAGGTGGAAACGGTAAGAAGGATGTTCCGGGGCTCGATAGTCCGGAATGCCCGCTGACATAGACGGTAATTCGACACGGAGAGGCTCATGGACATCAATCCCTTTGAATTGCTCAAGAACGCGCAACGGATCCAGGAACAGATGGGCTCCTTCCAGGAGAAGCTCGGCGGGATCACGGTGACAGGATCGGCGGGCGGCGGAATGGCCGAGATCGTGATGAACGGCAGGCTGGAGGTCATCGGCGTGCGCCTCGCTCCGGAGGCGGTCGATCCTTCCGACGTCGGTATGCTCCAGGACCTCGTGAAGGCGGCCTTCGCCGATGCGGCAGATAAGGCCCGCGAGGCGATCCGCTCGGAAGTGGGCGCTATGACCGGCGGCATGGGCCTGCCTCCCGGCCTCATGGGTCTGTGATGAACGCCCTGGACCGTATCGTCGCGTCATTGTCCAAGTTGCCCGGCGTGGGCAAGAAGAGCGCGACGCGCATGGCCTATTACGTGCTGGACGCCGATCCGAGCTGGGCGCGTTCGCTGGCCGAGCAGCTATCCGGCCTGCACGAGGCGATACGGCGCTGTTCGACCTGCGGCAGCTATACGGAAAGCGATCCCTGCCCGGTCTGCGCCGATCCGCAGCGCGAAAGGTCGACCATCTGCGTCGTGGAGCGGCCGCAGGACGTCCGCGTGATAGAAGAATCGCGGGAATACCGGGGACTCTTCCATGTGCTCGGGGGCGTGATCGCTCCGCTGGAAGGCATTGGACCCGACAACCTTTCGATCGGCCCCTTGCTGGAGCGCGTGCGGCGCGGCGGAGTGAGGGAACTGATCCTGGCGATGAATCCGACGGTGGAAGGCGACACGACGGCGCTATACCTGCAGCGCCTGCTGAAAGATTCCGGGGTGGAGCTGACGCGCCTGGCATCGGGGCTGCCTGTCGGCGGTGACCTGGAGTACGCCGACCGCCTCACGCTCTCAAGAAGCTTCCGGGGAAGGATCCGCCTCTAGCCCGCCCGCCGGCCCGCTTACAGCCGGGCGAAACAATCCTTGATGATCTCGTCGACGGAATCCAGTTCGAATCCCAATTCGGCCAGGCGGCCGCGTTGCGCGCTCCCGTTCCAGTCCATGTAGGGATCGGAGTAGTGGTCGCGCAGGAAGGCGAACAGGGCGTCCTCCACCTCCTGGGGAATGGTGACGAAGATCGCGCGGGAGGCTCCGCGGGTTTGGGCCAGGACGCGGCGGATGGCCTGCCGTACCTTGGAGAGGAAGCGTTGTTCGTAAACGTCGTAGGAACGGCCCGAAAGCCTGCGCAACAGGTCCGAGACCGAGCCGGTCGTGATGGCCCTTTGCGGCGCGGCGCGGACGGGAACCGGCGGCGTCGTGATGGCTTTCCGCGGTGTAACCGTCCGCGGTGTAACCGTCCGCGGCGCGGGCGGCCTGGAAGGCGCGCGGGGCGCGGAAGCCGCCGGGATGCCGGATGGGGCTTGGCGGATGCGTTCCCGGGGCTTGGCGGCAACAGGCTTGGCGGCTGCGGGCTTGGCGACGGCGGGGCGGGCGGGAACCGAGGCAATCGTCGTGACCGCGAGGACTGCCGGGGCCGCCGGGGCCGCCGATGGCGCGCCCTCCAGGCGGGCTTTAAGCCGGGTCCAGGCGCGCTGGAGGTAGAGGTCGCCGCGGATCGAATAATAATAGCCTGTGATCAGTTGGGATGAAACGGCGGTCAGGATCTCCTCGTCGCGCCGTCCCGAGCGCCTGCCCTGTCGGATGAGCTGAAAGACATCGTAATGCGTGGTCCCGAACTTGCGGGAATACAGGAAGAGCACCCGTTCGAAGGCGGCGTCGCCGACGGCGTTCCAATATTTGAAGCAGAAGGCCAGGGTACGGTCCTCCACGCCCGTCAGGACCGGAGGGATCTGGATGCGCGACAGATCCGCGGCGGAGAACCTGATACGGGACAGGTCCAGCAAGGCGGTCGCGCTGGGCCTGGACCGCGCGGCGCGGCGCTCGGCGGTCCGGCGCTCGAGGGCGCGGTCCCGTTCCCGCTCCATCCGGCTGTTCCTGGCCACCGCGTCCTCGCCGATCGCCTCCCGGTCGCGGGCGACGAGGAACTCCCGGCGTTCTTCTTCCTGTTTTTCGCGCTCGGCCTTCCTGCGGCGGCGTTCGCCCTCCACGACGTCAAGGGATTCGGTAAGGTAGGCGCGGACGAGATCTTCGGCGACGGCCATGGCCGGCCTGCAGTATTCCAGGAGGTCGGCGTAGCGGCGGAGGCGTTCGGCGGCGGCGATCGCCTCGAAGCGCTCGCGAGGGAGCATGGCCAGGATAGCTTCCGCCGCCTTGATCGTGGAATAGGCGTCGGACTGGTCGAAACTCCCGGCTTTCAGGGCAACGTACTTGATCGTCCGCTTGACCCGTTCCAGGAGACGTTCACCGAGCCGGGCATATGCTGAAGAGAGCAGGTCGGCAAGGACCGGATCCCTCAGGCGGTAGGCGCGCAGGACGCGCTCGCGGAAATCGTCGTCGGGGTAGCGGCCCCGGAGGCGGTTGTCGTATAGGTTCAGCGCGTCTCCGGGACGTCCAGCGGCGCGCAGGTCGAAATAGCGCTCGATATCGGGATCGTGGTCGGGACGGAGCGATGGGTATTCGGCGCGCAGCAGCTCGACCTGGATCTCCGCGAAGCTCACGGCGGGAGTATACGACGAGTCGGGAGCTTCCGCAATCGCCGTTCTTGGCGCGTCCGGCCGATTTGATGCTATACTTCCGAAACGGGGGAGATACATGGCCGCACTGGAACGCTATATTCTCGCGCTCGATCAGGGAACCACGACGTCCCGGTCGATCGTATTCAACGAAGCCGGAGCCGTCATCGGCGTGGCTCAGAAGCCGTTCAGGCAGATCTATCCGAAACCGGGCTGGGTGGAACACGACGCCGACGAGATATGGGAGACCCAATACACCTCGGCGCTCGATGCGATAGCCGAGGCGCAGATCACCGTCGACCAGATCGCCGCGATCGGTATCGCGAACCAGCGCGAGACCGTGGTGGTATGGGAAAAAGACAGCGGCAAGCCCGTTTACAACGCCATCGTCTGGCAGTGCCGCCGTTCCGCGGACATCTGCCGCGAACTGGACGCGCTCGGTTTGGCGGACACGGTGCGGGACAAGACCGGACTCGTGCTGGACCCGTACTTTTCGGGAACGAAGCTCATGTGGCTTTTCCGGGAGCTCCCCGGCCTGAGGGCGCGCGCCGAACGGGGCGAGCTACTCTTCGGGACCATCGATTCCTGGTTGCTGTACAAGCTCACCGGCAGGCACCGCACCGATGCGACGAACGCATCGAGGACCATGCTGTACAATATTCGTACCGGCGTCTGGGACGAGGATCTGTTGAATGTCCTCAAGATTCCGGAGGCCGTGCTTCCGGAAGTCATGCCCTCTTCGGGGCTGCTCGGAGAGACGAAGGCAGGACTGTTCGGTCGGGCCATTCCCGTCACCGGCTGCGCGGGCGACCAGCAGGCCGCCCTTTTCGGCCACGCCTGTTTCCGGAGCGGGAACGTGAAGAGCACGTACGGAACGGGTTGCTTCACCCTCCTCAATACCGGCAGCGAGGCCGTGACCTCGCGGAACAATCTCCTGACGACCATAGCATGGAGGCTGGGAGACGAGGTCACCTACGCCCTGGAGGGGTCTGTTTTTATCGCGGGAGCCGTCGTGCAATGGTTGCGCGACGAGCTGGGACTCATATCCAGTTCGGCTGAATCCGAGACGCTCGCGCGTTCGGTCCAGGATTGCGGAGGAGCTGTAGTGGTGCCTGCCTTCGTCGGCTTGGGGGCCCCTTGGTGGGACCCGGACGCGCGCGGCGCTATCGTCGGCCTGACCCGGGGGACCAACCGCGCGCAGATCGTGCGCGCCGCCTTGGAAAGCGTCGCTTTCCAGTCCCGTGATCTCATCGACGCGATGCAGGCCGACTTCGGCAAGCCCATCTCGGAGATGAAGGCGGACGGAGGGGCGGCGGCGAATTCCTTCCTCATGCAGTTCCAGGCAGATCTGCTCGGGAAGCCGGTAACCCTGAGCGAAGTGGTCGAAATAACCGCCCTCGGTGCCGCGTACCTGGCTGGGCTTGCGGTCGGCTACTGGGACGGGATGAAGGACATCGAGACGAACTGGCGTATGCGGCGGCGCTTCGAGCCGAAGATGGATGCCCTGGATCGCGACGAGCGCGTGGCGCGATGGCGCCGCGCGGTCGCCGCGGCGAGGTCTTTCCGGTGAAGCCCGAGCGGACGGCTTGCAAACTCCGCCGAATGAGGCATAGTTAACCGAATGGAAATCCAGTCCCGCATCCGCGTCCTCCTCGTATTCCCCGACGACGACTTCATGTCCGGCGTCGCCGCCGCTCTCGCCGCCTCGAGCGAGCCGGTGGAGACCGGACGCGCCCTGTCCTTCGCGGACGCGATGGACGCCCTCGTCGCGGCTCCCTTCGATATGGTGCTATGCAGCCTCCGCCTGCCGGACGGAGAACCGGGAAGCATACTCCTCCGTTTTCCCACGATCCCCTGCATTGCGGTGGGCGCTCCCTCCGAGTCCGCAGCCCTGTACACCGCCCTGGAGACCGGACTCGTGGACTACGTGCTGACGGAAGGCGATTGGACTGCCGACCTCGGACCGTACCTCCACCGCATTTGGCGCATACGACGGAGGCTCGCCGTCGATATGGGCTACCTGTCCAAGCGCTACCAGGATCTTGTGGAAGCCCTGCCTGACATAGTCTACGAACTGGACCTCGAGGGGCGCTTCAGCTTCGTCAACCAGTCTGTCCGCATGCTCGGCTATACGCCCGAGGAGCTCATAGGCCAGCATTTCAGCGTCATATTGTTCGAAGAGGATGTCCCGCACGTCAGCCGCGACCAGGTGCTGAAGCTCTATGAGAAGAACCGGACCGGTGCCCGGAACGCGCCCAAGCTCTTCGACGAACGGCGCGGAGTGGACCGGAAAACCGAAAACCTGGAGCTCCGCATCCAGCGGAAGGCGGGGACGGCGCCCAACGGCAGCGAGGTGATCGCCTCCGTGATCTCCTACGGCGAGATCGCCGCGGCCGGCGCGTACCGGAGCATGGGCGGGCGGAAGGAAAAGGTTTTCGTCGGCACCGTCGGTATCATCAGGGATATCACGTTGCGGCGGAAGTCCGAAGACATGCTGCGCAAGATGTACCAGGCGGTCGACCAGAGCCCGGTCTCGGTGGCCATCCTGGACCGCGACCTCACGATCGAGTACGTGAATCCCTCCTTCTTCGGCCTGACCGGAACCGGACCCGACCAGGCGATCGGACGCAAGATGGGCGAATTCCTCGGAGCGGCTTCGGACCCGGCGACCTACGAGGACCTTACCGCTTCAGTGCGTGCCGGAATCGACTGGACGGGGGAGCTCCGCTGCCCGCGCGTGGCGCAGGATCCCTTCTGGAGTTCGGTGCTCGTCTCCGCCATCCGAGCCCCCGCCGGAATCATCACCCATTTCCTCTGCCTCCTGGAGGACGTAACGCGCAAGCGCGCGCTGGATGAGCTGCTCAAGCAGGCGAAGGAAGCGGCCGAGGAGACGAGCCGGGCGAAAAGCGAATTCCTTGCGAACATGAGCCACGAACTCAGGACGCCCCTGGCGGGAGTGATCTCCCTTACCGACGTGCTGATGGCCGACCATCCCCGCCTGGCCCAGAAGGACCGGCTGAAAGCAATCCGCGTTTCCGCCTCCTCCCTGCTCGACATGCTCAACGACCTCCTTGACCTTTCGAAAATCGAGGCCCGCGCGGTGGTCCTCAAGCCCGAAGACTTCGACCTGACCGAATGGGCTTCCGCGGTGCTCGCACCCTTCACGGCCCTGGCCGAAGAGAAAGGACTTTCCTTCGCCCACAGGATCGACGACGGAGGCATCCCGAAAATCAATACCGACAAGGGCCGCGTTTCCCAGATCGTCTCCAACCTCACGTCGAACGCTGTCAAATTTTCTTCGGCGGGCGGAATCGACGTACGCTTCTCGGTCAGGGCAAAGGACGGCATGCCCGCCCTCTTCGTTTCGGTCCGGGATACCGGGATCGGAATTTCGGGCGTCGACCAGCAGAAGCTCTTCAAGCATTTCAGCCAGGTGGACGCCTCACTGTCCAAGCAATACGGCGGAACGGGCCTTGGGCTCGCGATTTCAAAGGAACTGGCCCTCAAGCTCGGCGGGGACGTCTGGGTGGAAAGCTCGCCGGGCGTAGGCAGCACCTTCTCCTTTTACGTTCCGGTCAAGATCGCAGGCGAGGTCGTCGAAGCGGTCCAGGAAGATTTCCTGCCCGCGCCGCGGCCGCTCACCCTGCTCGTCGCTGAAGACAACCCCGTCAACCGTGACTATCTCAGGTTTTTCCTGGAAAAGGCCGGGCACAGGGTCGTGCTCGTCTCGGACGGCTATGAAGCCCTCGCCGCCCTCGAGAACGGCGACTACGACGCCATCCTCATGGACATACAGATGGCGGGGATGGACGGAATTTCGGCGACCACCACCATCCGCTCCTATACCGGCACCTCGTTCGATTCCCGCATCCCGGTCATCGCGCTCACCGCCTTCGGCGTGGAGGATTTGGGTGTGGAATTCAAGAATGCGGGCTTCGACGCCCACGCGACGAAACCCATCAACGCCCGCTCCCTCGTCGCCCTCATCGACGAGACGGTACGCAAGAAGGAGCGCTTCGACCTGGAGAAGATCAGGCGGCAGCACGCCGCCTCCGCCGACGAATTCAAGCGCCTGCTCATGGTTGCGTTCCAGGATCTTCCCAAGCGGATGAGCGAGTTCGAAGAATGCCACGGGAAGGACGACCAGGAAGGGGCCGTCGCGGCGCTGCAAGGCGCGGTGACCATCCTTTCGGCCCTCGGGGCGGTCCGCGCCCTCCAGCTGGTCAAGCGTTACCGGAAAGCGCTGAAGCTGGAGGACGAGAATGCGGCGATGCTTGCCGTGGAGGACTTGACGGCCGAGATCGCGAGCGTGCGCCGGCAGGTCAGGAAGGGCCTCAGCGAGCTGTAGCCTGGCGCCCGACGCGGTCACGTCTTCCAGATGCGAAGGGCCCTGTGCTATGGTCTGGAAATGAGAACCAAAGCGAAACGCGCCGGTATCGCCGGCGCAATTTCCATCCTCATCGCGGGCGCCGCGATCGGCGCGCCCCGAGACGTTCCGACGGGAGACGGCATGTACGCGAACATCAAGACGACGAGGGGCGAGATCACGGTCCGCCTGGAATTCCAGAAGACCCCGATGACGGTCTGCAACTTCGTGGGCCTCGCGGAGGGCACCCTTGCCGCGGCGGGCGGAAAGCCCTTCTACGACGGCCTGGCCTTCCACCGGGTCATCCCTGATTTCATGATCCAGGGAGGCGATCCTGCCGGCAACGGGTCCGGCGGTCCGGGCTATAAATTCCCTGACGAGTTCGATCCGGACCTCCGCCATGACGGGAAAGGCGTCCTTTCCATGGCCAACGCTGGACCGGGCACGAACGGCAGCCAGTTTTTCATCACGCACAAGGCGACTCCCTGGCTTGACGACAAGCACACGGTCTTCGGCCGCGTCGTGCAGGGCCAGGAAGTCGTGGACGCGGTGAAGCAGGGCGACAAGATCGAAAAGATCACGATCGTCCGCGAAGGCGCTGCGGCCAAAGCTTTCAAGTCCGACCAAGCCACCTTCGACGCATATTTGAAGAACTCGGGCGGCGCGGCCGCCGCCAAAGCCAAGGCCAGGAAGGACGCCGACCTTGCGACCATCGCCGCCAAGTATCCCCAGGCCCTGAAGACCGCATCGGGCATGCTCTACCTCATCCTGAAAAAGGGTACGGGGGCCAAGCCCGTGGCCGGAAAGACGGTGAGCGTCAACTACAAGGGCATGTTCCTCTCCGGCGAGACCTTCGACGCCTCGGACCTGCACGGAGGTCCCATCGATTTCCAGGCCGGAGCCGGCAGGATCATTCCCGGCTGGGAAGAAGCCGTTCTTGACATGCAGGTCGGCGAAAAGCGCCTGGTCGTCCTTCCGCCCGAGCTCGCCTACGGCGAACGAGGCGCGGGCGGGGTTATCCCGCCTAACGCCTTCCTCGTCTTCGAGATGGAGCTGGTCAAAATAAAGTGAAACCTGGCGCGCGCGCTGACCCCGAAGCCTTCGCGTCGCGCGCGCTGGAGTTCCGGGAGCTGGTCGCCGACGCTTCCAGCCTGATAGTGCTGGCGGAGATCGGCCTTCTCGCTTCCGCCCTCGCGCGCTGGCGCCTTACGACGACGGCTAAGGTCGCAGCCGAGCTCCGCGCGGGGGAACGAGGGGAGAACCGCGCCGCGGACGGACAGCCGGACACAGGAGATCCTTTCGGCGCGGTCCGCGTCGCGGAAGGTCAGGAATCCCGCGCCCTCGGGGCGGACGGAAAGCCCCTATCCGCCGACGCCGGCCTCGTTTCCCTCGCCTCCCGACTCGGCCTGCCGGTGCTCTCCGAAGACGGACGCGTCCTGCGCGCCGCCGAAGATCGCGGGCTCGATTGCCTCGATTCTCTCGTGGTCGTTGAGCTGCTGTCGGCGGCGGGTTCGATAACCGGGGAACAGGCCGAAGCCGGCCGTCGGCTGATCCGCGCGCGTTCGGTCGTTTCTCCGGCGCGCGCGGCCTGGTCAGAGGCGGTCGGCCTGGCGGCCGAAAAATTCGGCTAATCGACGATGCGGTAGCGCTCGTCGGAGAGGGTGAAATCCTTTTTGATCCCCGGGGTTGCCCGGACGGACAGGTCGTCCCATACGAAGATCGCCTCCGCCCCCGGTATAGTTTCGACCAGGGCTTTCCCTTTCTCCCAACCGAGCGCGAAGGCCGAGGTGGAAAGGGCGTCCGCGTCCACCGACTTGTCGGCGACGATCGTCACCGAGATCAGTCCGTTGGAGACGGGATATCCGTCGCGGGTTGAGAGTATGTGGTGGTAACGCCTGCCGCCTTCCTCAAGGAAGCGTTCGTAGACGCCCGAGGTCACCAGCGTCTTGGCTTCGATCCGGACTATACCGATATGGGAACCGCGAAGGCCGGAAGGGTCCTGGACGCCGACGCGCCAGGGGCTGCCGTCCTTCTTTTTCCCGTATACGAGCACATTGCCGCCCAAGTCCACGACGGCGCGTCTGATCCGCCTGCGCGCAAGTATTTCGGCGACCGCGTCGGCAGCATAGCCCTTCGCGATCGCGCCGAAATCCAGCCTCATGCCCGGCTTTTTCAGGAATAGGGTGCCGGCCTTCTCGTCCACGACCAGCTCCCGCCAGTCTATCAGCTTCAGCGCGGCCGCGATTTCCTCGGGGGCGGGGATGCGGGCATCCGGGGAACCGATGTTCCAGAGCTTCACCAAGGGGCCGACCGTGGGGTCGAAGGCTCCGCCCGAGAGTTCGGCGTATCGGACCGCATTCACGGCGACGGCCATCATGTCCGCGCCTACGGCGACGGGAGCGATTCCCGCGGCGCGGTTGACCGCGTCCAGTTCGGTGCCGTCCTTGTTCGCGCTCATCGCGTCTTCGATCGACCGAAGCCGCGCGAATATCTCGCGGTAAGCGGAGTCGCTGCCCTGGTCCTGTAGGTCTATCCTGCAAAGGGTGCCGATCACGTACTCGGTCCGGGCTTCGATGCTCCGGGCGCAGGAAGCGGCGATCAACGCGAAGGCCATGGCTGAAGCGATGGCGAATATCACGGGGAGGCGGGACGAAGTTCTGCGCATGGCCGAGAATACCCCGGCGCGCATCCGTTTCGCAAGGACCAGGGTAATGGGAAGCTGTCCTGTCCCGTCCTTGCTACTGGCGGTCGCCTGCATTACTCTATCCTGATGAGCGACGAGCCATCCCTCCTGGGGAAAAAAGTTTTTTTCCTGTATCCGCCCAGCGTAGTGCGCGATGATCTGATAACCCAGCTTCTTGAGAACGAATTCGAAATCTACATGCTCAAGGACCATGAGGCGGCGCGCAGGCTCCTGCGCAAATTTCCGGATTCGATCATTTTCGTGAATATCGATGAAGGCATGCTGGAGTCGGCGTGGGAGGCGTGGATGCGGGCGATCCTCGCCGCCCCGGAAACCGCGGGAGTCGGCATCGGCATCGTCACCTATAACAACGATGAAGCCCTGCAGCGGAAGTACCTCATGGATGTGGGCATACGCTGCGGCTTCGTGCGCCTGAAGCTCGGGATAGAACAGAGCGCGAAGATCCTCCTGGACACCCTCACGGCGAACGAGGCCAAGGGCAGGCGGAAGTACGTGCGGGCGAACTGCGCGAACGACTCTCTGTCCACGGTCAACATGAATTATGCGGGAGGTCAGGTGCTCGGGACCGTCAAGGACATCAGCGTCGTCGGTTTCTCCTGCGCCTTCACGCCCGATCCCCGCATCGCCAAGAATTCCCTGCTGCAGGATGTCCAGCTGAAGCTGCGTGGTGTGCTCGTGAAGGTGGAAGGCATCGTCCTAGGAACCCGGGGCAGCGATTCGACGGAGTACGTGGTTCTTTTCACCAACAAGGTGGACGGCGCCGCCAGATCCAAAATCCGCCGCTACATCCAGGTCGCCCTCCAGTCCGAAATCGAATTGGTCGGGAGGACTTGAATGGAATACGCGGCGAACGAAAAGCGATACGAATCCATGCCCTACCGCCGGTGCGGCAGCTCGGGCCTGGATCTTCCGATACTATCCCTCGGATTCTGGCATAATTTCGGCGGCAACGGGACCTACGACAACGCTCGCGCCATGACGCGCACCGCGTTCGACCTGGGGATCACCCACTTCGACCTGGCCAACAACTACGGGCCGCCCCCGGGCTCCGCCGAGGAGACCATGGGCCGGCTTCTGCGCGACGATTTCCGGCCGTACCGGAACGAGCTCGTGATTTCCACCAAAGCCGGCTACCTCATGTGGCCGGGGCCCTACGGAGACCGCGGATCCCGTAAGTACCTGCTTTCCAGCTTGGACGCCAGCCTGCGCCGCATGGGACTGGATTATGTGGACATCTTCTATTCGCACCGCCCCGACCTGGAAACTCCCCTGGAGGAGACGATGGGGGCCCTCGCCCAGGCGGTGAAATCCGGGAAAGCCCTGTACGTCGGTCTTTCCAACTATCCGGCCGACCGTACCCGGGAAGCCGCCGCGATCCTGCGCGAGTCGGGCGTTCCCTGCCTCATCCACCAGCCCAAGTACCACATGCTGGAGCGCTGGATCGAACAGGACCTCCTTTCCGTCTGCGCCGACGAAGGCATTGGGATCATCGCCTTCATGCCGCTCGCACAGGGCGTGCTGACCGACCGCTACCTGCACGGCATTCCCGCCGATTCGCGCGCGGCTTCCGCGAGCCCCTTCCTGAAAGAAACGCAGATCACCGAAGTCCTGCACGACAAGATCAGCTCCCTGAACGCGATCGCTTCGGGCCGGGGACAGAGCCTTGCGCAGATGGCGATCGCCTGGACGCTCCGCGACGCGCGCGTCACGAGCGCCCTGATCGGCGCCAGCCGGCCGGAGCAGGTCATGGAAAACGTCAAGGCCGCAGCCAGGCTGTCCTTCACCGCGGGCGAGCTTGCGGAGATCGAAAAGGTCCTGGCGCAATAAGGAAAGATGATGGACGAATCCAGTCCCGGCTTCCTGCTCGGGGTGATGGAGCGCGCCGCCCGCGCCGCCGCCGCAATCCAGCTTTCGGAATTCCGCAAACGCGATCCGGGATGGGGAGACGCCAAGGACTCCAGCGACTTCGTCTCCTTCGTCGACCTTGAATCCGAGAAGGCTATCCGGCGTATCCTGGACGCCGCGCTGCCCTCGGCCGCCTTCTTCGGCGAGGAGACCGAGAGGAGCCTGGGCGCCGGCGCGACCTGGGTGGTCGATCCGCTGGACGGCACCACGAACTACCTCTCGGGCTATGACCATTTCGCGGTTTCCATCGCGCTGTGGGAAGACGGCGGTCCCGTGCTCGGTCTCGTGCTGAAGCCTGTCGACGGAGAACTCTTCACCGCGAGCCGCGGGGGCGGCGCCTTCCGCAACGGCGAGCGCCTGCATACCGCTAGCTTCCTTGAACCGCAGGGTGCCTTGGTGGGGACAGGCACGCCCTATCGCTCTCCGGGGACGGAGGCCGCCTTCTTCGGGACCACCCGCCGCGTGCTCGGGGCTTGCCGGGATATCCGCCGCACCGGCTCGGCCGCCCTCGACCTCAGCCACCTGGCTTCGGGTTTCCTCCAGGGCTTCTGGGAGGTGGACCTCCAGAAGCCCTGGAGGAAACCGGGCCTCCTGATGCTCTCCGAAACCGGCCACGGGTACCGCAACTTCGCCGGTGACGCGTACGACCCCTTCCGCCACCGGACCTTCGTGGCGGGGCGGCCCGGCGTCCTCGAGGTGCTGCGGGAAGCCGTCCTCGCCGAATACGGGCCCCTTGAATAACCATAAGCTTCAACACACTAACCCGGAGACGCCATGCGCAGGAAAGACAGGGAGATCGCCGACCGGGCCGCGCAGGCCGCCATCCTGGACGCGGCCGCGGAAATCAGGCTCGGCCTTTGGGACGGGGAAGAAGTCTATATCGTGCCGCTCAACTTCGTGAGGATCGGCGGATCCCTATTCTTCCATTCGGCTCCGCATGGGCGCAAGCTCGACATCCTGCGCGAACGGTCTCGCGTCTGCTTCGAGGCGACCGGCGCGACCCGCATCGATCCCGGAACGGGAGGCGGTAATTGCACCACCCGGTACGAATCGGTGATCGGATGGGGGTCGGCGGCGTTCGTGGAAGCGGACCGGGCAAAGCATGAAGCGCTCGACGCAATTAACCGCAAATTCGGGGCGGGAGAAGGTCCCTTCCCGGCGGAGCTGGTCGCGCGGACCGTGGTGGTCCGCATCGACATCGGGCGCATGACGGGGAAGGCCAACCGGGGGAAGATGTAGCGCGCACCGGGCAGACCGGGCGGCGGCTCGCCGGGCAGAACGCGCGCCGGGTGGACCGGGCCACGGCGATCCTCTGCGCATCCCCTGCTTCGCCGTACTAAACGGCCTCGGCAACTACTCCGATCCGGATCGTTTCTTTCATTTGCGACCCTCCGACAGGGTTCCGAAGGGGACGCCGACGGAGTATTCCAGGTCGATCAGTCCGGTGAGATAGTTGAACTTTTCCTTGAGCACTTCAAGCCGCGCCTTCCGCAGCTCCAGCTCCGAGTTCTGAGCGTCAAGCAGATCCTTGGCTCCCGCGCGGTAGGCTTCCTCCGACAGCCTGTACGCCTTTTCCGCAAGTTCGGCGTTCAGGCCGAGGGCCGTGACGCTGCCCTTGGATTTTTCCAGTTTCAGAAGCAGGGAATCTATCTCCAGTTCCGTACCGCGGATCGTGAGGGCCAGCGCGGCGTTGAGCTTGCGAGCGTTGTCATCCAGGTCGGTCAGGCCGAGGGCTTCCCTGGTGTATGGGAAAAGGCCGTTGAGCCTGAAACCCAGGGTTGCGCGGAACATGCCGGAGCGCTGCTTCCAGCCATCTTCCATGAACCAGGAGTCCGCCCAGGGATCGCCCTGGAAGGTAGGATCGGCGTTCCAGCCGAGGCTGAGGCTCGGGGTATACAGCTGGTACCAGACCAGTTTCCTCTGGCTGTCCAGAAGCGCCAAGGACTGGCGCAGCGCCAGGATGTCGAGTTTCCCTGCCGCCGCCCTGGAAACGAGTTCGTCTCCGTCCAGGTCGAGCTCCGTGAAGTCCACCGCGCCGATACCCTCCAGCTCGATCTTCGTCTTGCGCGGGTAGCCGAGGTTCATCGCGAAGGCGGCGAGCGAGGATTCTAGCCCGTTCTTCAGTTCGGCGATCGCGGGCTTCAGGTTCTCGGCGGCGACCCTTGCCTGAAGCACGGTGAGCTCGGGCACGAAGCCCGCCCGGAAGTTGTCCTCAGCCTGTTTGGTCCTCCGCAGCGCGGCCGCGAGGTTCTCCTCCATAAGTAAGATGTTCTCGCCCAGCAGCAGGATCGAATAGTAGCTCTTGCGTACGTCGCGCTCCAGTTGCAGCCGCGCCTGATCCAGGGAAATGCTTCCCGCCGCATAGTCCAGCTTGAGGTTCCGCATCGCCTC
>Ga0209727_1002063_pt1 | contig 14943 bp, 36 predicted proteins | sample RifGroC1_FD_183995 | JGI IMG/M metagenome (GOLD analysis project Ga0209727, IMG submission 183995) | Groundwater microbial communities from Rifle, Colorado, USA - Groundwater C1 (SPAdes) (version 2) | ecosystem: Environmental > Aquatic > Deep subsurface > Groundwater | place: Rifle, Colorado...
AGATGCGGATGTGTTAATATACTTTACAGATTTATGCGGAGATTTCCCAGATAAGGCCCCTAATTACCCTGTGATATGGATCGCAACTACGGATGAAAAGGTTCCATTTGGAACTATATTTAGGTATAACAAAGAGATTAAATGAGTAGTGAGCCTAAATATGTATATGTTTTACTTATGGATGATAGTGGGACTACAAGGTCTATAGATGAACCTTTTGGACTAGCTGTTACTACAGAAGAAGAAGCAAAAAGGTTCATCTCGGATAAAACGCGTCCTGTGGGATATTCCCAATCATATTGTAAAGTAGCTATATTTGATAATAAAGATGATGCATTGGAGTGGAAGTATCCCGAATTTTATAAGCAGTTTGATAAGGAAGTTAAATGAACTCTCTTGAAAAGAATATGTATTTATTAAGGGAGTGGATTAAACAATTGAGGGAATTACATAAGCTTCTTGTTAAATTTAATGCTTTATTGGAGAAAAAGAAAAATGTTAAGCGATGACTTTAAGTCTCGAATTGTGAATATAATTAAAGAGAGTATCGCAGAGGATTATTCTTATTTAATTACTGAGATTGCGGATAAAATGAATTTAAGTAGGATGTTTACTTCTGAAGAAACTATTTATATTTATGATTTAGTAACCAAGTGGTGTCAGGAGGAGGATAAAGATGAAGATTAATTTAGTCTTTGACGATTGGATAGGTAAAGATATGAAATCAGTTTACAATACTATAAATGGGACTCATTTATCTATAGGAAATTTTCATTCAGGGACGACTTTTTCTGGGCAAATTCTTTTAGATTCAGAGCAGGAAGATGAATTACTTCAAGCATTGGATGAAGGGTATAGACCAGTGTTCTGGATTTCAAGAGGGGATTATGCCCCAAACTTATTTAAAAAAGATCATTGGGTTAATATGATTTTTGGGTTTGAAAGACATAATTTTTACATTAAATATTTAGATGAAAGACTTGTAATTTTAGGCAGGCCTGGGTGGCCCAGTAATAGTGACGTATCTTTGGTATATGAAAGATTTATATCTAACAAACCAATCTTATTAGGTCCAGCTAAAAGGAGGTGGTGGTGGAAATTTTTACCTTTTGGAGTAAAAGATGTTGTTTGTCCATACGTACTTTTTAAATAATTTTTCCGTTGATAACCAATTTAGTTACAAATTATAATTAATTTAAATTAAAATTTTATAAAAAGGAGAGAATATGTTATTGAGAGACATGCTTATTACGGAGTACAAAGATGTGATAGATACAATATTACGCGCTTCGACACGCAATAAAAATAATGAGTCTCGGGATTTAATAGCCTCAACAATAGTTCGATCGATGAAAACATCTGGGATTAAAGAACCTTCAAAGTCTCCATTTTATATTTTAGCTTTGGCTCTTCGAGAATATCAAAAATCTGGTACGTGGCCATCAAAATTTAGTGAATTTGTTGATGAATTAAAGGGATTAACAGGCTTGTCACCAAGTACTATTAGATCATCTCTAGCTTCGCAGCCGTGGGATGTGCCGCTATATCTTAGGCCTTCCCTTAGAGGAAAAAGGGAGCCCTATTTAAGTGAAAAAGTTAATATATTAAAAGATAAACCTGCAGAGCTATCTCACCCAGCTCAACAAGAACTTTTTGCAAAAAGTAATATTAGACCAGATATAGACGTATTAATTAAGCCATCTGAAATTGAACATAAATATAAAGAGAATGTTGTTAAATTAAATGATGATTATCATGTAATCATTGATTTTGGAGCTTTTAAAATTACCATTGAAAAGGTTAACTGACTTTATCAAGGAGACATTATGACTCAGGCTAAACAAATACAAGCAATAACTTTATGTACGCAAGCCATTAATGAGATATATAAACCTCATGTGGATAATGCGCCAGACGAGTTACGAGAGCAAGAAGATGTTAACATTTCATCCCTTGATGAATTGTTGCATACATTACTCACTATTCTGGAAGAACAATAAAGGGGAATAAGAAATGAAAATAGGAATGATTATTTTACCTATTACAGTTATCTGTATAGGAATTACCATATTGACAATATTTGTTGCTGTACATTTTATAGCTAAATTCTGGTAGGAAGGAAAGAAATGAAATTTTTATCGTGGACAACATTGCTTACAGCATACATATCAAGCATTCTTACATATACAGTTACGACTGTTGGTCAGACCAGTAAATTAATAGTTTATGACTGGACTATTGTAGCGAAGGAGGATTGAAATGAAAAAGCATTTCGTAACATTTTATAGCCCGGGCACATTTGTATCAGAACAAACAATGGAATCTATTGATAGCTGGGATGTTGAAAAAGCTGTGGAGATGTCTAAACATATCTGGGAGCGGCATAATGCTAAACCATATGGGTTTAGATTTACAACACGAGAACGAAAGGACGACGAGCTTGACAGCATACAGATTGAAACGTCTGGAACATACTTTTTAGGAGGCAGGATTATAACGCTTGCAGAAATTGAAGCTGAGAATGACCCCGCTAATACTATCCTTATTTCAAATATGAGATGTAATGGATGGGATAAAGTAATTGAAAATACTAACTCATGGAAAATAACGCTTCCCTTTACCGAGAAGGATATTTTGTTGGAGGGTAATTAAAAATGAGAAAGCTTTCAGGAGGAAAAGGTCATAAGTTCTTATTCTATAAAAAAGTATGTCCGGGGAGAACAATACATACTAAATACATTGAAATAATGTATAACCGCAGATTAGAAGAATATAAGATAACTCATTGGAGTAGTTGGTCTGATGGATCTGCTCAAGGACAGAGCCACCTGGTTGGCATAGAGGAGCTATTATCGCTCCAGAAGGCGTTTGAATGGGGAATAAAACATCATAGGGGAGATGTACCATGATTAACTTCCTGATAGGCTTTTTCACCCGTGCGTCAATAGTCTGTGCTTTGTTTGTGTATGTGAAGATAGCAAATGCAGAGGGGAGTAAACAAGATGAGCAAGACTGACAAAGAGCTTAACAAAAAAGTACATGTAATTCTGAGGATATGTTGGCATGAAAATATAAGTCAAATCTGGAATGAATGTCTTGATTGCCATAAACATGACATTGAGCTGACAAAGTTGGTTAATTTTGTTAGTACATGGGAAGGATTTGGTATCATTTGGGAGTTTATTCAGAAGCATGAACGATGGCCCGCCTTTACACTGGAACATGGAATTTCAAGGATGACAGGATGGTATCTACCGGTGAAACTTATTTCTCCATCGGCTCTTGCACAAGCATTTGTAGAGTTTTTTGAGGATAAATAACAAAGAGTGGGAGTGTTGGAAAAGGTAGACAGCAACCAGATATGGGGTTGAATGACGTGTGGCTGAAGTAGCGAAGTAGGGTATGACCTGAAAAGTGAATAGCAACAGGCTCCCATATCATGCAGAGTGACTATACACGTTTATTACGTGTCAAATCTCTGCCTCCAGCTAATAAAAGGAGAACTTATGTTTGCATGTGGAACATTTTCACTGTTTTTATTCGTGTTTTTAGTGGGACTTGGATGCGGATTACTACTTGCACTTGCCAGTGCTATAGTTTACAAAAATTAAGGGGGGGGTGATGGAATTTACGGAGGAAGACCTGGACAACTGTTGGCCTCACTACAAAGCATACTTCGTTGAAGTACTGAATGGAAAATATATGATTGAAAGAGCAAGAGAAGATCTGCATAGTTTAATTGGTTCTAAATATGATTTACGTGTACAAGAGGGAGAAAACAAATGAACCTATTATTAGAGGGTAATAAATGAAGTATGAAAAATATATATTAGTAGGGATAAGTATAATAATCGGATTAGCTGTTATTGGCCTTATAGAGTTTATAAAAACCATATTAGAAACACTCTAAAAGGAGATGCAAATGAAAAAGTGGCCTGAAAATAATAAACCCGCCGCCAGTTTTGAAAGTATTGTTGCTCCATTGAAGGCTGCAATAAAATTCGCATATAAAATGAGCAGACAGAATATTAATAAAAATATTCCTTATAAGGGTTTTGATATAGGTCAATCCCAGCTCGCTGGTTGTTTTCATGCAAATGAAAGTTTGTCTGCAAAGCAACTTCAGTTTGTGCTGGAAGACCAGGGGCGTGATGCCCTTGATGAAATATTAGGTTTAGCTGTTCAATTAGGGATTGAACAAGGCAGAAGAATCTCTAAAGGAGAGGAATAATGAGTGATAAAAATAAACTACCGTGTCCTTGGTGTGGCAGTATAGATGTGGGACTTACAACCCAAACAACAGACAGAGAAGGTAAACCTGTAATGATGTTGTGTGTAGATTGTGGTGCTGTTGGTCCGTGGGAATACGAACAGGATAGTAGACAGTATGAATCACATGCTTTAAAACTATGGAATAGGAGGATTAAATAATGTGACCTGATATAAAATGGTGTGAGTTATGTAGATTAACTGAGGATTTATGTCAATGTATTAAGGAAGTTATAGGGAGGGTAACAAAATGAAAGAACTGAATCCAAATAAGCCTGTAATGCTTCGTGATGGCAGGCAGGTAAGAAATATCTGTTGAGATTATAAACTTTCAAATGGAATGGTTGGTATATCAGCTATTGTAAGAACTAATGACAATGAACATGACTTTTATCAACTTTGGTATAGTAATGGAATTGCATATCAAGGGACGAGTGGTAATAGTAATGACCTTATCAACGTCCCTGAACGGATTGAGGGATGGGTAAATATATATCCAACTAAAATAGATGATACTAAGGAAAAGGCTGATCAGCGTGCAGGAGGTAGCCGTATAGCTTGTATTCATGTCAGCTTTACTGTCGGGGAAGGATTGGAATGATGAGGAACATCTATTATGGTTTTTTATACAGACCACTAATGAGATTAATGCACAGATATAATCTGCACTATGCTCCTCCGATATACCCTGATGGAGATACATTACTATGGTGCAAATGGTGCGGTTTCGGGGCTGCTGTCAAAAAGGGCAACCTTAATTTGAAGGAGGATAATAATGTTAAAATACATAACAGTGCCGGTCATAATAGATGACCATAATCAGGAGAAGTGCGGAAAAGAATGCGAGTATTTAGAATATGGGGGAATATATTGTAATTTGAAGGGCAAGAGATTAATTAGAAATCAAGAGCGTTGCGAACAATGTATAGAGGAGGCAAAATGAAAATAAGTATATCTTTAGGTATGATATTGGCAGGATTGCTATCTCACAGTCATAACCACAATATTATGTGGGCTATTATACATGGAATACTATCTTGGATATATGTAATTTATTATGCTATTAAGTTATGGCAGTAACTATAACTATAGAGGAGACAAAATGTCAAACATAGACAAAACCTGTACGACTCATCATGTGTGTGATTGCATTCAAGAGCGCCTCGACAGAATTGAGGCTGTATATCAGAAATATAAGCATCTTGACCATAATTTAGCAGATGATGCACTTCTATTGGGAAAAGATGATGATGGTAGCGATAATCTCATGAGGTATATTTTGTATGACCTTTGGCAGGCGATAAGGAGGGAGATGAAATAATGAAAAACAATGAGCATCTGGCTCCGCTGATAAGTTTTACGACTGCAATAGTATTTGGCTTCTGGCAGAATTCGGTCTTAGCAGGGGCGTTTATGTTCAGTTTTATGATGGGGATAGCTTTGATTATAAATGTGAGGGTGAAATGAATAAAAGTCAAAATACTGATTTAAGTATAGGTATAGTTCATGATTATAATGAAGATAAATTTAGGGAAGTAAGAAGTAAAGCTAAAGTTGAAGAAAAAGAGAGATGCCGCAAAGCTAAAAAAGATCCTAAAGTACTTCTACCTAAACATAAAATAGATGAATTAGTCGTTACAGCATGGAATTATAATAATCCTAAATATATGTTAGTTGAAATCATAGATATGCATGAAGATCGGTATGATAGATTTACATATTATGGGGTAGTAAGAAAAGTTTCGATGAATAAATTAAGTCAGTTTATTGGAAGAATTATACATTTTGCTGATGAGGGATATGGGAAAAGGAGTGCTAACGTCGATCCTAATAGTATAAAGTGGTGGATCGAAGAAAAATAACTGGAGGATAATAATGGATCGTTATAAAATCATGAGGGTATATAGTTGTATTGACTGTCCTGTTGCTGAATGTACAAAAGAAGGCGTTTGGTGTAATAATGCTACGATGAAGGATAAGGAATATGTGGGGAGTATAGAGCATGTTGTTAATGGTAAGATAATCCCCGATTGGTGTCCTTTAGACTGGGTAAAATAAAAAGAAAAATAATTTTCAAAATTTTGCACTTTGTCTCTTGATTTTACAACATAATCATATTATAATATTATTATAATAAAAAATTAAGAGTCGTTGTTTAACTCTTAAAGAAAGGAGGTGATCCATATGGCTACTTCAAAGACACTAAACGTATATAAATGGACTGATGTTGAATCTGGGAAAGTTCATCTGGAAGGCCGTACAACTGGCCGCGCAGAAGAGTTTAGGCAAGAAGCATCTAAGCTTATAAAGCCCGGCGAAGCCGTTCTTCTTTCAGAACTTGCTAAGCATGTTTATGGTGGTGAGCTAGTGAACCCAGGACGTCAAGGCTACCTGAAAAAAGTCTTTAATACAGGCGGTTTTGCGTTAAAGAAGACTCAGGGCAGACTTTTCGTTGAAAGAAAGGCTGCGTAACCTATTTGGATACGGAATAAAAGAGGGGTTAATTAACCCCTCTTTTATTATTTAAAATTTATGACAAAAACTGAGAATATTGTTAAGTTGTACAAACAAGGATTATCAGTTTGTGAAATAGCTGATATTTTAGGTGAAAATTATCATTGTGTTAGATGTTGTCTTATAAAAGAAGGTATTTATAAATCAACCAGAAAATTTGTAACTACAAAAGAAAGGAGAGAATGGGTCAAAAAATATGTGTATGAAAACGTATCTGTAACTGATTTAGCAACAACTCGTGCTGAATTAACTATTTTAAAACACTTAGTTCAAGAAATGAAGGAAATAATTCTAACCAAAAATTTAAAATGTATAGGAGAAAATAATGGAACCAAAAACCCCGACTGTCCGTGAAATTTTACTTGAGGAAATATCAAAAGGTGGTACTAAAGAAGAAATTATGCAAAGATCAAAAGCCAGACTTCCTGAAAGGTCTGCTACAACATTTCACATTCAATATGCTAAAATATTGAAGGCTAATGAAAAAGCTGTGGAGACGGTATAATGTCAAAGACTGTATGTGTACTTTCTGGTGGGTTGGATTCAACCACGTTATTACATTATATCAAACATCTTAATGTATATGATGAAATATATGCAATAACGTATTTTTATGGACAAAGACATTCAAAGGAAGTTGAATGTGCTAAATATCAAGCTCAAATAGTTGGGGTTAAAGAACATAAAATTATAGATATATCTTTTTTGGGGCAGATGCTTAAAGGATCTGCCCTAACAGATGTGTCTGTCAAAGTTCCTGGAGCTGAGTCAATTGGAGACCCTCAACCTAGTTCGTACACGCCAAATAGGAATATGATTCTTTTATCCATAGCTGTCGGGTACGCAGAGGCTATTGGAGCTAATACTGTATACTATGGAGCACAAAAGCAGGATATATATTGTTTTCCAGGATATACACAAGTTATAACCCCCCATGGAATTAAATCCATGAAGGAATTAAAAGAAGGAGATCTCGTCTCTTCAATGGACTATAAAGGAGATTTTTCATGGAAAAAAGTTACTCATAAGTTTAAAAGTCAATCATCTAAATTACTAAGAATATGGGCTAAAAGCAGCACTGCAAAAAAATCTCATTTTTATTTTGATGTAACTCCAGGACATCATATAGTAAAAGCTGATTTTATACGTAAATTTGATATTTTAAGTGATGTAGCTCCGATTCATGGCGAAGCACGAGATTTAAAAATTGGGGACCATCTTTTTACACAAAGGCAAGAATTAGATACACCATATTTTATGAAAGATGTTATTGATCTTATGGAATACGTATCTGATGAATGTAAAAATAAATCTCTTAAAGAAGAAAATGGCTATATAGGTTTAAATAAAAAGGGTGGGTCTAAAGTAAAGAGGTATATGACCTTAAAAGATTTCAGCATATTATCAGCGTGGTTTGCAACAGAGGGATGTATAAATAATCAAAAGGGATTAATAATTTGTCAAGACCCTAAAAGTTTATATTTCAATGAGATAAAAGAACTTTTTGAACATAATGGACTTACTCCAAATGAACAAAAATATGGTTGGATGACGTGGAATCCCGTATTGTATGATGTGATAACTAAGAATTGTGGCATTATCGAAAATAAGTCTTCTTCTTTTACGAAAAAACTTCCTAATTTTATTTTGGAGTATCCGAATAATATATTGAATGAAACTTTACTTACTTTAATTAAAGGAGACGGATCTTTTTCAATAAAGGGAGTATATCAATTTTATACAACATCTAATGATTTATTAAATCAAATATTGTATATATGTACTCGACTTGGGTACTTTACAAGTGTTCGCCAACAAACAAGAGGCGCTAATAAAAATAAAATTTGGTGTGTATACATTAATTTAGGTAAAAAACGACCTATGTTTACATGGAGAGGGGCTCGATTAGTTTCTATTGAGAAGATAGAAGAACTTCCTGAATATGAAGATTTATATGATATAACTGTTGAAGAAAATCATACGGTGACTGCGGGAACAAATGGATTTTTTGTTCTTGGACAATCATATTTTGACGCGACCACCGAATTTGTTAATAGATTAAATAGTGTATTGGATTTAAATAGAAAGAACAAGATTACTATAGAGACACCATTTGTAAATATGAAAAAAACAGAAGTTCTAGAAATTGGACGTAGTTTAGATATAGATTACTCCAATACTTGGACATGTTATTCGGGAGAAGAAAAAGCTTGTGGTAAGTGTTTAACATGTCTCGAAAGACTAAAATCTTTTCAAAATCTAAATTTAAAGGATCCTTTAGAATATGCTTAAAGAAGGAGATTTTATTAAATACAAGGATCGAGAATACCTTATTTTAAGTAATAAGCGTGGTATATATTCTTTTTATATTGTTTTAAGACGGTCTTGGACTTTTATAGGTAAGCATCAAGTAAATGGTACGATAATTAAAGAACATCTTGCTATTGTAGATAATGATGATCCATTAAAATTAGAATTTATAGAGGCGGGTTTGAATGAAAATAATCTACTTCGATACATTTTCATCAAAAGATGAAAGAAGGAGATTATTTTGAAATAAATGGATTAACTTTTGAGGTTATTGAAATTAAAAATGATCTTGTTATGTGTAAATGTATCAGTATGGATAGCCCGTTTAGATGTCTTAAACGCATATCACTTAAGGTCTTACACAACTTCTTGGGTGAGAATTTTCAAATCAAAATTTATACGGAAGAAGAAAAAGTTACGTTTTTGGAAAGGGTGTTAAAAAGAAATGTGTGGAATATTCGGGGCGACGACTAGCAAATTTTTTGTTGAACTTTATCTCTCAAATAGAGAACGAGGAGATTTTAGTTATGGGGGACTTTATTATAAAAAGGATCTTATTACAGTGATTAAAAATAAAGATGACATGTCGTCTATTGTTCCGTATGGGTGCAATATATATTTGGGTCATACGAGAGCCCCTACGAGTAGTGTAACTTATTTTAATTTCAACGAGGCTCATCCATTTATATATGGGGATTGGTGTGTCGGACATAATGGTATTATACTTAATTTTGATGACTTAAAAGAAAAGTATGGCATCTCAAATAATGTGGATAGTAGTTGTATACCATTTTTATTATCTAAGGGTAATCAATATATTGAAGAGGATGCAATTAAATGGACATTAGAACAATTAGATGGTATATACGCATGTTGGATATTTAATCTTTATTCGGGTAATCTGTATTTAGTAAGATGTGGAAGTCCACTTTTTTATGATTCTCAGCTCAAGCAATTTTCTTCTGTTACAAATAAAAATGATGTCTTATTAAAAGAAGGTTTCATATATAAATCAAATAGTTATTTCGATGAACTTCAAGTAATACGTGAATTTAAGTTCAATTCACCTTACTTATAATCTTTACAAGGATTTTAAAATGAATAAGAAGACATTAAAAGCTTTAAAAGGAAGTATTGAAAAATGGGAAAAAATAGTTAAATCTACTGATGCGGAGGATAATGGTACCGCTAATTGTCCATTATGCATGGCATTCAGTAGTTGTAATGATTGCCCTGTAGGTAACCTAACAAGAAATAATTATTCATCTGGATGTCAAACTACACCATATGAGGAATGGGAAAAACATCAAATAGATTGTCATACGTATACGAGTTCACTTCCATATACTCGAATTAAGGGATGTAGAAAATGTTTACGAATAGCTAAGACTGAATTAAACTTTTTACGTGGATTATTGCCAAAAGTATGATTAAATCAATTAAAGTATCTGATTTAAGGGGAAATTTAATTTTTAAATTACTCGCTAAAAAGAGTGGTGAATATGAATTTATATGTGAAAATAATGTTTACAATTCTATAAATATTGAGGCGAGAAATGAAAATGGGTGTAAAATTTATTTTAATTCAGGGAGGAAGGAGAAAGTGTGATTAAAAGTAATCCTAATTGTATCAATTGTTTTCATCTTAAAGTAAATCCTTTTATACAGACATCGACGGGCGAAGTTTATCTGAATCTGACTCGGGAAACGAAAACTTGGTGTGAATTAGATAATTGGCGTAAATTAAAATTGCAATATGTAAAAGAAATTAATATAAGACATGTTGGACAAATAGCGTTAAGATCTTTAAAAAAAAGATCTTATACATATGAAACAATAGCTGATTTGTGTAAAGATTATGACGAAGAAGATATTTAATATAGATGATGTAGTATATTGGTATGTAGATAAATGTACTCTCTATGGGTTAGTTACACGTATACGCGAATTCAGATCAAGCTTATATAATCAAAAATCGTTAGTTATTTCTGTTAATGTATTATTACGTTCATGTGACGTGTATAAATGTTGTTCATACAAATGTCCATTGTATCGCCGAGTAGTCCTCGCAACAGCTGATTTATTTGAAGACGGGTTGTTGGAGTGTAGTGAAGAGATTAAAATACAATTACTTGAAACTGTGTTAAGAAATTAATATAAATAGAGTTATTATGTATAAGGGAGACTTAATTTGGTATAAGTGGGGGCATAAATATACATATTACGGAGTTATATGCGATGTAGGTAAGCATCTTGGGCCACCATATTCATTTATTTATGCAGATATTTACGCGGCTGATGTAAGATGCGCGGCTAAGCGTCGACATAATTGTACGCACTCACATCGCGTCGGTATTACACATCCAGGTTCAATCCCAGTCTTAATTTCAATATCGAAGTTGAAATTGGCAGTAGATTTAAGGGATAAAAATTATTTATTGGAAAAATTATTAAGGAGGTAGTTAAATGATTATAACTAAAAGAGTAGAATTTGATTACGGTCACCGGATTCCTAATCATAAAAGCAAATGTTTTAGCCCTCACGGTCACTTGTGTGTGCTAGAGGTGACATTAGAGGGAGATGTAAAGTCAATTAGAGGGGAGAGTGACGACGGAATGGTATTGGATTTTTCAGATGTCAAAGCTGTAATAATGGAATTAATTGTGAATAAGTGGGATCACGCCTTTCTTATTTGGGAGGGAGATACTCTTCTTTTAGATGCTTTAGATAAATTCGGATGGAAGATCAATATACTACCATGTGTACCCACGGCTGAAGAACTTGCGGAATATATATTTGGTATATTAGATAAGGCATATTCTGAATTATATAAAGATGAATTAAAATTAACTCAAGTTAGATTTTATGAAACGCCTAATTCTTGGGCGGATGCGAAAAGGTAATACGAGAGAATATACATTAATAGATGTGTCGCGACTTGTCTTCATTGAATTTCAACTTTTAATTTTAAAAGCATACTTTGATATTAAAAAGATTAAATCTCTTATTAAATCGCAAGTCTCTCGCTTATAACTTATATAAAAATAAAATATATGTTTAAAATAACTGGTTCTAGAGGATTTCATATTATATTTCCTAATGGAATTACACTATCAACACAATTTGGATATGGAAATTATTGTGATAATTATGATAAAAAAGAAATAATGAATCCAATGCATATTGCTGCAATAGATTTAGATTGTAAAGATGCTGAAGTAGCTATAGTTTATAAAGAAGCATGGTTTACAGAAGATATGCATAGAGAGGTATTTGAAACTGAATTAGAAAATAATGTTATGGGACATGTAAATACAGCCCAATGGTTGAAAATAGCTAATTGGTGTGCAAGTAATCATCCAGCAGAGATCTTGTTGAGGAGAAAATGAGTAAAGTATTTTCCCCATGTATTGAGAAAGTATTATTTAATCCGTCAAGAGAAGAAATTTTAGATACATTAAAAGAAGCTGTATGCTTTATTAATGGGACTAGAAATAAAGTTAGATTACTAAATTTGAATCTCTTTGGAGAAAATTGGGTGGATAGCGTTCTAGCTATAAAAAATGGGGCTAAATGGACTCATGGAGGAGGAATAAAGGGGGCTGGTTATGGTAGATTTACATCTATGGCCAAGTCTTCTGCATTAATGATTGCATGGTTTACACACAGAAAAATTAAGAAAGTTGTAATTAAAGGGGCGAGAGTCTATATATCCACTGCTGGGTACGTGCTGTCTCCTATAGCCAGATCATCTCCATATGAACTTGTTTTTCCAGAGAGGTTTTTAAAGTTACATGAACATAGAAGAAATAGGGCGATGCAAATTTTAGATAAGATAGGTATCATAGATAAGGAGGGTGGCTGCATAAATGATCGTTCATTAGATATATTGGGGACAGATTTTTATGGAATGAAAGTCGTAGGCTATACACATAATATGGCTTTTATAAAATTTTTCGATCTTGGAAAAAATCATATATATTCATCTTATAACAGGCAGAAACTTAAAAAGGCATATATTATTATGTTGGTAGAGGGAGAAAAATTCGTTTATACTATTTCCTCAAAGTTTGTGGACTCTAAGTATAAGTTTTATCATAAATATTCTTTGAAAGAACGTTTGGAGATGGTAAGACAACTTTTTTTAGAGAGTTTATTACGATAGCCGTTAATTTGAAATTAAAGTTAGATTATAATTAAAAATGAAATTTAAAATGGTACTTGAATCTAATATTATATTAGATAAATTATACGTAGAAGTGGTTAAGTGTAAATTAATGGAAAAATACTGTGGTATTGTTAAAGATATCTTTCTTACAAAAGATGGATACGAATTAAATATTTTAATTAAATCTAAAGATGGGCCTTTTTGTGATGAATATTGGGAAATAAGAAAATTTATAGATAATCTATATCCTCCAGATATGTGGTTTGGGGATTTAACGTATACAAATTTTTTAGTAAAAAAGGAGTTATAAATGTTATTTAAAGTGCCTTATTTAAGTAAAAGAAATTTTAATTATGCTGAAAAGGTGATAAAGAAAAAATACAAAAAATATATTCAAGGTATTGAATGGGATAAGGGTATGGCTTTAGTTGATATCAATGATAACTTACCTCATCCAGATAATCTTAAAAAAGGTATCTTGAAAGTATTTGAAAATCAACGACTATTTAATGACAGGACATCGCCAACAGATTTTAATACTGAAAAAAATATATTATTAGATGAATTAGATACTTTACAGCAGTTAGAGACTATAACATATCAAATAAACGGTTTTGACCATTTAAATATTCTTATCTATCAAATAGATGAACCTGAATACTTATCTATGTATAATATTAAATATTTTATTTTAAGAAGATTTAAAGAGGTCAAGAAAATAGAACTTTGTGGTAATAAACTAGTATTGTGGATATCTACTGTAGAAAGAAAGAATCATATATTTGATCAACTAAGGAAAAGTTTTATTGGGGGAGAATTAATATCATTAGGATATCCCCTTAAAGGATGGCAAGTACCAATGATGTCTAATAATATGAAAGTATTACTAGATGCTACTAAAAAGTTTAAAGAAGTCAAAAAAATTAAACTCTGTGGAGATAAACTGGTTTGTTGGGTAACCACTACTGTAAGAAAGAAATTTATTTTTGATAGTATTAAATTACAAAATCTTGACCTAGAGATTAAAGAATGTGGTGTCCGTAAAGGTTTACATAAACATATATATAAATTCAATATATATGGACTCAACCAGAAATTAACTTGTCCCCCATTAAATAATATGAAGATTATAAAAGAAATAGATAATAGTGGTATTAATAATACTTATGATTATGAATTTTTAATATTATGTAGAAGTAATCAAAGAACTAAATTTAAACGTGATATAAGTTATCAATATCAATTTAATCCACCAAAGTATATGTCATTTGGGAGGATATTTCAATTTATGAATAAAATCTTTTATTTTCAGTCTGATAAATTTATTAGTAATATCAATGGGTTAGAAAAGTATGATAATTTTTATCTTATTAACAATCCTAAGATGTTTACTGAAGATATTATTAGAGAACTTAATGCTTGGGGTGTAGACATAAAAGAATATAGATATGAGTACTTTATACCCAGGGATTATCAAATGGGGTTTATGAATATTGATTTATTTAAAATCAAGCCTTTGCCACTACATAGACAACAGTGGTATATTGATGCCGTTAATTACAGAAGTTATGGCCCTGAATTCTTTAAAGATAAGAAAATTGTTTTTAAAAATGGGTGCGAAGCGCCTTCTTTCTATAAGAATACTTCACACTTTAGTGTGAAGAAAATAAATAAAAATATA